>FWPV01008959.1_pt1 | contig 17197 bp, 7 predicted proteins | sample 2228371 | NCBI WGS metagenome assembly FWPV01 (sample SAMEA103939776, study PRJEB20133) | metagenome | reverse complement strand
ACCGGACACCCCAACCTGGGGAAGCCGGGCGGCTGGTGGCAGGTGGTCAGACACGCAACGGCGATGCAGGACGCTTCCTACCGGGACGATCCCGGGACGCCGGACGACCTGCACGGGCACGGAACGCACGTGGCCGGGATCTTGAACAGCGACCATGGGGTCTGGCGGGGAGTCGCTTTCGGCTCGCGCCGCAGCACGAACCTCAAGGCGGGCTGGCTTCACAGCGACGGCACGGCAAGGATGTATCACTCGGACGCCATGGCCGCGGTCGAGTGGGGAATCGCCAACGCGGTCATCGATGTGCTCAACCTGAGCTACGCGGAGACGGCGCCGGCGGTCGAGGGGGACGATGACTACTCCCGCTTCTGGGACGGCGTGGTCTCCGCGTGGGGGATAGTCTTCACCTGCGCGGCGGGCAACCTGGGCGCAGCCGGTCTGCCCTCGCCTGCCATCAACTACAACGGCATCACCGTCGCCAATCTGGACGACCAGGGCACGGTGTCCCGCAATGACGACATCATCTCTCCAACAAGCAGCCTCGGCCCCACCCCGCCGCCGGGCAGGCGGAAGCCGGACCTGGCAGCGCCGGGCACCCTCATCACGGCTCCATGGCAGGCGTGGGAGCACTCTTCCGACTTCATCGAGTCCTCGGGGACCAGCGCCGCCGCAGCCCACGTCGCCGGCGCGGCCACGCTCCTTCACGACGCAGGCGTGGACGATCCGAGGGCGGTGGTGAAGGCGCTGCTCATCGATACGGCCGACCAGCCGCCGGGACATTCCAATTGGTGGCATTATGACTCCGGCCATGGTTCCGTCAACCTCAACAAGGCGTTCGCGCGGCGGGATTGCTGGTTCATCGGCTCCCTGCAGCCGACCGGCCACCTGGTCTCTTCCCGGCTTTACAGAGTGCCTGACCTCGGCCTGACGACGATGACCCGGGCGACGATGGTCTGGAACCGCCGCGTCCACTGGAACGGAGCGTCGTATCCGACGAGCTACTACGACCCCGCCCGGCTGGACATCTACGCCTATTCCGAGTCGGGCGGTGAGGAACTGGGCTGGTCGAAGCAGTGGCAGGACAACAACGCGGTCGTCTTCTTCCCGGGCTGGAAGGGGCCGGTGGTCCTCAGGGCCGAGGCGGGGTCCAGTTCGTTCCCCGGAGGCGCCTCCTCGGTCACCTACGCCCTCGCCGCTCCTCCCGGCACGGTGGAAGCCACGGGTCCGGCGCTGACCATCACGCCGGTGCTGTCGACCACCTCTCCGCCTCTCAACGCGAAGTTCCGTCTGTCGCTCACCGTCTCGAACGCGGGCGACCTCAACGTCCCGGACTGCCACGTCCGCACGTATCTGATGTCTCCCGGTCTGGAGTTCGTTTCCGGCCAGCAGGACATCCAGGCCGGCAGCGTGCCGCCCGGAGGACAGGTGACCGTGGAACTGTGGCTGAAGGCGACAACACCGGGAGTGAAGCTCATCGATGTCGAGTGCACCTCATGGGCATTCAGGCAGGAGTGGGGCGACCAGAAATCTCTGTCGGTCGAACCGGGGCCTGCGGACTCGGTCCCGCCGGTCACCGTGATGAAGATCCCGTCAGTCGGCTACAGGTCGGGCGGCAGCGAGCTCATGGCCAACGGAGGGTTCGAATCCGGGCTGGCCGTCTGGGGCACGTCGGGCGCAGTGGACGCGGAGTTCGGGACGGCGGCCACGGGCCTGCGCTGCGCGAGGCTCGGACCGGGGGCCGCATCGCTTTTCCAGAGCGTCCACGTCAATGCCGCGGCGGCGAGGGCGTTCCTGAGCTTCAGCTACCGGGCACAGGCCGGGGTGTTCACCCCGGCCGGCTGCAGGATCTGCGACAGCGACGGCCGCGTCCTGATAGAACCGCACAACCTCGCGATGAACGTCGGCCAGTGGAGCACGGTCACCTTCGATATCTCGAGGTTCAAGGGACAGACCATCCAGATACGGTTCTTCTCCACGGGCAACATCCTGAGGAGCTCCACTCTCTGGGTGGACGACGTGGCGGTCCGTGAAGGCGAGACGGTGTGGATGGCGTCCGCCGACGAGCCCCTCACGCTCATCACCTCCGACGACGCGGCAGGCATCGACCGGACCCTCTTCCGGCTCCAGGGAGGGGCGTGGCGGACCTACGAGGCGCCCTTCACCCTTCCTGTAGAAGGCGCCAACACCGTCAGCTACTACTCCATCGACAACAGCGCCAACACCGAGCCGGTCGCTCAGACCACCGTCCACAGGGACACCCGCGCGCCGGTGAGCGTCCTGTCCGTGGGTTCGCCCAGGGTCATCGCCGGGGGGTGGGAGAGGCTGGTCCCCAGCCCGGGCTTCGAGAGCGGTCTGGCGGGATGGGAGACATCCGGCAGCGTCACCACGACGAGCGCAATGGTCCATTCCGGCGCGACGGCGGCCCGGGTGGGTGGTTCGGGTCCGGGAAACCTGTGGCGCGACGTGGCCATCGCGCCGGAGGCCCGCAACGCCTTCGCGTCGTTCTGGGTCAGGGCGGCGGGAGCCAGCAATCCTCTGGGCGCGTTCAGCGCGGCTATCGTGGACCCGGAGACCGGCAACGTTGTGGACTACGGACTCCAGGGCAGCACCCTCGTGATGCTGGACTGGGCTCACGTGGTGTGGGACGTAGGCCGCTTCCGGGGGAGGACCGTCCGGCTTGAGTTCAGCGCGGGAGCGCTCTCCGGGCAGGTCCCCACCCTCTACGTGGACGATGTCTCGGTGCGGGAGGACTGCGTGGTGTCCATCCTTCCGGGCACCGAGCTCAGCATCCGGTCGTTCGACCACGTGGGTGTGGAGGTCCGGGAAAGAAGCGTGGACGGAGCCGCCTACCAGGAGGGCGACCTCTTCACGTTGTCCGCTCCCGGTGTTCGCAGCGTGCTCTACCGGGCCCGCGACAGGAACGGACATCAGGAAGCCGGGATTGCGACGGACCTTTTCGTGGACGCCTACGGGCCCCTGGGATGGGTCAGGATAAACGGCGGAGCCGACTACACGACATCCCGGCTCGTGGTGCTCACGCTGGGTGCGGTGGACGGCTCGGGGGTCACGGGGATGCGCATCCGGAACTCCGGGGAAGCCTTCGGCGCGTGGGAGGCGTTCGCCGCGTCGCGGTCGTGGACCCTGCCGGAGGGCGCGGAGTGGGCAGGCACGAAGACCGTGCTGGTCCAGTTCCGGGACGGGCTGGGAAACATCTCGGCCGAGGTCTCCGACTCGATAGAATATGTGCCTCCGGCCTACCCGCGAATCGGCGACGTGAAGCTCCTCGGACCGCACCCCGTGGCCGTAGTCCTCAGAGACAAGACGGTCAGCGGCGTCTTCCCTGCGAAGAAGATGTTCTACATCCAGGAGACCGACCGCTCGAGCGGGATAAAGGTCGATACCGGAGCGCTCTCTCCGTCGCTCTCCGCGGGTCAGACCGGGACATTCGAGGGGGTCATCCAGCTGGACGCAAACCGGGAGCCGGAGCTGTATCTGACGGCGTTCTCGGCGGGGAGCGCCGGGCCGGCTCCGGTCCCGGTGCAACTGATGAACCGTGAGCTGGGCGGAGGAGCGTGGGGCAGCTACATCCCCGGGGTGACCGGAGGACGCGGACTGCACAACACGGGTCTGCTGGTGCGGACGTGGGGCAAGGTGGTGAGCCGGAGCCTGTCCCCACCCCGGATCTGGATAGACGATGGCTCCGCGCCGCCCGGGGGCATCCAGGTGGACCTGGCTCAGGCCGGGACGGTTCCCGCGACGGGCGCCATCGTGCTGGTGACGGGGAATCTGGGATGCGTGTTGAGCGGGTCCGAGATACGGCCGGAGCTCCGGCCACGGAGCGCATCCGACGTGAGCACTGTCTGGTAGCCTGCGGACCGGAGCCAGGCAGGATGGACGGTTGGAAAGGCCGGCGTTCCGGGCCGGTCGATACCTGAAGTTCCGAAGATTTCGGTACTTGACAGGGCCCCGGCGGGATGCTACACTGCGAATGAGTTGCGGAATCGCCTCCTTCAAAGGCCGGCGGTATCCGCGAGGAGGGAGATTCGGAAAGGAGATTCCCCCGATGGGAAGCTTTGGCCGTACTGTGCTTGTCGCGCTGCTGGGGGCGCTTCTGGCAATCGCCCCCGGCGCCGCGCAGGAGATCGCCGAGGACGGGACCGTCTATCCGTCACTCGAAGAGTCCTCGGCGGAAGTGGCCCTGAGCCGGGTGCGCATCGGACAGTCCCTGGTCCCGAAACTGTTCAGCAGTGAGCGCATCCCGGTCATCATCTCTCTGGTGCATCAGCCTTCGCTGGAGATAGCCGAGGAAGAGCAGGCCGCCATGTCGGCCGCTCTCCGGGAGCGGGAGGCGGAGGCGCTGGCCATCCACCGGAAATACAGCACGGGCGCGCGCGCGGCGACGGCCGAAGATGCCGCCGTCCTTGCGTCGCAGGAATCCCGCCTGTATTCGAAAGCCGACATCGCCAAGCTCGAGAAGATCGTCACCGAGATGAAGGAGCTCAAGGACCGCATGCGCTCCCGGGTGCTGGAGCGCACCCGGGCTGCGGTGGCGGCCGAACAGAGCGAGCTGGCAGCCTTCGTGCGCGGCGTGGGCGGCACGGTAAGCTACACCTACGACTTCGAGAACACCATCGCGGCGAGGGTGCCCGGCACGGCCATCTCCGCCATCGCCAACCACCCGCTGGTCCGCTACGTGGTGGAGGACCAGCTGACGGAGGCGCAGCTCAACGTCAGCGTCCCCGCCCTGGGGACCCAGACATTCTGGAATGCCGGCCTCACGGGCGGCGTATGGTGGAACGCGACGATGGACACCGGGGTGGACACCGGCCACCCCAACATGGGCAAGAGCAGCGGCTGGTGGCAGGTGGTCCGTCACACGACCGCCGTCGGGGCTTCCAACTACGACGACAACTCGTCCAGCACCGACGACCTGCAGGGGCACGGCACCCACGTGGCCGGCATCATGAACAGCAACGACGCCACGAACAGGGGGGTCGCCTTCGGCTCCACCCGGAGCACCAACCTGAAGGCCGGCTGGCGGACCACAGACGGAAGAGGCTCCATGTTCCAGTCTGACGCGATGTCGGCGATGAACTGGGGGCTCACGAACGCGACCATCGACGTGGTGAACCTGAGCTTCGGCGCTAGCGACCCGATGACAGCCGATGACGACGACTACACCCGTTTCTGGGACGCTCTGGTCCACGTCCAGAACATCGTGTTCACGAAGTCGGCGGGAAACGAAGGGGGCACGAACAAGACTCTGACCTCCCCTGCCGGGACCTATAACGGCATTGTAGTGGCCAACCTGGACGACCGCGGCACGCTGACCAGGACGGACGATATCATCAACTCGGGCAGCAGCCGCGGTCCCACGCCGAACGAGCGCAAAAAGCCGGACCTCGCTGCCCCGGGGACGGCCATCAACGCTCCCAACGACAACTGGGAGGGGACCAACCCGGACTTCGTGAACATGACCGGCACCAGCATGGCCGCCCCTCACGCGGGAGGCGCCGCCACGCTTCTCCACCAGGCCGGCATCACGGACCCCCGGGCCGTGAAGGCGGTGCTCATCAACACGGCGGACTTCCTGTCCGGGCAGACCACCTGGAACAACAGCGCCGGGTGGGGCTACATCAACCTGGACCGTGCCTATCTTCGAAGGACGGACTGGTTCCTGCACTCGGTGACGCCCCGCGGCACGTCCGGAGAGTACCGGCTCTACCGCGTGCCGAACCCGCAGGTGGGCGACAAGACCACGATGGTGTGGAACCGCCGGGTGAACTGGAACGGCGCGAACTACCCGACCACCTGGCACGCCCTTAGCGACCTGAACCTGCGCTACTACGTGGAATGGAACGGAACCGCTCACGCATCCTCGCTGAGCGCCATCGACAACGTGGAGCAGGTCATCTCCAACACGACGTCTCCGCTCATCATCAGGGCGTACGCCTGGTCCACCAGTTTTGCCGGGGGAGCCTCCAGCGAGACCTTCGGGCTGGCCGTCCCTCCGGGAACGGTGCAGGTGTCGGGCCCGTCGCTCTCGGCGGGCGCGACCGGCAGCAGCTATTCGCCGCCGCTCAACGCGAAGTTCCGCGTGCTGCTGCGGGTCTCGAACTCGGGGGACATCAACGCTCCGAACTGCAGCATCACCCTCACGCTTCCCGCCGGAGTGCAGCTGGTCAGCGGGTCGCTGACGACAAACGCCGGTTCGGCCCCGGCGGGCGGACAGACGGACTCCGTGGAGGTGTGGCTGCGAGCCACCAGCACCGGGACCAAGACGGTCAGCGTGACGGGCTCCTGCTCGGCGTTCGGGATAGACTGGCCCGTCTCCGGCTCGTCCTTCACCATCAACCCGGGACCGGCCGACAACGTTGCGCCCTACAGCGTGCTTCAGGTCGGAAGCGTGGGCTACCGGGCCGGCGGAGTGGAGCTCGTCGCGAACGGCGGGTTCGAGTCGAACTGGGCCGGATGGACGACGACGGGAACGGTGGCCATCGAGACCGGTTCGGCGGCCAGCGGCACCCGAAACGCCCGCATCGGACCCGGCTCGGCTTCGGCCAGCCAGGCCCTGACCATCAGCAACTCCGCATCCAGAGCGTTCCTGAGCTTCAGCTACAAGTCCAGCGCATCCCTCCTGGCTTCGGTGAGCTGCAGCATCCGGGACGGCGCCGGCAACTTCCTGGTCACGGCGTTCTCCACGACAGGCAGCGTCACCACGTGGAGAAACGTGACGGTGGACGTCACGCGCTTCAGGGGACAGACCATTCAGGTGCGGTTCTCCTCCGCCGGCGGCTTGTTCGGCGACTCCACGATGTGGGTGGACGATGTCAGCGTCAAAGACGGAGAGAGCGTCTGGGTGGACAGCCCGTCCGCCACGATGACGCTGCGGAGCGCTGACGACAATGCGGGGGTGGACTTCAGCAGCTTCCAGGTGGCCGGAGGAAGCTGGACCACCTATTCGTCACCCTTCACGCTGGCTCAGGAGGGGTCGAACTCCGTCAACTACTACTCCGTGGACAACAGCGGCAACACGGAGCCGACCATCTCGACGATCATCAACGTGGATTCGCTGGCGCCGATGAGCGTCCTGCGCGTCGAGGAGCCCAAGGTGTTCTCCGGCGGCACCGAGAAGCTGACCAACGCGGGCTTCGAGTCCCTGCTGACCGGATGGGACGTGAGCGGCACCGTGAGCACGGTCACCTCCCCGGTGCGCAGCGGCAGCCGGGCGGCCATGGTGGGAGGCAGCGGGTCCGGCACGCTGAGCCGGGACATCGCCGTCAGCGCGTCGGCGTCCCGGGTGATCGCTTCGGCGTGGGTGCGGGCCACCGGCGGAAGCGGCCTCTTCGCGAACTACAGCGCGGCCATCGTCGACCCGGACACCGGCGGCACGCTGGATGCGGGCATCTCGGGCTCGTCTGGCAACATCACGCGATGGACGCAGGTGTTGTGGGACATCACCCGCTTCAAGGGCAGGACGGTGCGGCTTCGCTTCACGGCGGGCGCGCTGTTCTCCGGCTACCCGACGCTCTACGTGGACGACGTCTCGGTCCGGGAGAACGCGAACCTGTATGTCACCCCTGCGACAACGCTGCGCATCGGCTCCTTCGACCACGTGGGAGTGGACGTGCACCAGTACAGGATAGACTCGGGGTCCTACGTTGACGGGCAGGCCTTCTCCATCCCCACGGCCGGGCTTCGCACCGTGAACTACCGCGCCCGGGACCTGATGGGCAGGACGGAGACAGCCATCTCGACCCAGATCAACGTGGACAACTCCGGCCCGGCCGGCTCCGTGGTCATCAACGGAGGGGCGGCGTTCACCACTTCCCGGAGCGTCATCCTCACTCTGGCCGCAAGCGACGGAGCCGGAGTGACCCTGATGCGCATCCGGAACTCCGGGGAAGCGTTCGGGGCGTGGGAGGCGTTCGCGGCCTCGAAGTCCTGGATGCTGACGGAGGGCGGAGGCGCCAAGACGGTGCTCGTGCAGTATCAGGACGGACTCGGCAACATCTCACCCGAGTATTCCGACGCCATCGACTACATCGCGCCGGTGTCGATGCCCATCGGCGAGGCGAAGCTGCTGGGTCCGCACCCGGTGGCCGTGACGCTGAGCGGCAAGGTGGTGACCGGGGTGTTCGCGTCGAGGAACATGCTCTACATCCAGGACGCCGGCCGCTCCAGCGGCATCAAGGTGAACCGGGGCGCGCTCTCCCCCTCCCCCTCCATCGGGCAGACCGGGACGTTCGAGGGGGTCATCCAGCTCGATTCGAACAGCGAGCCGGAGCTTTACCTGACGAACTTCACGCTGGGGAGCGCCGGGCCGGCTCCGGTCCCGGTGCGGCTGATGAACCGTGAGCTGGGCGGAGGAGCGTGGGGCAGCTACATCCCCGGGGTGACCGGAGGACGCGGGCTGCACAACATCGGACTGCTGGTGCGGACGTGGGGCGTGGTGACAGCCCGGGACTCCGGAACGCTCACCGTGCGCATCGACGACGGCTCCGGGCTTCCGGGAGGAGGCGTGCTGGTCGAGATGAGCCAGGCCGTCACACCCGGCACGCTGCCGCTCCTGGGGAGATACATCCAGGTGACGGGCAACCTCGGGTGCGTGCTCGAGGGCTCGGATGTGCGTCCCGTCATCCGCTGCCGCCAGGCGGCCGACGTGGAACATGTGACCTTCTAGAGGACCGTTCCCGGAGACGATGACTCAGGGGGAGCCCCGGCGGGGCTCCCCTTTTTCACAGGCATCCCCGGCCGGGTGGCGGAATGCGCGGCAGGAGGGTAACCTTGCCCCTGAGCCCGCCGCATCGAGCGCGGCGAGGGAGATGGAGGGCGCAAGCGATGATGAGGGGTCTCTGTCTGCTCGTCCCGGCTCTGGCGGTATTGGGGGCGGACGCCGCGGCCGCCACGCTGACTGTGAGGACGCTTGCCGAAAAGGGCCGCCCGGGGTTCGCTGAGATCCGCGGCGTGCGCGCCGGACCGTTCGATGCGGCGATGTGGAAGGACGGCCCTCCCCACCTGCTGCCGGACGCCCGATTCCCGCTGCTGGAGCCCCTGCCGGGCAGGTTCCGCAACATCTACGCCCCGTCGGCGGTGGAGGTCCCGGGCGGATGGAGGGTGTTCTACGGCGCGTGGGACGGGGTGGAGACCACGAACGACCGCATCTTTAGCGTGCAGACGTCCGACTTTCTGACCTTCACGCAGCGCCAGACGGTCATCGAGCACGGAGACTTCGTCCACGTTTGCAACGTGAACGCCATCCGGCTTCCGGACGGCAGCTTCGCGATGGTCTGCACGGCCTATCCGGTGGGAAGCGATGCCAACAGACCGGCCGTCTTCTTCAGCCCGGACGGCAGGGTCTGGAACGGCAGTCCCGCCCCCCACCCCGCCTCCCGGCAAGACCTTGCTTCCATCGGGGGATATCCGGGATTCGAGTCCTCCGACATCAACGGGATGAACGTCATCCTGTACGAGGACGGCCAGTACCGGCGGAATTTCACCGGCGTGTGGCGGGCGTCCGGGACGGACGGCAAACGCTTCTCCTTCGAGGGGAAAAGCCTGTCCGGGCGTTACGCCGTGAACGACGTCAAGAAGTTCCGCGCGCCCGACGGCGGCTCGTGGTATCTGATGGGGCTGCATATGAACGGCGACCGGCTGTGGTACGCTCTCTCGCGCGACGGGATGACCTTCGAGCCGGCGCAGGTCCTGGGACGCAGCATCTCATCCGGCGACCGCTACATCGTGGCAATCGGCTGGGTGGTGAGCGGCGAGCAGGAGAAGCCGGGCCGCAGGCTGCTGGGATATCTCTACGGAGCGGGAGCGGTCTCCTCGCTGGACCGGAACCGCATCTTCGCCCGCTGGCTCCAGAAGAAGGCGGTGTTCGTCACCGATGCGGGCGAGCGCATCTCCGGCACCCGCGCCCTGGGCCTGGACCGGCAGCTTCTGCCCGTCTCCGCCCCTGTCAAAGGCCGGCTCATCGTCTATGCGGAGGACGGACGCACGGAGCTCGGGCGCTCCGCGCCGATGGTGCTGGAGCCCGGAAAGGCCTACTCTGTCGCGGGGGGTCCGTGACCGCTGCCGGGCAGACGGCCCGAGCGCATCACGTCCGCGGGGGCGCCTCCTCGTCCAGCCGGAACTGCATGGCATACATCTGGGAGTAGACCCCGTCCGCCGAGAGAAGCGTCCGGTGGTCGCCGGTCTCCACGATGCGCCCGTGCTCCAGCGCCACGATCTGGTCGGCGTGCTTGACGGTGGAGAGGCGGTGGGCGATGACGAACGTGGTCCGGCCCTCCATCAGACGGTCCATGGCGCGGTGGATGAGGTATTCGCTCTCGGAGTCGACGCTGCTGGTCGCCTCGTCGAGGATGAGGATGCGCGGGTCGGCCAGGATGGCGCGCGCGATGGCCACCCGCTGCTTCTGACCGCCGGAGAGCTTGACGCCCCGCTCGCCGATCTGCGTGTCGTAGCCGTTCGGCATCTCCATGATGAAGTCGTGCGCGTTGGCCGCCTTCGCCGCCTGCTCGATCTCCTCGTCGGTGGCGTCCAGCTTCCCGTAGCGGATGTTCTCCCGGACGGTGCCGTTGAACAGGAACGTATCCTGCAGCACCATGGCGATCTGCCTGCGCAGCTCGGACTGGCGAGCTCGGTCTGGCGCACGTCCCGCACGTCCACCCCGTCGATGAGCACCCGTCCCTGCGTGGGGTCGTAGAAGCGCGGGATGAGGTTCACCAGACTGGTCTTCCCGGCGCCGCTGCGTCCCACCAGAGCGATGATCTGCCCGGGTCTGGCGTGGAGGCAGATGTCCTTCAGCACCTCTTCGCCGTCCTCGTAGCGGAACCAGACGTGCTCGAACTCCACCTCTCCCCGGATTCGGCCGAGCGGCACAGGCCGGGGCGGGTCCTTTATCCCGGGCTCCTCATCCAGTATCTCGAAGATGCGCTCGGCGGCGGCAAGCGACCGCTGGATGGTATCGTTGATGCGGGCGAGGCTGCCCACCGGCTGATAGAGCATCCCCAGGTAGCTGGTGAACACCACCAGGGTGCCCATCGTGGCCTCGCCGCGCAGGATGAGCACCGGGCCGGCCACCCACACCGCGATGTGTCCCAGCCGCACCAGCAGGTCCACCGACGGGAAGAAGCTGGTCCACATCCTGACCGCGCGGACGCGCTCGTCGTAGTAGTTCTCGGCGTCGCGGCGGAAGTTCTCGAACTCGTGCTCCTCCCTGGCGAAGGCCTTGACCACGCGCACCCCGCTGATGCGCTCCTGGATGCCGGCATTGATCTCGCCCAGCCGCTCGCGCACCGCCCGGTAGATGCTCTTGATGCGCCGTGCGAAGCGGAAACCGGCGTAGAACAGCACGGGCACCGGCACCAGGGCGATGATGGAAAGGACGGGCGAGATGAGGAACATCACGACGCACATCGCCACCATCTTGATGACGTCCGAGACAAGGGTGTCCGCGGCGTGGTTGACGAACTCCTCCACCACCTGGGTGTCGCTGGTCACCCGGCTCATGATCTCGCCGGTCTGACGCCTGTCGAAGAAGCTCACGGAGAGCTGCTGCAGGTGCCCGTAGACGTCCTTGCGCAGGGTGAGGATGAGCTTCTCGCCCAGCACGTGCATCACGTATCCGCGCGCGAAGGACAGCAGGCTGTTCAGCGCGTAGATGGCGGCCAGCAGCAATGCCAGGAGGGCGAGGAGCCGCAGCCGGGCGTCGGGGTCGCCCTTCGCCAGGATGACGTCGTCGGTGATGCGGCCGTAGATGAGGGGCGGGACAAGCGCCACCAGTCCCAGCCCGATGTTGGAAGATATGCCCAGCGCGAGCGCTGCGCTGTGCGGCCGCAGATACTGCAGGAGCCTCAGGAACGCCGCACGCCTGTCCTTCGGCCTGAACCTGTCGTCCATCGAATCCATACTACCACTTGCAGCCGCCGGCGGCACGCGCATGTGCGCCTCCCGCGCCGAAAGCCGTCCGCCGGCCGCAGATGCCGCTCAGATGCCCGTCAGGGGACGCTGCCCGTCCTGAGCGAGAACAGGTCGGCGTCCTGAAGCAGGAAGCGGAGGCGGACCGGTCCGCCCTTCAGCTCGCCCAGACGGCGCCCTTCCCCCCAGCGGTAGACGGCGTCGGTCTCGTCTCCGAAGAGCTCCGGAGCGTCCTCCAGCGAGAAGCCCGGCACCGGCTGTCCGGCGGCGTCCCGGACCTCCACCCGCACCGACCCCGCCGCCGAAGTGCTGTAGTTCAGGATGAGGTCGTCCCCGCTGAACGTGAACGCGCGGGTCACCATCTCGCCGCCCTCCGCTCCGGCGTTCACACTGGCGAATCCGTGGCGCCGGACGGTGAGCCGGCGCAGCCGGGTGGTCGGAAAGCCGGCGTGTTCGCTGATGTACATCGAGAACTCGTCCGGAGCGGTCTGCACGATCCCCCACGCAGGCATGTTGTTGCGGTGCGACCAGTTCAGCGGGTCCCTGCCGGGCCGCACCCAGGCCTCCAGAAACGTCCGGTCCCAGTGCACCCCGTCGCGGCTGGACATGAAGATGGCGTCCGAAACGCCCGGCGCGGTGGCGTCGGGCAGCTTTCTGCGCTCCTCCACGAACCGTTTCGGGAACGCGAGGAGGATATGCTCCGCCCCGGGACACACCACCGTGGCGTTGGTGTACATCTGCGTCCTCGGCGTCCCCTCAGGATAGATGTTCGGGACGGGCGGGCTCCACTCAAGGAAATCCGTCGAGACGCTGCTTTGCACCGCCCGGCAGCCGTCGTGGAAGATGCGGCTGTAGCAGCGGTACATCCCGGCGTGCGGGTCCCAGAACGCGACGTTCAGGGAGTCGAAGGCGCCCGGAAGCTCCAGCGGCTCCTCCTTCATCAGCTTCCAGCGCACGCCGTGCGGAGAGCAGAGGGCGAACAGCTGCCCGGGACGGCCGGGATTCCCGGCGATGGATGCGAGCGCCTTGTAGCGCTCCTCCGGCGGGACTCCGGGCCTGTCATCGACGAACGGGGCGAAGTTGTGCGAGAGAGGTCCCTTCCAGATGATGTTGTTCGCGGTGGAGCCGTCGAACTCCACAAGCCCCAGTTCGGGGCGGGTGAAGCGGACGCCGTCGCGGCTTTCGATGAGGCAGGTGTACTGTTCCTCGGAGATGTCCCTGCCGGGGTTGGACGCGCGGTAATAGATGCGGACCTTCTCTCCGTCGCGAAGCGCCGTGAAATAGGCGCACCACGTGCCCTCCCACGGCCTCTCCGCCTGCCAGACCACCTCTCGCCGCACGGGTTCGTGGAGCCTCAGCCGGACTCCGCGCATCTCCGCAATGAGCCAGGAGTCCACGAACATCTCCACGCGGCCGCCGACATCGACGAAGTCTCCGGATGTCATCTCGGCTCCCTCCGCCGGAATGGACGTCCAGGGCGCCAGCGCAAGGAGCACCGCCGCCCCCGCAATGCGGACCTTGCTACTGGGTCTCATCGATGGCCCTTCGCATCTCGCGAAGAACGCGCGGGACCGCGACGGGAGCCGGCTCCGCGGCTTCGTACTCCAACGCCAGATAGCCGCTGTATCCGCCCTCCCGCAGGATGCCGATGACGCGCTTCAGGTCCGCCGGGACCTTCGGACCTCCGCCCGGCATGACCTCGGTCTTGTACTGCACCGTCACGGCATACGGGACGCACCGGGCGATGTCCGCGTACGGGTCCGGCGTGCGGAAGTTGCCGCTGTCCAGCGTGACCGCGAACCAGGGGGAGGCCACCTCCTCCACCAGCGCCAGCAGGTTCTCCGCGTCGTGCACGATGCCGCCGTGGTTCTCGACGGCCAGGATGATGCCCTTCTCCGCGGCATAGTCCAGACACTCGCGCACGGTCTCCACGCACAGCCTGCGCTGCGCCGGGATGTCGCCTTTCGCGTCGCCGCCGGCGAACACACGGATGCACGGGGCGCCCATCAGGAGGGCGCGGTCGATCCACAGCTTCGTGTGGCGCACCATCTCTTCGCGCTTCGGCCCGGCGGGCACGCAGTAGTCCGTGCGGATGGCGGTCCCGGAGATGTCCAGCCCCATCCTGTGCGCCTTAGCCTTGAACTCCGCGAGAAAAGCGTCCGGAAGAGGGTCCGGGAAGTAGTAGGCCGTGGGCTCGACCCCGTCGCACCCGCAGTCCGCGGAGATGCGGAGATAATCGTCCAACGTCATCGGGTTCGCGGCGTCCTTGCCGGTGAGCTGTTCGCGGTAGCTGTAGGCGCAGCAGGAGAGCTTCAGACGGCTTCGCCTGCCGCCACCGGACGACTCCTGGGCTTCGGCGGGCGCGGCGCCCAGCCCGCACAGGCCGGCACCGGCAGCCAGGACGAATCCACTCATCAGAAGCTCGCGGCGGGTCAGGTGTTCAAACATCATCAGGAAGCTCCTCGCAGCATCGGACTGTGGGAGAGTCCTCGCGGGTCCGGAACAGTGCCGGACCGCTCCCCCGCCGACCCCTTCGACATCCAGGCGCGACATCCTCCCCGCCCCGCGAGCCGCGGCGGGCGCGGGCAGGACCGTCCGCGGTCCCTCGGGTATACTGGATGCGTCCCGCCCGCAGGGGCGGAGCGCTTCAGGCACAGATGACGCACAGACCGGTCCCTTCATCGGAACCCTTCGACGGACCTGCAGGCGGCGCTGCGCGACGCAGGCTGCCCGGCGCGACGGCGGTGCTCAGGGTCCCGGCACGGCTTGTCAGCGGCCTGGCCGCGCTGGTGCTTCTGGGGGCCTTCCTCCTGCTCCTTCCGCCGATGGGAGGCGCCCGGCAGCTGCAGCTGAACGAGGCGATGTTCACCGCAGTCTCGGCCCTGACGGTGACCGGGCTGACGGTCATCACGCCGTTCTCCGACCTGAGCCTCCCGGGAAAGCTGGTGCTGCTCGGGCTCATTCAGGTGGGCGGAGTGGGATACATGACGCTCGCGACGATGGCCTTCCGCCTTCTGGGACGCGAGGTCTCCTTCGTGGACCGTCTGGCGCTCCGGGAGGCCATCGGACTCCGGGAGGCGGGAAGCGTGGTGCAGCTCGTCCGGCACATCCTGGTGGCGGTGCTGCTGCTGGAGGGGGTGGGCGCGCTGCTGCTGTTCTGGCGCTGGCGCGACATCCTGCCGGCGCAGGACAGAGTGCTTTATGCCGTGTTCCACGCCGTCTCGGCGTTCTGCAACGCAGGCTTCGACCTCTTCCGCGGGCGGCCGGGATTTCCGGACGGGGTCCCGAACGACACCGGGACACTGGCCATCATGGGAACGCTCATCTTTCTGGGGACGCTCGGCGTGCCCGTGCTGTTCGACCTGCTCACCTTCTCGTGGCGGCGGCGTCTTTCGCTTCACACCCGGATAACGCTCCCGGTCATCGTGTTCCTGAGTGCGGGAGGCGCGCTGGGGCTTCTCATCTCGGAGTCGTTCACGGGCGGGGTGTTGACGGACAAGACGCTTCCCCGGCAGATCGCGCTGGCGCTCTATCAGTCCGTCTCGGGGAGGACGGCCGGCTTCGTGTGCATCCCGGAACTGGGGACCCTGCATCCCAGCAGCGACTTCCTGCTGAACTGTCTGATGTTCATCGGCTCCGCTCCCGCTTCCATGGGAGGAGGCATCACGACCGGGACGTTCGTGACGCTGGTGCTGGCCATCTGGGCTTACGGGCGCGGATGGCCCACGCCGGTGGTGGGAGGACGGGCCGTGCCCGGCGAGATGGTGCGCAAGGCCGCCGCGGTGTTCGCTCTGTCCGTCTTCGTGGTGGTCACAGCCACGTGGGTGCTCCTGGTCACCCACCACTCCGCCCTTCAGCCGACTCTCTTCGAAGTGGTGTCGGCGTTCGCCACCTGCGGTCTGTCGCTGGGGATGACCTCGGACCTGACCCTGTTCGGGCAGGCTGTCATCATGGCGATGATGTTCTGGGGAAGGCTGGGAGCGCTGACGGTCATCGTCGTCCTGACCCGCCGCCGCCCCGCCCGTCTGGTGACCTACCCCGAGGAGCGCATCCTGATCGGGTGAGAGGCCGGCGGGAACACCCGGAGCCGTCCGCCGGTCTGAGGAGGTACAGGCCGAGAGGCCCGGCGACCCCGCAGGCAGGGCGCGGACGGAAAGGAGCGGACGGACGATGCTCCCGGCGGGACAGCAGGCAGAGCCGGGGCGCGCGAGACGCATCTGGCTCCGCAAGAAGGGACTGGTGAAGCTGATCCGGGCGATGTTCCACGAAGGCCCGGAGCGCCCCATCGTGGTGCTGCTGCCTCCCGAGGAGCATCCGGAGCTCAGGGAGCAGACCAGCCGCTCGTCCATGGACCTGGTGGAAGCGGTGACCGGCAGCGTCTCCGGCCCCGGGGAGCAGGAGGAGGACGAGCGCTCCGTCCGAGGCATCCCGCGCGAGAGCATCGCCGTCATCCCCCCGTGCGAGAGCGCCGGCGATGCGCTGGGGCAGATAGGCATCTGCCTTTCCCGGCCGGGAAGGCAGGTCATCCTCTACCAGGGCGACCACTGCAGACAGGTGGGGCTGGCCCTGCTGGAGGGACAGGTCCCGGGCCGGCTCCTGCTGATGGACGTCCGCTCTGATGGACGTCCGCTACGAGGTGGAGGAGGTGGAGCGCGACTCCATTCCCTCCGGCAAGCTCTCGTGCGTGAGCGTGGGCGTCCGGGAAGTGCCTCCGGGAATCTCCTGAGGCGTCAGCCCGCGGTCAGTCGGGAAGCGGCCTTCCGCGCGTCTCCGGCCCCAGAGCGACACCCGCGAACCCGAGCCCGTACACCAGCGCCACGATGCTGGCCGCGATCCTCAGCCCGGCCGCAGGGTCGTCCGGCCGCGTGAAATGAGCCGCCAGACTCCCCAGCAGGAACGGCGCGAACGCGGCGAGCAGCCGGGCCGAGTTGTAGCAGAAGCCCACTCCGGTGGCCCGCAGCCGCGTGGGGAACAGCTCGGGGAAGTAGACCGCGAAGGCCGAGAACGGAGCAAGGGCGGCGAAGCCCATCACGAAGCCCCATGCGTAGGCCGAAGCCATGCTCCGGACGCCCCAGAACGTCCCCTCCACCGCGGCGAAGGCCAGCGCGAAGAACAGATACATGGCCGGCTTGCGTCCGATGCGCTCGCTGAGCGCAGCGTAGGCGAAGATGCCGAGGAAAGCGCCGATCTGCTGGATGAAGAACGCCTGGCTGCGGTAGCGCGCCAGCGCTGCCTTCTGCGCTTCCTCGGACAGGTGCGCCAGAGACGGCTTCAGCAC
>FWPV01004781.1_pt1 | contig 17201 bp, 14 predicted proteins | sample 2228371 | NCBI WGS metagenome assembly FWPV01 (sample SAMEA103939776, study PRJEB20133) | metagenome | reverse complement strand
TTGCGTATAAAGATATAAAATACCTTATGAAAATAGCAATACTTGGGTCAAGGGGAATTCCTGTGAATTACGGAGGGTTCGAGACACTTGCCGAAGAACTATCGATACGTCTGGTTAAAAAAGGTCACGAGGTTACGGTTTATTGCTGTAAACCATATTCAAAAGACAACAGTAGATATTACAGGAATGTAAAAAGAATATTTCTCCCTACCATTAGAACAAAGGTACTTGAAAAACCAGTATATGCTACTCTGTCACTGATTTTATCAATATTCAAAGATTATGATGTAATTTTAATGCTCGGTATAAGTGTATCTTCTTTATGTTTTATTCCAAGACTTTCTGGTCAGAAAGTTATAATAAATATAGATGGACTCGAATGGCAGAGAAAAAAATGGAATAAATTTATATCAGGGTTACTGAAATTTCAGGAGAAAATGGCTGGAATAACTGCAAATAAAATTGTTACTGATTCTCTGGAAATTAAGAAATATTATTACGAAAAGTACGGGAAAGATTCTATTTATATTTCCTACGGAGCTGAAATAATTGATTGCCCGCCGGGTGAGGCAATGAAAAAATATGGAATCCGGAAAAATGGATATATACTCTATGTCAGCAGATTTGAACCTGAAAACAATCCCTTACTCGTTCGTGAGGCTTTTGAAGAAATAGGCAAGCAGAATATGAAACTCGTAATGGTTGGAGATGCTCCATATGCTGATTCGTATATCAAAAAGGTAAAAAACACAAAAAATCATGACATAATTTTTACAGGTTATCAGTTTGCAGATTCATATAAAGAATTGCTCTCAAATGCTTATTTCTATATCCAGGCAACAGAAGCTGGTGGTACTCATCCAGCCCTTGTTCAGGCAATGGGAGCAGGAAAGTGTATTCTCGCCAATGATATTCCTGCACATAGAGAAGTTTTGAAAGATTCAGGTATATACTTTAAAAATAAGGATGCACTTAAAGAAGGAATGATTGAATTGATATTGAATGAAGAACTTGTAAAAAGAAAAGGAAAAGAAGCACAGGAAATAGCGATTAAAGAATATTCATGGGATAGAATCGCTGATGAATATGAAAGACTGTTTCAGGAAGTTAGTGGTATTAAACAGGAATATAAATAATGCAATTTAATGAATTGAGTAATGAACAAAAAATAGTACTCTTTTCTTCATCTCCGCTTCAGATAACAGAATCTCTAAATAAAGTCTCAAATATCTTAAAAGATAATCACTCAATTGATTATCAGGAAATCTTTAGAATTGCTGCATCCAGTGGTGTTGCTCCTTTGCTTTATCGCAATTTTCAGAAAATAGAGAATTTGCCCCGATCTTTTAAGGATAGATTACTTAATGCATATATGTATTCTTTAAGGAGTAATATACTGAATGCCGAGGAAACATTGAGATTGATAGAGCAGCTTCAGAAAGAGAATATACAGGCAATACCACTTAAAGGTTCTATTGCTTCTGAACTTATCTTCAATGATGCAGGAATATATCCTGCAACAGATATTGATATTCTTGTCAGGCAGGAGGATATAGGGAAATCTGAAAGAGTTATTCAGAAATCAGGATATGAAAAAGCTGGTTTTATAGAGCCTGATGATCTGTTGGCTTCACATTATCATCTGATATATAAAAAGGAGCAATTTTTTCTGGAACTTCACTGGAATCTTGTAAAACGTTATTTTAAGATTCCACCAGATTTCTGGTGGCAGGAAACTGATACTTTGAATTATTCAAAATTTGAATTAAAATCTCTCACTCCAGAGCGTTATATAATTTATGCTGTTTTCCGTTTGTTTGACCATTGTTTCAGTCCTCTAAAGTTTTTTGTCTTTATATCAGGATTACTTTCGAAATATGAAAAAGAAATTGACCTGGAAAAATTATTGTTTTACGCAAAATATTACAAAATGGAAAGAGTCCTGATATTTACGCTTAAACTTTTAAATGAAATATACAGCACCCCATGTGCAAATCTAATTCTAAGGAAAAGAAATCTGGATTATGATTTTTTTAAAAGAAAAGTAATTAAAAATATTTTTCAGGAAAACAGGAAAGAACATTTCAATATGCTGATATATTCTTTACTTCTTGATAGTCCTTCAGATTATTTAAGGTTAATATTCAATAGAATTTTTCCGAAGCCCTCTGAAATAAGATTAAGATATGGACTGCCGGTAAGGTCAAAAAAACTTTATGCATATTATCTAATGAACCCGTTTCTTGTTTTATTAAGGAAAAGCTCTGAAAAAAAGCATGGAGAATGAGCATGGCTAAGGAATAAGATCAGAATATTTACCCCTCATCCCAACCCTCTCCCACAAGGTGAAAGGGGGAAAAGACAACCCCCTGACCCCCTTGACAAAGGGGGAATAAAGGATTATTGATAACAAAGGGGGAATGACAACCCCTTAAAAAAGGGGATACCAAAATAAATTCCCCCTTAAAAAAGGGGATACCCATAAAAATTCCCCCTTAGAAAAGGGGGATGAAGGGGGTTGTTATAAGAATCTCATAATATTTACAATATACTGAATACATTTTTGACGCTAAATAAATTAAAATAATATACAAGTTAACGAAACAGGAGATAATATATGTCGCCGAAAGCTTTGATAACTGGAATTACAGGACAGGATGGCTCATATCTGACAGAACTTCTTTTATTCAAAGGTTATGAAGTTCATGGCTTGATCAGGCGCGCAAGCATGTTTAATACAGGAAGAATCGATCATATTTATATTGATCCTCATGTTCCGGGTGCAAGATTATTCTTACATTATGGTGATCTTTCTGATTCAGGCCAGCTTGCAAATATTATATATAATATTCAGCCTGATGAAATATATCATCTTGGTGCGCAGAGTCATGTTAGGGTTAGTTTTGATATGCCGGAATATACCGGTGATATAACAGCGCTTGGCACTACAAGACTTCTCGATGCTGTAAGAAGAAGTGGTATTAAAACAAGATTCTATCAGGCTTCGTCCTCTGAAATGTTCGGTGGAGCAAAACCACCACAGAATGAAAAGACAGCTTTTTATCCCAGAAGTCCATATGCAGCAGCAAAAGTATATGCTTACTGGATGGTTGTTAATTATAGAGAAGGTTATAATATGTTTGCCTGTAATGGCATTCTGTTTAATCATGAATCTCCCCGAAGGGGCGAGACTTTTGTAACCCGCAAGATAACAAGAGCCCTGGCAAATATAATCGCAGGCAAGCAGAAAAAAATTTATCTTGGAAATATTAATGCAAAAAGAGACTGGGGATTTGCTCCAGAATATGTTGAAATGATGTGGCTGATGTTGCAGCAGAATAAGCCTGATGATTATGTTGTTGGCACAGGTGAAAGCCATTCTGTCAGAGAATTTCTCGAAAATGCTTTTTCTTATGTTGGTATCGAGATAGAGTGGAATGGTAAAGGAGTAAATGAAAAGGGAATAATTAAGAAGATAAATAAGAAATTAAAGGAAGAAATTAAGAAATATCAAAGGAAGAATAAAATGTCTCTAACTGAACTGCGCGAAGGTGATACTCTTATAGAGATTGATCCAAAATATTTCAGACCAACAGAAGTTGATTTTTTGCAGGCTGATATAACAAAAGCAAAAGAGAAGCTTAACTGGTCTCCAAGAACTACATTCAGCGAGCTTGTAAAAATTATGGTTGATTATGACATGAAATTAACAGGACTTGTTCCAATAGGTGAGGGAATCAAAGTATGTCAGAAAAAAGGATTTAATTATACAAGTCACAAATATTCTGTTTATGAAAAAATCAGAGAAAGGTGCTGATTTCATAATTTATGGAAAAAGATTCAAAAATATTTATTGCAGGCCATCGTGGACTTGTGGGCTCTGCGATTCTCAGAAAACTTCAATCTCTCGGTTATGAGAATTTTGTTTTAAGAACAAGCAAGGAACTCGACCTTACAAGGCAATCTGATGTTGAAGAGTTTTTCGAAAAAGAAAGACCTGATTATGTTTTTCTCGGGGCAGCAAAAGTAGGAGGAATTCTCGCAAACAGCACTTATCCGGCAGAATTCATATATAAAAATCTGATGATACAATCCAATGTCATACATTCTTCATATATGTCGAATGTAAAAAAGCTTCTTTTTCTGGGCAGTTCATGTATATATCCAGGAGAGTGTCCCCAGCCAATGAAAGAAGACTATCTACTTTCAGGTTATCTCGAGAAAACAAATGAACCATATGCTATTGCAAAAATCTCGGGTATTAAAATGTGTCAGGCTTACAATCGTCAGTATGGAACTAATTACATATCAGTAATGCCAACAAATCTTTATGGCCCTGGAGATAATTTTGATCTGAATAATTCGCATGTTATACCGGCATTGATAAGAAAATTTCACGAAGCAAAAATATTCAAAAAAGATTCGGTTATTGTCTGGGGAACAGGAAAGCCATATCGTGAATTCCTGCATGTGGATGATCTCGCTGATGCATGTGTTTTTTTGATGGATAATTACAGTCAGAGTGAAATTATAAATATCGGTACAGGTATTGACCTTACGATAAAAGAACTCGCTGAATTGATAAAAGAGATTACAGAATTTCAGGGAGAAATTCTCTGGGATACAGAAAAACCGGATGGTACACCACGTAAACTTCTTGATATTTCAAAAATATCTTCACTGGGCTGGAAACCTAAAATTAACCTCAGAGATGGTATTAAAGAAACATATGAATGGTATGTTAAAAATGTAAACTTTAGTATTAAATAAAAAAATAATGTCAATAGTTGCAGAAATTTGTCTATAAGGCCTTTTTAACACTATAGTATTTAGTAGCTTCTGAAAGTCCTTCTTTACTATTTATTTAAGAGATTTTGGAGCTATAGAACACCATTTCTTCTCTCATATGCTATAAAGCCCACTTTGCCTTTCTTTTGTCATCAGCATTTTTAGTGCATGGGCTCCTTTTATGCATTTGCCTATATTTTTTCTCAGCCTAAAGTTGTGAATGGGACGTCGCTTAAAAATATTTAATATATAAGGGTTGAAATTATATGTAGCCTTAAAATAAAATCATCGAGTTAGATAAATTTTTTAGCAGTGTTTGTATCAGGATTGACGTGATTTACCATTCAAAACTCTGGATGACTATTATTCCTTCTTCTTTTGCTCTATTCAGAAATCCTTTTGTGGCATAATGTGTTATAAGAATTTTTACAACCTCTCTGGAGCCATATTCCTGTTTTACTGCTCTGACTTTGTTTTCGAGTTCTTCGAATACCTCTTTTATTTTTCTGTCTTTTCTTTCATCAAGTCTTAGTTTGGATTCTCCTACAACAAAGACTTCTTTGCCATTTTTTCTTGCTATCCCAAATATGTTTATTTCTTTGCCGCCTATTTCCTCTCTGATTAATTTTTGTTTTATCTCAATGCCATAATTTTGCTTGAGGAAATCAGGAAGTTTTCTGAATGCTTCGTTCTCGAATGCATAGCTCATGCTTCTTGAAAGACCTCCAAGTTCACCTCTTGTTTCATGCAATCCCCTGGCAAGCTTTGCAACCTCTGCTTCTGTCTTCTTCTGAGCTTCGGCAAGTTCCTCAACCCTTTGTTCTGTCTTTTTCTGAGCCTCAGCAAGTTCCTCAACCCTTTGTTCTGTCTTTTTCTGAGCCTCGGCAAGTTCTTCGACCCTCTGTTCTGTTTTCTTCTGAGCCTCTGCAAGTTCCTCAACCCTTTGTTCTGTCTTTTTCTGAGCCTCGGCAAGTTCTAATACAACTGCTTTTAATTCTCTGAAGTCTTCTTTTGTAACAGTGTTCTTCAGTTCTTCGTAAATTGTGCCGAGAATCTCTGTTATTTTTTTTGCTGCATTCGGCTCAAGAGTCTCTTTCAGTTCTTCGTATATTCTCAATGTGTTTAGCATAAAATTAATATATCATATTGTCCTGTTAAAATCCATAAAATATGAAAAAGGGGTTTTGTATTTGTTATTCCACATTATAACAGGGTAATAATACAGAAGTAATATTAAATATGTCTTAAACCAAAATCTGCATTATCCCGGTCAAATATCTTACTCAATATTCTGACATGAGGAAACAATTACCCATATCAGGATTAAAGATAGAAAATAGTTTATATATTATTCAAAGGGTTAGCATTTTTGCACCAATGGCACAAAATATGCTTGTATTTATAATGTAAGCAAATGTAAAAGAAAGGGGGTGTAATCAGATGGAACAGTCAGACCTTGATACCATAAGCGAGATAGTCGCAAGGTATGGCTATATTGAATGGACTCTGATAGGGTTTACTCCTGCGAGGGATTACAATATATACTCATATTTTACTGATACATCAATCCTTCCAGTATTCAAGTATGTTCTGATTTCCATACTAAAGACCCTGGAAGAATATCTCGAGAAAACTCAGCCTTCATATGAAAGTGCCCTACAGACCGCAGGCTCATGTTGAAAAGTATGTTTGATTTTATATCAGACATAGTCGCACTTGTGATGAACCCAATAACACTGCTGCTCTTTCTCATATTATTCAAGCACTTGCGCAAAGAAAGGAAAAAGGGCAGCAATGAACTTTGGGTAAGACATCAGGGTAGAGGTGCTTAATTTTTCTTTTTTCTTAAAAAGAACATGCCTGAAATTGCAATTACAAACATAATGATACTTATACACTGTGATACAGAAATGCCTGAAATAATAAAACCTCTCGCAAAATCACCCCTGAAAATCTCAACTATAAACCTGAGAACTGAATAAATAAGTATGTAAGACAAAAAGATCTGGCCATTATAAGATTTTCTCTTTTGAAGCAGGATTAGAATAAAAAAGTTGATAAATTCTCCGACGGATTCATAAAGCTGGGTGGGATGTAATCTAACATTAAGTGGTGCAAGACATTCTGGATTCGTAAAGACTACTCCCCATGGCAATGTTTCTGCAGCTTTTCCAAAGCAACAACCAGCAAAAAAACATCCGATTCTTCCGAATGCATGTCCTATAGCAATTGAAGGCGCAAAAATATCAGCTATAAGCCATAGCTTCAAATTATGTTTTTTCGCATAAAAAAGAACAACAGGCACTGCAAGAAGAACACCACCATAGAAAACGAGTCCGCCTTCCCAGATCTTGAATATTGCAAGAGGATTTGATATGTAATAGGAATAGTTTATAAGTATAAAAAGGAGTCTCGAACCAGTAATAGCTGCAATAAGTATATAAAAACTTAAATCAGTAATGATATTCGGTCCAATGCCTTCCTTTCTGGCATTACGAATGGCAAAATATAGGGCAAAAAGAAACCCGATTGCTATCATAAAACCATATGTATGAATCGTAATAGGTCCGATTTTTATCAGGACTGGATACATTTTTATAATCCTGGCTTTTTAAGAATAGATTTGATGATTATAATCGCAATGCCAATTGTAAGTGCAGAATCAGCAACATTAAAGGCAGGCCAGTGAAAAGAGCCTATTGAAAAGTCTATGAAATCAACTACTTCACCATTAATAAGCCTGTCAATCAGATTCCCTATGGCTCCTCCAAGTATCAGAGAAAGCCCTGTTAAGCTATAGACATTTCTCAGTATGAGGCTTATTACAAAAATTATTGCTACCAGAGATATTATAATAAAAAAAGTGCTGCTGAAATCTCTGAACATCCCAAAAGCAGCGCCAGTATTTCTGATATTTATTATATGAAGAAAAGGGAATATCTCTATTGAATCATAAGGAGACATGTATTTTGAGACAACATATTTTGTCGCCTGATCAATAATTACGATAATAGAAACCATGAGAGGAACAAATAGTCTTTTTTTCATTATCCTGCGATAACCCTGTAACACCTCTCACAGACTTCTGGTTCATCTGAGAATTTGCCCACAGTCTCGCTCCAGTTCCAGCATCTCTGACATTTTTCTCCTGAAGCATGTTCAATCTTTACATTAAGTCCTTCAATTATTTTACTGCTATAAGAGCTCTCTGGGATTTTATCTACTATTTTGACTTCAGATACAATGAAAAATGCCGGGAGAAAATCAAGATTCTCTGAGACGAGTTTGAGGAAATCTTCTGGAAGATGTAAGGTTATGGAGGCTTCAAGGGAATTGCCCATGAATTTTTCAGCCCTTTTGATTTCAAGGGCTTTATTCACTTCATCCCTTAAGACAAATAATTTGTCCCATTTTTCCTCAAGTTTTGAATCAAGAAACTTTTCATCAATTGAAGGAAAATCTTCAAGAAAAACTGATTCAGACATGTAAATTTTCTGTGACGCAATTTTTTTCATGGATTGCCATACTTCTTCTGCTGTGAATGAAAGAACAGGAGCCATGAGACGTGTCATGGCAGAGAGTATCCGGACAAGCACCCATTGAGATGCTCTTCTTTCAACAGAATCAGATTTAAAGGTGTATAATCTATCCTTTAAAATATCGAGATAAAATGAACTCATATCAACTATGCAGAAATTATGTATGCTATGATAAACTTCGTGAAAATCAAAGTTTTCATATGATTCTGTAACTTCTTTAATAAAACTCTGGAGCCTGCTCATTGCCCATCTGTCAATTTCAAGCAGGTTGTTGCTGTAATCCTTCCAGTCAAAGTCATAGATATTTCCCAGAAGGAATCTGCATGTATTCCTGATCTTGCGATATGCCTCTGTAAGCCTGTCCAGTATTTCTTTTGAAATTCTCACATCATCTTTGTAATCTTCAGCAGAAACCCATAGCCTGAGAATTTCAGCACCATTTGCTTTTATGACTTCCTGAGGTGCAACAACATTTCCCATTGACTTTGACATCTTTTTACCCTGCCCATCTACAGTAAAGCCATGTGTTAGAACAGTTCTGTAAGGCGATTTTCCCCTTGTTCCAACAGATGCGAGCAGGGAACTCTGGAACCAACCTCTATGCTGGTCACTTCCTTCAAGATAAAGGTCAGCAGGCCAGGAAAGTCTTTCATCTTTTTCTAAGACAGCTGCATGACTCACACCAGAATCAAACCAGACATCGAGTATATCCATTTCTTTTGAGAAAGTTTTATTGCCACATTTTTTGCAGGAAAAACCAGAAGGAAGAAAATCCTCAGCTTCTTTCATGAACCATATGTCAGCGCTATGGAATTCTACCTGTTTGACGATATTTAATAGAACATCAGGATCAGTTACAAATTCATCACATTCTTTGCATTTCAGGATTGTTACAGGAACTCCCCATGCTCTCTGCCTTGAAAGACACCAGTCAGGTCGATTGGTAACCATCCCATAAATTCTATCTCTTCCCCATTTTGGAATCCAGTTTGTATTATCTATTTCGGCAAGAGCTTTTTCACGGAGATTATTCTTTTGCATTGAGATAAACCATTGTGAAGTTGCACGGAAAATTACAGGTTTTTTACATCTCCAGCAATGAGGGTAGGAGTGTTTTATTTTCTCCTGAAGAACCAGAGCATTTCTATCCTTGAGAATATTTATAATCTCTTCATTGGCTTTGAAAACAAATTTTCCCTGTAAAACAGAATCCTTTTCTTCACCTGTAAATTTGAATTTACCATGGTCATCAACCGGAGCATAAATATCGAGTCCATATTTTAATCCTACTTCATAGTCATCTTCACCATGACCCGGAGCTATGTGTACAATTCCTGTTCCTTCTTCGGTTGAAACAAAATCACCGAGCACAACTTTAGATTTTCTTGAAATAAATGGATGAATTGCTTCAATTCCCTGAAACTCCTTGCCTGTGGCTTTGAGCAAAACATCCCCATTCAGTCCGATTTTCTCTTTTAAAGCCTGGTGTCTTGCTTCGGCTATTATGAAAATACTATCTTCTGTTTTAATAGCTGAATATTCTATCTCAGGATGAAATGCAAGAGCCAAATTAGCAGGCAATGTCCATGGTGTTGTCGTCCATATCAGAATGAATACTTTTTGCTCCTTCAATTGTGGAAGGAATTTTTCCAGGCTTGTCTCATCAACAGCAAATTTAACAAAAATAGATGGAGACTCTTTTTCATTATATTCAACTTCAGCTTCTGCAAGAGCTGTTACACATGAGGGGCACCAGTGAACAGGCTTTTTGCCTTTATATACAGAACCAGCTTCAACGAATTTGCAGAATTCTCTTACTATTGTGGCTTCATAATCAAAGGACATTGTTAGATAAGGATTCGACCAATCTCCGAATACTCCGAGTCTTTTAAATTCATCCCTTTGAATATTCACAAATTCTGAAGCATATTTTTTGCAGAAATCCCTTTTTTCGAGAATTGTCAGTTTATCTTTTTTATCACCAAGATTTTTATCTACCTGCAATTCAATTGGCAATCCGTGACAATCCCATCCAGGAACAAAAGGAGAATAAAAACCTTTCATTGATTTAAATTTGACTATTATATCTTTGAGAATCTTATTCAGAGCGTGTCCTATATGTATATGTCCATTTGCATAAGGAGGCCCATCATGAAGTATGTAGTGTGGACTATTTTTCCTTTTTTCCTGAATTTTTTCATAAATTTTGTTTTCTTCCCAGAACTTTATCATTAAAGGTTCTTTCTGGGCAAGATTTGCCTTCATTGGAAAATCAGTATTTGGAAGATTTAAAGTTTCTTTAAAATCTTTTTTCATGGCATTACTTTTCTTCAGCTTTTTCCTTTTTCTGAGCTTCACGTTCTGCTATAATCTTCTGGGCAAGATGACTCGGCATTTCTTCATATGTTGCAAATTCCATTGAATAAAGTCCTCTTCCTGAAGTAAGACTGTGAAGCTGGTTCGCATATGTTAACATTTCAGCCATTGGAACCATGGCTGTTATTTTCTGGTTCCCACCTGCCTGAGGCTCTACACCCTGTACCCTGCCTCTTTTTGAATTCAAATCACCTATAACAGCGCCAAGAGTATCATCTGGTGTAATCACTTCAACTTTCATAACAGGTTCAAGAAGAACAGGTTTTGCATCGAGTATTGCCTTTCTCAGAGCCATTGAACCTGCAATCTTAAATGCCATTTCAGAAGAGTCAACAGTATGGTATGAGCCATCATATAAAATAACCTTTATATCAACAATAGGATAACCTGCTATGACACCTTCTTTCATTGTTTCAATTACACCTTTTTCAACAGCAGGTCTATACTGCTGGGGTATAACACCACCAACAATTCTATCTTCGAACGCATATCCTCCACCTCTCGGCAGAGGCTCTATAGCGAGATAGCAATCTCCGTACTGTCCGCGACCGCCTGATTGCTTTTTATATTTGCCCTGAGCTTTTGAGGGTACTTTTATTGTTTCCCTGTAAGGAACTTTAGGGGTTTGCATGACAACCTCAACTCCGAATTTTCTCTTTAATCTTTCGAGAGTTACCTCAAGATGAACCTGTCCCATGCCTGAGAGCAACATCTCTTTCGTTTCTTCGTCTCTCTGAAATCTGAGAGTAGGGTCTTCCTCGAGAATTCTATGAAGACCTGTGCTGACTTTTTCTTCGTCTCCTTTGCTTTTAGGTGAAATTGCATATGCTATTATAGGATCTGCAAAAGGAACTTTATTATAAATAATAGGGTTTGATTCATCACATAATGTATCACCTGTGTAAGTTTCCTTCAATTTTGCTACAACTCCTATTTCTCCGGGTCCGAGAACCTGAGCAGGAATCTGCTTTTTGCCAAGAAGATGAAAAACCTGTCCGACTCTTTCCTTTGCTCCAGTGACAGAATTGAGAACATTCGAATCAGCTTTTAATGAACCTGAATAGACTCTGAAAATTGATAGTCTTCCAGCAAATGGATCTGCAATTGTTTTGAATACATAGGCAGAAAATGGTTCACCTGAAGCAGGCTTTCTCTGAACTTCGCTGCCATCTTTTGGATTTTTTCCTTTTATCGGAGATATTCTCGCCATCTCCACAGGTGATGGAAGACAAAGAGTCACGGTATCAAGAAGCAGCTGGATTCCAATATTTTTTGTGGCAGAACCGCAGATTATTGGTACAAACCTCTTTGTAAGGGAGCCTTCTTTTACACCTTTAATAATTTCTTCATCTGTCAGGTTTCCGCCTTCAAGGTATCTTTCAAGAAGCGCGTCATCTGCTTCTGCTATTTTTTCGACAAGCTTTTTTCTATATTCTTCTATTTCTGCCTGAAGTTCTGAAGGGATTTCTGCTTCTTCAGGTTTGCTGGAAGTATATTTATATGCTTTCATCTTAATAAGGTCAACTATTCCAGAAAAGCTATCTCCGGCTCCGATTGGTATTTGTAAGGCTAATGCATCAATGCCAAACGCTTTCTCGACGTCGCCAATTGCACGTGAGAAATTAGCCATGTCTTTATCCATTTTATTAACAAAAACAATTCTCGGAAGTTCATAATCTGAAGCATATTTCCATATTTTTTGTGTTTCTGCCTTGACCCCTGATATTGCGCTCACAATAACAATTGCGCCATCTACTGCTCTGAGACAACCACGTGTATCCTCAAGAAAGTTTATAAAACCCGGGGTATCAACAAGATTGATTCTGCAATTGTTCCAGTTGCAAAAAGCAAGAGAAGAAGTTATTGTAATCTTGCGCTCTATTTCTTCGGGCTCATAGTCTGTAGTTGTAGTACCATCCAGAACACTTCCAAGCCTGTCAATTGAGCCTGAATCAAAGAGCATTGCTTCAACTAATGATGTTTTGCCAGCTCCGCCATGTGCTATTACAGCTACATTACGAATCTTATCTACTTCTATGTTTGCCATAAAACCCCCTTATGTATTTATTAAATTGTAGAATTATTATCTTCTAACACCTCTTCAATCACGGGTTTTGCGTTGCTATTTTTTCTCAAACTCCAGAGTTTAATAAATAATATAGAAATAAAGCAAGCTGTGAAACCAGATATAGCAGAGATTAAATCCGGGTTGTATTGTCTCAGAAGACTGCTAAATACTTCCTTTCCTGCAATTGCTCCAATGAGTAATGCTATAGCCGGAATCCCGTAAGCGACTATCGAACCTTTCAGATATAGATTTGATTTGAAAGTAACTCTAACCCTCTGGCCTGGTAACGCATTTATAGAGTTCAAAGCTTTAATTTCCATTGTCTGCTCACCAGGTTTACACATTTTCATTGTGCATCCTTCACAGGCATTTTTTTTCGGAAAAACTACTGTTGCTGTATTCCCATTTACAAATTTTATGATGCCAATTTCTTCCACAATTTTAAATTTTAACATATCATGAGTTTAAAATTCTCTCTCATCAGACCAATTGACAAAACAATGTCAGTTTCTTTACTTTAAATCATTAAGTCGAATAATGGAGTCTTTGCTTAAAAATTTTTGGGATTACTATTTAAAAAGGAGATTGTTATGGAGATTATCAGAATCCCGAGAATCATGCAGGATACCTCAAAGGATTTTCTATTAAGAGGAAAAACAATAGGTTTTGTCCCGACAATGGGAGCACTCCATGACGGCCATTTGAGCCTTGTTAGAAGAGCCAGAGAAGAAAATTCAATTACAGTTGTAAGCATTTTCGTAAATCCTGCGCAATTCGGTCAGAATGAGGATTACAATATTTATCCGAGAGATCTGAATGGTGATACAGAAAAATTGATCGGAGAAAAGGTTGATATACTTTTTTTGCCTGATGTAGCATCAATATATCCTGAAGGGTATCTTACTTATGTTAATGTAGAAAACTTAACTGAAAAACTCTGTGGAGCTTTCAGACCCGGACATTTCAGAGGTGTAGCAACTATCGTAGCTAAATTGTTCAATATAGTAAAGCCTACGAGAGCATATTTTGGACAGAAAGATTTTCAGCAATCAGTTATTATCTCAAAAATGGCTGCTGATTTGAATATGGATATAGATATTGTAGTTTGTCCAACAATAAGGGAAAAGGATGGACTTGCAATGAGTTCCCGTAATTCTTATCTTGATAATAATCAGAGACAGGCAGCTACTGTTATATATAGATGTTTAAAAGAGACCTCTGAATCAATAAAATCTGGTATAATAGAAATAAAAAATGTTAGAAACTTCATGCTCGATTTTTTAAGCAAAGAGCCTTTAATATCAGAGATTGACTATGCAGGAATCTATGATATTTCAAGTCTTGAAGAGCTTTCTGAGGCAAAGGAAGATATGCTTCTTGCTATTGCTCTAAAAATAGGTAATACAAGACTTATAGATAATATGCTGATTAATATAAAGGAAGAGAGGTAGTATTGATGCTTCAAAGAGTTCATATTCAGATTCTTGACAATCCAATGGAAGGAATTCTGTATGATGAAGACCATGCTCCGGAAATAATTGGAACAAATAAAATACTTTCTGATGAGCTTTCAAAAGAAATGAATTATTTTTATCCATCAGTAGTTTATGTTGAGTATATAGATTTATTTACAGATGGTGATGAAGAATTCGAAGATATAAAAGAGCTATTAAGGATGGGAGCGTTGAGTACTCCTGTAATTTTGATAAATGGTGTATTGAAAATTCATGGCGGCATTCCTGCTTCAGTAATAAGAAAAGAGGTTGACAGACTTCTCTCATCCGGTCCTGCTCATTAAGCCTGATAAAGAAACTTTTGCTCAAAATTTATTTAACTCGATGATTTTATTTTAGAATTTGGTTCTTCTCCAATTTAGTTGCTAAAAAGGATTCGAGGATTCAGGGTTCAAGTGCTTATTTCCCTTTTGTTGATTTGTAGATATCTAAACGTAGTTGATAAGTCCTTTGTCAAAATTTTAAGTCTTTGTAATTCTTAAGCATTTCCCTCGAATCCCTGACTGCCTGACCCCTCGAATCTTCCATAGAAAAGGGGATACCCAAAAGAATTCCCCCCTTAGAAAAGGGGATACCCATAAGAAATTCCCCCTTAGAAAAGGGGGATAAAGGGGGTTGTAAAAAGGAAATAAATTTTTTAGCAACATCTATATTATTATAATTGCTTTTTTGGGGTTGAATTATATAGATCTAAGAATTTTCAGAACAGCATTATTCCATCCCTCGGGCCCTGTTCCATTTGCTTTTATAACATTTTTTAGTTTTATATTCGGATCATATTTGCCATCGGTTTTTCTCACAATAACAGGATAATCAACTTTTTCAAGCATGGGTAAATCATTCAAGCTGTCTCCTATAGCTATGGTAATTATCTCACAAAACTTTTTCCTGTATAATTTTATGAGAATTGAAACCGCTTTCCCTTTATCACTGTTGCCCATTAGATGGTAGAATCTTCCCATGGTTATATTAAGATTCATTTTTTTTATATTATTCAACAGAATATCTTTCTTTCTTTCATCTCCGTAGAAGATAAAAGGTTCGTCAAATTCCCTTTTTATTGCCATCTTTGCTTCTTCTATACTTAATCCGGTTATTTCTACAATTTCCCTGACATTCATATCACCAAAGCCTTTTATACTCAGACCTTTTTCTTTTAATTTAACCATGCTTTTCCTGAGCTCAGAATATTTTGCGCCCAGTCTTATAAGTAGGTAATTCTCTGATTTATCAGGTTTTAACCCAATTTCTGAAATATCAAAATCAAAATAATTTTCAGGAATAAATATGCCACCACCATTTTCAGTAATGAAGGGATGATGATTGTCAAGTTCCCTTCTGTAAAATTCAATCTCTGTTCTTGTCTTGCTTGAACAAATAATCAAAGGAATGTTTTTTTCTTTTACGACATCAAGCGCATCCAATGCAGATTCAAAAGAATAATTATCCGCATCGAGTAGAGTTCCATCAAGGTCAGTAAAAATAATTATCCTTTTCATTCTATCAATATTATCTGAATATCCATAACATTTGTTCCTGTTGGTCCTGTTATGAAAAGTTCATCTGTTTTCTTAAAAAAATTGTATGAGTCATTATTATTAAGATATTCCTCTGGATTCAATCCCATTGTCTTTGCCTTTTTTACTGTTTCACCATTTATAATCGCACCAGCTGCATCGGTAGGTCCGTCTGTGCCATCAGTTCCTGCTGATAGAAGTGTAATTCCATCTAAATCTTCTATTTCGAGCGCGAAAGAAAGAGCAAGTTCCATATTCCTTCCGCCCTTGCCGTTTCCTTTAACAGTAACAGTTGTCTCCCCCCCTGAGATAAGGCAGACAGGCATATTATCCACCTGAACTTGTGAACCCTTGAAATTTTTGACTCTTTCTGCAAGCCACTTTCCAGCGTTTCTCGCCTCACCTGAAAGTTCAGAAGATATTATCTCTGTATGAAACCCGAGTTCTTCTGCTCTTTGTCTTGCAGCTTCAAGCGCTATTTTATTGCTTGCAATTATTATATTTTCAACATTATTAAAAATAATATTTCCTTCTTTTGGAGTTTCGGGTATAAAACCATTAACGCCTTCTTTTAAAACTTTAAGAATATTCTTCGGAATTTTGTTAATTAAGTTATATTTCTCTAAAATGTCCAGTGCATCATTAAAAGTAGTTTTATCGGGTGATGTTGGGCCAGAGGCAATCACATCAAGCCTGTCGCCGATAACATCCGAAAGGATAAAAGATAATGTTCTGGCAGGATATGTAATCTCTGAAAGTCTTCCACCTTTTACTTTTGATATATGTTTCCTTACAGTATTTAACTCATGAATACTGGCTCCTGATTTTAAAAGTAATTCTGTAATAATCTGTTTTTCTTTTAATGAAATTCCATTATAGGGACCTACAAGCAATGAAGAGCCTCCACCTGAAATGAGGCATATTACAAGAGTATTTTCATCAGCAGTTTTAAGAAGTCTTACTATCTCTTCTGTGCCTGTTAATCCATTCTCATCCGGAACAGGGTGGCCAGCCTCAAAAATCTTTATCATAGAATTCTGTCTTTTAACTTCTGACTCATGAGTCGTACTGTATCCATATTTCGTAATCAAAACACATTCATCTATCAAATCTGAAAGGCTATCCTCAATCGCTCTTGCCATACTGCATGATGCCTTCCCAAAACCTGTAACAATGAGTCTTTTGAATTTTTCATTAGTATAAATAGAAGCTATTTTGTCGCAGTAAGGTTTTAAAGAATTATAAGGGTCCACGGCTTTTAAAGCTGTATAAAATATTTTGTGGATATTTTTCATATATGTATTATGTCATAACCTGAACTGTTTACCCAAATGATAAAGGCTTTGCTCAATAATTTGTTCACCTAAAAAAGTGAGCCCTCAAAAATTCCTCCTTAACA
>FWPV01008957.1_pt1 | contig 17211 bp, 16 predicted proteins | sample 2228371 | NCBI WGS metagenome assembly FWPV01 (sample SAMEA103939776, study PRJEB20133) | metagenome | reverse complement strand
TCGCGGTGCAGCACCCGGAGCGGGTATCGGCCCTGGTGCTCCTGGTTCCTGGCCTCTACCCCGGCTGCCCGGGCCTCGGAATCGCCACGGGTGCCGGAGTCCGTATACGCTGCGCTGATGTCCACGGATCTCCCCTTCTGGCTGCCGATGCAGGCGAGCCCATCTGGCGACACCCCCGAAGGTGCAGGAGCGGGCGCACCTCGAGGAGATCGATGTGCCGGCGCTCATCGTCATGGCCCGCGACGACCTCTACAACACCTGCCCGGCGGCAGAGTACACCGCACAGCAGGACGCACGGTTCGCCGGGTTCGGGTAGGGCGGCCACACGATGGCGGGGTACGAGGCGGGGGTGCGGTCCGCAGCGGCAGAGTTCCTGCGAGAGCATTCCGGAGCAGGATAGGGCCACGATCATCACAGTCGGTGTCCGCTGGCGGGAGCGCAGGAGGAGTTTGCGGAGCAGCCGGGCATCGCATTCTCTCGCATACCGTCCGCCGTTCCCACGCAGATCGGAATCTCCTATTGGCCGGGAGCCGATCTCCTGTACGGATGCGTGCGGAAACGGTGAGCAGGTCGCGAAGGCGCACAGAGGGATCGCGATCCAACCCGGAAGGCAGAGAAGGACTGAACGGAGGCCAAGTATGCGGCAAATACCGGGGAGGATAGGCTGGCTCATTTTGCTCGTCCTCCTGACCGACCTCCCTTGCAGCCGCCTGCGTGCAATGGGAAGCCAGTGACCCTCCCCCGGTCCACGAAAACTGCCCGCTCTGCATCGCTGCGCCGGGGGGCGGGGTCTCCTGTTCCGCAACGAGTGCGGCCTATTTCGAGAACCATACCCCGCTCGAGTTTCTGGACGAACTCCGCCGCCATCTAGACAGCATCGTCACGGTCCTGGATACGCCCGACGGCTGGATCGCTCCTGCGGATGCCGCGGCGCTGATGGAGAGGATCGACTCCGAGGAGCCGGCGGCACCGTCGTCTCGCTGCTGAGTTCCTTCATGCCCTTCAACCAGACATCTACCGTGGGGAACGAGGCGATGTTCCTGCTGGAGGGTTACCGGCAGGGGAGGTATCCCCCGGCGCTCTGCTCGCTCCACTACTTCCATCCGAACCGGAGCGGGATGCGGGCGTGGTGGACCGCTTCATGGCGTGGGCGGGTCGCCTGCCCGGCCCCGCCCGGGCGTTCTACCTGGCGCTGCTCGTCCTGCTGATTCCGGTCATCAACGGCATCGCCTGGCTCGATGGGCCGGTGCCGATAGGCACCTTCGGTCTCTATCGGACCTCGATCCCGTTCTACCCCGTAGCCGTCCTGGCTTTTATGCACTACTTAAACCGCATGGCCCAACAGGCACGCGCCACCTTTCGCCCGGCCTGGGGCGGAAGCAAAGCCGAATACGCCGTGTCGGAGTACGGGCTGACGACGCTTCCCCGGGGCCGGACGTGGGTCGTACTGGGGCTGGCGCTCCTGTTCACGGCGGTGTCCGCGATGTTCACGCCTTGCCTGACCGATGCAATCCAGCGGTCGCCCGCGCTGTTCGTTGTCGATCTGGCCATCTGCACGGTATCCTTCGGAATGATCGCCGTTTCTGTGTATCATACGCTGCACCAGCTGCTCAGAATGAGCCGCATCCACGCCAGGGCGAAGAACGTGAACCTCTTTTAACATGCTCCCCCTCTATGCGTTCTCGGGGTCCACCGCACAGACGGGTATGGGACTGCTGCTGGACTATTTCGGGTCCTGACCGCCCCCCCCCCGACCTTCGAGAACCCCGCGCTGACCTCCCTGACGAACGCTACGGCTCTCGTCGCCGTTGTGGCGTTCGTATGGCCGCGCCGACACGCACAATCTGAAGGGGATGTACCAGGTGAACCCGTTGATGATGTGTCTCGTTGCGACGCGGTAGGTCCTGGACAGCATCCCGACGTGGCCCCGGGAGACACCGCCCCTGATGGCCTTTCTCACGGCATTTCTCCTGCCGCTCGCCGTCGGGATTATCGCCGGGCTGGTGGGGGGAGTTCCTTGCCCGATCGGAGGCCAGCTCGCCTCCAACAGGCAGAGAGATGATCCGGCGGTCACACGACGGCCCGGATGAGCATCACGGATGCATGGACCATGCTTCGAAGGGTTCTGATACATCGACGGAGGCTTTATTCGCTCCAGGGACAGCGAGGCTACCTATTCAACGGGTGATGAAGGCGGTTCCATGCGGCCGATCCGGTCCGTTTTATGGTGTTCACCCATCATCGCCGCCGGCCCTGCGGAGATCCGGTACGTGCTGACGTGCGATCGCTCGTGGCGCACGCGGGAATGCACCGTGCGCGTTGCCCGCTCGGACGCGGAAGGGCAATCGACCTGGATGTGGACGAACCAGGATTCTGGTATCGGAAGTCCGGGGGCATCCTCGGTGCAGGCTCGGGCTTTACGCCCAGCACGAGCACGCTCCCGATCCGGCGGCTGGCTCTTGCGAGCGGCGAGGTGGCCAAGATCCGCGTGGTCTGGCTCCGCTTCCCGGAGTACGATGTTGTGGTGCCTGAACGTGAGTGCACCCGACTTGCAGCCGACCTCTACCGCTTCGAGAGCGGCGATTTCAGGGCTATTCTTGAGACGGATGAGCACGGCGTCGTGACACGGCACGGGGACCTCAGGCGTGAGGTTCGTGGATAGGGGGCGTGAAGCCCCGATGACCCCGACCCGCAACGTTTTATATCCCGCCGCCCGGAATGGGCAGAATCCTGCGGGCAGCAGCCGCATCCGGTAAAATTTAGCAGGAGGAGGAACATGCAGACAATTGACATTGCCAGGCAGTACCCCGTCGTTTTCACACCGAAATTTATGGAGTGCAGGGATTTTATGCACATTATTCCGGTTTCGCTCTCGTCTTTGATCCCGACTGGATATTCCAGCTGGAGCATGGGAGCGGCGTGGAACTGGCATTTATGAGACCCCATCTCTCCAACCAGCCCGCGTTCCTTCATCCCGAGAATGACGGAGAGGGTATCATCCACACAGGATGCACAGATAGAGTACGGGAAGGCCAAAGGGATGGAAGGGTTGAGAATTGCTCTTTCGTACGTGGAGGAGGAGCGGGGGCAGAAATACTTCCTGCTAGAGGATCCGGCGGGCATGTTCGTGGACGTTGTCCGGCAGTTCTCGTAAAAACCGTGGATGGACCGGGGCATAGGGCAAGGTAGAAGCTAAACGCCGTCCCCGGACCGTCGAGGTGGGGGTGGCATCTGCACACGGTCCGGACAGGATGAAGGCAGATCGCTACGGTGGTGCAGCTGAACCGCTGCCGGATCCTGATAGAGAAGGATGGTGAGCAGACCAAAAGATCTCAAACGGAAGGTCTAATGAAGATGCTCGAGGATGATGGGACGTATGGGACAGGTTCAGCATATCAACCCGGACGCATTGCCGGCCAATCCGGCATTCACCAACGTCATTGCCGTGACCGGCCCGGTGAAGACCATATACATCGGCGGACAGGATGCCGTGAACGCTTCGGGAGAGGTAGTGGGAATCGGCGACCTCCGGCATCAGGTCTCCCAGGTGCTGGCCAATCTGCAGGAGGCGCTGAAGGCCGCCGGCGCCGGGCTGGAGCACGTCGTCAGGTGGAACGTATATGTGGTCGAGGGGCAGCCCCCCGAGCCGGCCTTTGCAGTATTCCAGCAGGTATGGGGCCGGCGCCCCAATCCCCCGGCAATCACCATGATGTTCGTGTCGGGACTGGCAAACCCGGATTTCCTGGTGGAGATGGATGCCATCGCCGTTGTGCCCCTGGAATGCGGTTGAGGCAACGTTCGCATAAAGGCATGAAGCGTATGACCGATACTATCGAAGAAAGAGATCTCGATGTCACGCGTATCTTCGGGGTGCCTGTCGAGCGGATCTGGAAGGCCTTGACCGGGCCCGAGCACTTCGGCGATTGCGGCCGAAGCGGTATCTGCCGGACCCGACACCGCAGCTCCGGCAACGGTCCTGAGTCGTGCGCAATGCGACGGCTATCCTGTGAAGGGACAAATCCGGGACCGTTCCGCGTTTGTAAAAAGGTTAGGCGAAGTAGGTGACCGTCACCGAGGCGGTGACGGTCGCATCCCCGGGAACGATCGGCGTCGTGACGCCTGCCTTCTCGCCCCGCACCGTATCGTAGGCCGGGTAGTAGGGAATGTAGCTGCCGCCGACGGTGATCTCGTCGATGCCCGTGATGGAGAGGCCGGCGGCGGCCGCAACGACGTCGGCATCCGCCCGGGCCTTCTGCAGGGCATCGCGGATCGCATCGCCTCGGAGGGCCTGCTGCTTCTCGTCCGAGACCCCGAAGAGGATATAGTTGACATTCGTGGCCCCTTTCTCACCGACGAGATCGATGATCAGGCCGGCATCGTTCACCCTATCGGTCGTGATGGTGACGGTGTTCGAGACGCGGTACTGGGTGATTTTGGGAATCCCCATCCTGTCGGAGTTGTCGTATTCCGGGTAGATCGAGTAGCCGCTCGTCTTGATATCCGACTGTGGGATCCCGTAGGCGGCCAGGGCGTCGAGGATGGCGGTCATCCGTTCGGCATTCTCTGCCTGGGCGGTCTGGACGCTGGGGCTGCGGGTATCGACGCCGACCGAGAGGACGAGTTCGTCCGGGGTCGTCTTGACCTCGCCGGAGCCCGATACATGAATCCGGGTGCGGGAGTCCCCGTCGCCCGGCTCTGCGGCGGATGCCGCAAAGATGCAGGCGATGACGGCGAGAGCTCCCAGCACCGCGAGGAGTCGCTTGGTTGCCATGGTACAACATCGGCAGGGCGGCGTATATATTTTCAGATAAATACGGGAATTTTCGTAGTTATTTTCACAACTCCCTCGATTCATCGGGGATTCTCAGCCATCCCCCGCTCGACAGCCTGCCTGCGCCGTGAGCGGATCGGGGAGACCGGGGCGGAGGCGCGCCCCCGGCCGGAGACACTGGCGCAGGCGGATCGTGCGGCGAGCGCCGATCCCCCCGATTCTGCTTTGCAGCCCGAAAAGGAGGTTTGAGAAGAGATATATAGAAATGCGGTGAACGCTCCACAAACCGACCTCGGGGCGTCATCAGCGTTACGATGACGAATCGAACCCCCATGCGGACGAGCCGAAGGCAGGAGGCTGGACTCCCATTTTCGGCAACTTGCTGCGGCATTCCGGAGAGTTACAGACGTGGTCAACCGTGGCGTCTACCAGGATCGGGGGCTGAACTACCTGGCATCCTGGATCAAGAGGCAGAGAGAGCAGGAGGCGGCAGAGAAGCGGGATAGGAAGACCTCCCGGCGCCGTCGCCGCGCACGGGGCACCACCGGCACGTCGCGGGGCGGAGGCGCCTGACCCTCGGGGGCTCTTATCAGGCCATCTCTCACGATATCGCGCATCGATCCCTCCGGGTCGGGGATCCGCGGCAGAGGCGACCGTGCCGTCCAGCAGTCGGGGGAGGTGTCCTCGGGCGCGGCAGGCCATCGCCTGTCCGCGGAAGGGTGGGCAGCGACGCGTCCGGCAGGGGGAGCGTCTGCCGGTGGATAACTATTATTATAATATATTGATAATTCGGTTGAGGTACCCCCGATGGTCAGTATCGCCAGCGGCGAACCCCTCACCGGACACCTGCATATCGCGTATCCCATCCTCCGACGACGGATCCGCCAGTATCTGGCCGCCTCCCGGGGGCGCTGCCGGATCGGCATCACCGGAGATCTGCGGGAAACCGCACGGGACTGCGATGGGCGCTACCGCGAGATCGCCCTTCTCTACAGAACACGCTCACCGGGCTATATCCGCGAGATAGAGCGGCGCCTGCGCGACCAGTTCACGGATCTCTGCGACACCTCCCCAGCCCGGAGCGGCCGCAGCGATGGGCAGCCGCCATACTACTGCTATGTGGCGTGGAACCCGAAACGGGGATAGCGCCAGAAGAGCTGTCAAAGCCGAAGGACGTTCCTCCCCGAACAGCGCGTCCTCCCATGTGCCCCCATTTCAATCCCAGCGGATCATACGTGCAGTTCGGCGGCGGGAGGCATCGTTGCCCCGGTCAGAATCCCTCGGAATGATAGCAGAATGCTCGCTGACCACAAATAGGTTTTCATTTGCATCGGGCCGGATCCGGGGTCTGTGCAGGATCGCACCGCCTGAGGGATCCAGACGGGATGGAAGCCTGTGGGAATGGCGGAGCATCGGGGCGGCGTCTCCCGAACTCCCTGAGGGAGACATTCCGGTAAAAAAACACTGGAAATCGCTGCTATTTTCCCCAGATGGCCGATTCGTAGCCGGATAATCCGGGCCGGGAGAGTCCTTCAGGAAGCCGGCTCTCGTTCGGGGAGGAGGCATCGCGGTGCAGAGTGTGGATTCCCCCGGTTTCCTGATAAGAGTTGTGCACCGCTGCCGCGAGAGGAGAAGACTTTTATGCCGGCCTAACGTCCAAAATGGCAACCGGGGGTCATAAAATGGGTCCGCAGGGAGCGAATCGTGTCGCATGCTTCAATGAGCATCGTATACAGGGCGTGCAGTAGGGGGTGCTGCTGCGGTCCCGTGATCCCCGGAACACCCCTTGTATCGGCCGATTCTATATTAAATTTTCTGGATGGGCCTGACGTCATTCGGACATCTCTTCGCATCTTGAATGGCATGATTTGTCTTATACGAATGTATTCTGGATTATCCGGGGCGGGATCGCTCTGCAACCCGGGAGACCGTGCCGATGCGGCCGGTACGGGTCCGGCAGCTCCCCCTGCGGAGGAGGGCACATCGGGGGATGCCTCCGCTTTTGCGCGCACCCTCCTGCACCGGATCGGGGAGCAGCACAACGGGGCATATCCTCAGGCCAACCGGTCTGCATGACCTTCTGGGCCGTCACCGTGACCGTTCTCCCGAGGATCAGGATGCCGATCGCCCCGAGATCGGCGAAGAGAAGCCATGAGAAGAGCAGAGATCGGAGGGCATGGGGATCCAGACGGGTACTGCCGACTATCCTCGCGGACCGCATCTCTCCCCTCCCGAACCAGCGGTTCCGGGCCTGCCGGAGTGCGATCCCCGCCAGGAGGGCGATGAGCCCCCGGCGGCAAAATCCGGCCCGGAGACATGAATCCCGACCTCCACAGGTCCGCATGCCTCACCGGGGTTTAAAGACCGCGGAAGGCGTCACCGGCCATCTCCGCGAGCCCGGGGATTCCCGGAGAGGGCGGGAGCGTCCAGAGCCGCATGGCAATCCCTTGGCCATTCACGCGGCCAGTATATCCGCGTTCCGCTGCCGACGGCCCGCGTGCGGCAGAAATCGGATGGGTGCGGGAGACTGAAAACCGTTCCGGCTCGGCAGACGGTTTTCACTGCCCGGGCATCGACGGTCATCCCCAAAAAGGGGTGGACGGGAGCCGCCCGGCTGTCAGGTGCGCGATTGAGCAGCCGTCGCGACGGCGATCGGCCGCGTTGCCCGCACGGCCATGAGGTACCGCCAGACAACGACGGCGAAGACGGCCCCGAGGATGGGTGCGACCCAGAAGAGCCAGAGCTGCATCAGCGCCTCGCCCCCCACAAAGACCGCCGGCCCCAGGCTGCGTGCCGGGTTGATAGCCGCCCCCGTCACCTGCAGCGCCGCAAGAATCACCATGGTGAGCGCCATCCCGATCGCCAGGCCGGCAAACCGTTTCAACTCGTCGATGCAGGTGACCGACAGGATCACGAAGACGAACAGGCCTGTCATCAACACCTCGACCAGGAACCCGGAGAGGAGCGAGTAGCCTCCCGGCGACAGCGCACCGTATCCGTTCGCGCCAAGACCGTCCACGGCCAGCGAATAGTCGGGATTTCCCATTGCGATAACGAGGAGGGCTCCGGCACCAAGGAGGGCACCCAGACACTGCATGACGATATAGGCGACAGCCTCCTTGAGGGGAATCTTCCCGGCGGCCAGCACGCCGACGGTCACGGCAGGGTTGACATGGCAGCCGGAGATATCCCCGATGGCATAGACCATCGTCATCAGGGTGAGTCCAAAGGCCAGAGCGATGCCGAGATTTCCGACCTGGCTGCCGCCCAGCACCGCACTTCCGAGGCCGACGAGCACCAGGGCAAAAGTGCCGAACAGCTCGGCCGCATACTTCTGATTGAGACGTACACTCATCGTTACACCTCTCGTACTGCATTCGTGTCCGCCCTCTTCGCACCGAAGTCTTGACCCGGGGACAAACGGAGCTCTTGCCGGGCTGGGGCAGATGCTGCACGGGAGCCAGCAGAGCGGGAGAAGGCTTATATAAAAAACGTTATTGCAAAGGTGTATATAAGGACCGGTGCCTCGATACGACGGACCGTGCATCGATCCAGGGGATTTTGAGCTTCTGTGCAGAAGAAGGGGATGTTAGACATGCATTCGTGCTCCAGCCACGCCCCACAATACATCCCGCCGCGAAGGCTACGGGAGGCAGCTGCCCCCTCCTGCCGGGAGCGTCCCGCCCTGTTCTCGCTCGCTCCATCGGCAAAGAGCCGGCATAACCTTTAAAAGGCCAAACCGCCTCACAGAGAAAGCAAGGAGAAATCCGATGGTCTTCTGGCTCGATCCCCTCTACTTCCTGTTCGTGCTGATACCCACGCTGCTGATCTCCGCCGGGGTCCAGCTCTACCTGCGGAGAACCTACGCCAGATGGTCCACCGTCCGCAACGGGTCCAACCTGAACGGCGCCCAGGTGGGCCAGCAGATCTTCAGCCGCACGGCCCTGAAAGCCATTCCCCTGCAGCGCACACCCGGAGCGCTCTCCGACCACTTCGATCCCCGGGCCAACGTGGTCCGCCTCTCCGAACCGGTGGCCGCCCAGCCCTCCATTGCGTCGATGGCGGTCACGGCGCACGAACTCGGGCACGTCCAGCAGTACCAGGCAGGCTCGGGGATGATGCGGGTGCGCAACCTTCTGGTGCCGGCGCTGCGGTTCAGCCCGACCCTCGCGTACCTGTTCATCTTCTTCGGCATCATCGCCGGCGTGGCGGGGCTGCTCTGGATCGGGATCGGGTTCTTCCTCCTGGTGGTGATCTTCTCTGTCCTGACCATCCCCGTGGAGCTCGACGCCAGCCGGCGGGCTCTGCGGATGCTGGACGAGGCCAACCTGATCGTGGACGAGCAGGACCGCATCGGAGCCCGCTCGATGCTGAACGCGGCTGCCCTCACCTACGTGGGCGCAGCGGCCGTCGCGATCCTGCAGCTGCTCTATTACATCGGTCTCGCGCGGCGGTAGGTGGGGGAATACCCTCGGGACAGGTGCTACCCGCCGGATCCACGGCTCGTGCGGCACCACGGAGGGGGATCGGCGGCCAATTGCGGATTCCTGGAGGTTTTTTATGTCAGATCGGGCTCCTGCTGCGTTTCGGTTCATTGCATATTCTTCACTGGTTTAAAGGGGCTTTGCGTCATCAGCAGAGCGTTGCGCACGTTCATTAACGGAAAATGCCATGGCACATTGCCACGTGGGGAGGGGATTTTGAATGCAAACAGCAGGAATGGTCATGGGAATTCTCTCGTGTGCTTCGTTCCCGTCGTCCCCGGTGCGGCGAAGCCTGCGATATGTCCCGGGCAGGCGACCCCCATCACGGGCTGCAGGGTGATCCACCAGCCCGGAACGCATGTTCTGAAACGCGATCCCCGGAACGTGGATCCAGGCGCCGGCGGTTCGTGCATCGATGTCCGGACGGCGGCGACGATCGGCGGGCGGGGGTATGCGCTGGACGGCGTCGGCACGGGAACAGGCATCTCGATCAGCGGCATGGACACCCCCGACGGATCCGTTGTCCGCAACCTGGCGCTGACCGACCGGGAGAGCGGTATCGGCATCACTTCTGCGTAAGCATCGATATCAGCGGTTGCAGGCTTCAGGACAATCGGTTCGCCATCGCCGCTGACGGCGGTATCGCTGTGCGGGACAGCACCGTCGAGGGAGCGAATTCGGCATCTTTTTACGAACCCTTGTCCGGCTGCAGCGTCTTTGTCAGCCAGATCAAGGACAACGACCCGGGAATCCTGATGTGGGATTCTACAAGCGGCACGATCGCGAACGACTATCCCCGGAATGCGGGCGACCGGGATGCCCGGGGCATCCCCGAGTCCACGCCATGCAACACCATGCTTACGCGGACGAGAAACATCGTCGGCGGCAGGAGGAGCGGCGGGAACTACTGGCATCCCCCGGAGACGATGGATACTCGGAGATCTGTCTCGACGCCGATCAAGACGGCATATGCGTCCGGGCGTACGACCTGGGAGGGGTACATGGACAACTTCACGCTCGCGGGCCCCGTGAAGGGAAGGATCAGGAATTGTTCCTGCGGCATCTCCGCAGCTCTTTTTAAAATCTTCCGGGCGGAAGCAAAAGAGATGCGCCATCCGCGCTCGCGCTCTATGAATCCTGACGGATCCCTGCGAGCGGGCATATCCTCTTGTTGGAAAAAATTTCATAAATACGGCCATTTCAGACTCATTCCCCTGAGGATTCGCGTTCTTATGCAGGCGGCATACGTTTATTAGTCAGGGTTGCCATTACACCGTTCCGTAAGGGGTTACCATGCGAACAAATCTGGTCGTTTTATGCATTTTTCTGATTCTGGCAATTGCCGTCTCCGCTTCGGCCCAGACTGCCGTCACCGAGTGCGGGGTGATCGACGCACCGGGCACCTACGTCCTCGAGCGGAACATCTCCAACGGGCCAAGCGACATCTGCATCGACATACAGTCGGGAGGCGTGGTGCTGGACGGGCAGAACCATACGATCAGCGGGCGGTCCGGCTCGGTCGGGATCCGGGTGCCGGAGATCGTCACGACGGACCCCGGGAATGAATCCACCGACGTGGCGATCCGGAACGTGACGGTGCGGGACGGCGTATACGGCATCTACGCCGGTTGTGACGGCATGAACATCTCCACCGTGACTCTCCTGAACAACTATGCCGGGCTGTTCGTCGCCGAGGCCTATCAGGTGGTCATCCGCGGCTCCCGGCTGGAGGGGAACGGTGCCGGGATCGACATCGCCGACGCGACCCTCATCGCCGTCTCCAACCAGATCGTCAACAATACCGTCGGCGTGGTGATCGGCCCCTCGCTCAGCGGCGGGGGGAGCGTCTTCTATGACAACAACTTCACCAACACGAACAACTTCTTCATCTGGTCGGAAGAGGGCAGCGGCAGGGAACCGCTGTTCTTCGAGAACACCTGGAACTCCACCTTCAGCAACGCCAGCAACATCATAGGCGCCGGGGCATTCGGGGGCAACTACTGGGCCACGCCCAACGGCACGGGATTCTCGCAGACCTGTGCGGACGCCGACGCCGACTTCATCTGCGACGACCCGTTCTCGCTGGCCCCGAACAACACCGACTACCTGCCCCTCGTTCTGCCTGGCAACCGCACCGTGACTGCGATGGGCCGTTGACTTCGCCCATTTTTCGGAGCCGCGCTGCCGCTCCTGTCGTCAGCCCGCTGCACACGGCGCGGTCAGGCAGGCCCTTCTCAGGATCGGCAGGACCCCTGGGTGTCAGACGGTTCGATCCGCATCAGGGCACGGGAGGACAGCGCAGGCCATCGCACCTTGGGGTATCCTCCTGCAGTGCGACAACCCGCAGGGGAGGGCGGGGGTGAGGGCTTGCCCTCACCCCCGCCTGCGATAGCTTCCCGGACGCGGGGACGCATCCCGACGAGCGGGTGCGCACAACCTCTCCCGGCTTCTTCGAATATCCGCATCTTCCCTGCCCGGTTCCATCGCGCCGAAGGCATAGGAAGCGGTGGATCCCCCGGCTCCGCTATGGATCCTTGTCGTCCATGCCCGCGGCAGATCCCTCTGCAATCCAGATTTCTCTGCCCGGCCGGCGAGAGATCGATTCTCCCGGTTGCCCCATCGCGAAGAGGGGGGAGATGGTGACGAGGGACGGGGACGCTGTCGCCTTCGTCTCCTGCGAATGTCCTGCGGGCAGGGCGAACGGGGCGCCCTGCCGTCCTGACTGCTGCACCCGGGTACGGGCGGATCCCCCAAACACAAATTTGATGCACCGGTGAACTGAACTATCTCGTATTGCCGGAGGTCTCGGAGCGATCGCATGGATGCTGAAGACCTGAAGCATACGGTTTCCGATGTAAAACAGCAGCTTCACGAGATCCTCGAAAAAGCCGACGACGCCCATCCGGAATTGCGATCGCGATTGCAGGATCTGATCGATACCCTGGACGAGCGGTGTAAGCCCTCCTCCCCGAAAGAGCGTGGAAAGAGGGGTGGACACCCCCTGCGGGACGAGGGGGCGATCTACCGCGCGGTTGGGGAGTCGATACCCTACGGCATCTGGATAGCCGACGAGAGCGGCGGAATGGAGTACGTCAGCCCGTCGTTCCTGGACCTGATCGGGATGAGCCTGGAGGATGTGCGGCAGTTCGGCTGGACCGCCCGCCTTCCCTGGGAGGACGTGGTGCCGACCATGCGGGACTGGAACCGCACCGTGCAGGAGGGGGAGTTCTGGGACTATGAGTACCGCATCCTTGGGAAAGACGGCAAGTACCGCACCATCCTGAGCCGTGGCGTCCCCATTCGGAACAGCAGGGGAAGGATCGTCCGCTGGGCCGGGATCAATCTGGACGTCACCGCCCAGCGTGAGGCGGAGCACGCCCGCGATCGACTGCTTGCGGAGGTCCAGCAGAACAGCCGCGACCTGGAGGCGTTCAACCGCAGCCTGATCGCGGCGAACGATCGGCTGCGGCGGCAGACGGAAGAGCTCCAGGCCTATACGGACTCGCTTGCCACTCTCACCCAGGAACTCGCCTACCAGAAGGAGCTGATCGACGCGGTCGTATCCACCCTTCCCCACCACATCAGCATATGGAGCGAGGACGGGCGCTGGCTCTGGATGAACCGGCGGGCTGCAGTTGCTCACGGCGTACGGGCGGAGAAGGTGCTCGGGAAGACATGGCAGGAGGCCGGGCTCGATCCCGCGATGATGGTGCCCTTCATGGAGGACGTGCAGAAGGTTGTCTCGACACGGGAGCCGCTCCGCCGGGAGGTGCGGTATCCCGCTGCCGCGGGTGACCGCTGGATGGAGCATATCCTCGTGCCGTTCCGGAACCCGGACGGCACCGTCACCTCCGCCCTCGTCGTCTCCCACAACATCACCGACAGGAAGGAGGCGGAAGAGCGGCTGCAGCAACTTCTGGAGGCGAACCGGGACCTGGTGCAGTCTCTGAAAGAGGAACGGGACCTCCTCGACACGATCATGGAGAACACCGAGATCCACCTGGCCTACCTGGATCCAGAGTTCCGGTTCGTCCGCGTGAACTCAGCCTACGCCGCCGGTTCCGGATACTCGCAGGAGAAGCTGCTGGGGAAAAACCACTTCGACCTCTTCCCGAACGCCGAGAACCAGGCGATCTTCGAGCGGGCGCGGGAATCGGGGGAGCCGGTACGGTTCAGGGCCAGACAGTTCGTCTACGAGAACCAGCCCGAACGGGGCGTGACCTACTGGGACTGGAGCCTGGTGCCCGTCCGGGAGGCGGACGGGCGGGTGCGGGGACTTGTCCTCTCCCTCGCCGACGTGACCGACCGCAAGCGGTCGGAGGAGGAGCTGATGCGAGGGCACGAGCTCCTCCAGGGCATCATCGACACGATCCCCGTGATGATCACCATCTACGATCCCCACCTCCAGTCGTTCCGGGTCAACCGGGAGTTCCGGCGCGTTCTGGGCTGGTCCGAGGAGGATGCGGACGATGGCGGGCTCATGGCGTGCTGCTATCCCGATCCCGAGTACCGCCAGGAAGTGTCGCGCTTCATGCAGTCCCTGGAACCGGGGTGGCGGGACTTCCGGGTGACCGCAAAAGACGGCAGCGTCGTGGCGAGCTCCTGGGCGAACATCCGCCTACGTGACGAGACCCAGATCGGGGTCGGAATCGACATGCGGGATCGCAAACAGGCCGAAGAGGCGATGAAGCAGTATGCGGCGGAGCTCCGCCGGTCCAACGAGGACCTGGAGCGGTTCGCGTATGCCGCCTCCCACGACCTGCAGCAGCCCCTGCGGACGATCACGAGCTACTCCCGCCTGCTGGCGCGGCGGTACAGAGGGAAGCTGGATGCGGATGCCGACGAGTTCATCGGGTTCATCGAGCAGGGCGGGCGGCGGATGCAGGCGCTGATCACCGATCTGCTGGAGTACTCCCGGGTGAGCACCCGCGCCCGCCCTCTGGAGCCGATTCCCGCAGGGAAGCCGCTGGAGGAGGCCCTGGAGAATCTGCGATTCCCGATCGGGGAGAGCGGTGCGGAGATCAGCAGCAGCCCCCTCCCGACTGTGCTGGCCGATCCGCACCAGCTGCGGCAGGTCTTCCAGAACCTGATCGAGAACGCGATCAAGTTCCGGAGAGCGGAGGAGCGGCCACGGGTGCGGATCGCGGCTGAGCGGGAGGGCACGATGTGGCGGTTCTCGGTTTCCGACAACGGGATCGGGATCGAGCCGCAGTACTTCGACCGCATCTTCGTCGTCTTCCAGCGGCTCCACGGGCAGGAGCGGTACGAGGGGACCGGGATCGGGCTCGCTCTCTGCAGGCGGATCGTCGAACGGCACGGCGGGCGGATCTGGGTCGAGTCCGAGCCCGGGAAGGGATCCACCTTCCACTTCACGCTGCCGGCGGCGGAGCAGCACTGCCTCCGCTGAACGAGGGCTGCAGGGGATCCGCCGGGCTCCGGCGGGGCAACGGCATCAGCGGTCCGTGCGCTCCCCGGCAGTGTCACCAGGCATGTATCCGGTGCCTGCGGCCCGCGAGGTGGATACGGATCGTCTCCCCGTCGGGAGGCAAACTCCGCCCGCATCGCCTGCGGCGTCATCTCGACCTCGCGGAACCTGCCCTTCTCTCAGGTCTGCATCGCCCCCGCTACCCTCCCTCCGCGGCTCCACGAGCGGCGGGGGGAACCCTGTCATCGGGCATGCATCCGCCACCGATCCTGCAGCCCGCGATGCTGCAGGATCGTCCGCGTCCCCGCGATCCGCCCTGCATACAACGGCTCCTCAGGGGGGCAACCGTGGGATGGGGCAACCGTGGGATTGATCACGGAGGGGCATACCGATCGCCAGAAGTCTGAACGAGAAGGAGTTGCAGGGCATCGCAGGAACGCTCCCGCATCGCCATCCCTTGGGGGTAAGGGCGTTTCCGGAGTCGGGACGGCCCGGAGCAGCGGCAGACGGCTTCTCACTGCCCGTTCGCCGGGGGAATTGTCCGCCGGAAACGGTGCGTAGCTCCGGTCTGGCAGCCTGCAGCAAGGCCTGCCTGCCTTCTCCAGCGCGCGATGAGTGTCAGTCCGCCATCCTCCCGGCGCAGGCGAAGTCGATGTGGCCGTTGCAGGGATCCGTTCCGAGCAGGCGGACGCGGACCCTGTCCCCCACCTGCAGCCCGCGCTCGCCCCGCACCACCCTCCCTTCGACGGGCGGCGCGATCAGGCGCACGTATGTCCCCTTCTCGGCTGCGCCGGTGACCAGCCCCTCGAAGACGTCCCCGATGCGGTCCCGGAGGAGCACCGCGGCCGCCGCCTTGCGCACGAACCGCTCGACCTTCTTGGAGGCCTTCTCCCGCCCGGTGAGCCGGGCGGCCTGTTCGGCCAGTTCGCCGGCCGTGTAGGGGAGGGGTGCATCGTCCAGGACCGCCTTGATCAACCGCTGGTTGATCACGTCCACGTAGCGGCGGTTCGGGGCCGTGGCGTGGGTGTAGTCGGTGACGGCGAGACTGAAGTGGCCCGTCGGGTCCTCGTCGGGCCCGAGGGCCATGTACTCGCCGGGGCCCAGCAGTTTGACGATGGTCAGGGAGAGATCCGGAAACCGTTCGGGATCGGCGTCCCGTCTGTGGTCGAGGAACTTCGCGAGCGCCCGAACGTCCGCTCTCGCGGGAAGCGTCCAGCCGTACTCCGCCGCCTTCTGCACGATCCGCTCCCAGTACCTGGGGGTGCGCACGACCCGCTGGATCATCGGGACGCCGGCAGCCCCCAGGCGGGCGACCATGACGCCGTTCGCGGCGATCATGAACTCCTCGATCAGGTGCCGGGCGGCGTTCTCCCGCTGGATGACGAGGTCCCGCACGCGACCGTCCTCCATCCGCGGTTCGGCCTCGATGGTCTCGAGGTCGAGGGCCCCCTGCTCCATGCGTCGCCGCCGCATGCGGCGGGCGGCCGTATCCTGGAGGAGGAGCTGTTCTGCGAGCCCGGGGATCTCCCGAACGGCGGCGGGCATCGGGCCGGACCCTTCCAGCCAGGCCCCGACCTCCTCGTAGACCAGCTTGGCCTTGTTGTTCACCAGCGCTCGGTAGATGGCGCCGCTGCGGACATCCCCGTTCTGCAGGACCGCGTACTCGATCACGACCGCACTGCGGTCCTGGGCGGGCAGGAGGGAGGAGATGCCTTTACTGAGACGGTCGGGGAGCATGGGGAAGGTCAGGACGCCGGTGTAGACCGAGGTGCCGTTGTGGGCGGCATGGCGGTCCGTCGGGCAGCCCTTCGGTATGAAGAGGTCGACATCGGCGATCGCGACCCTGGCAAGGATCTCGCCGTGCGGGCCCGGCTCGCAGTACTCCAGCTGGTCGAGGTCGAGGGAGTCGATGTTGTCGACCGAGGACCAGAGGAGCGAGCGGAGGTCCCGCCCGTGGTTCTGGCTGTTCAGCAACTGCGCATCGAGGGCGCCGACCTCATGGATGACGGGTTCGGGGAACTCGGGCAGGAAGCCGTAGCGGCCCATCGCGTCCCGGGCGATGGCCTCCAGGTCGATATCGTTCGCAGGCATTCTGCAACTGCATAGAGATTCGTCTCCAGGCATAAATACCGCCGCCCATCGGCCCACGGGATCCTCGAAGTGTCTTTGAGTGGAACAGGATATTCCGCGGGGGTCGCGGGCGATTGCATAACGGTCCCTAACACGGCAGGGAACCGGCGGCAGGGGGATCCCTCTCGATCCGCTCTTCCCCCGTACGGTGGGCCCGGATATTTGGAGCAGTGTCGTCAGAGAAACGGTAGGGCGGAGGGGATGCATGAGCATTCGGACCCCGGTCGAACTGAAACCCTTCTCCTGGAATGGATGCCCGTCACTCTGGTACAGGCCCTATCGCATGCAGGGGTGGGGGCGATCGGGGGAGAGTCCGTCTTGTGCAGTTCATCCTATCCAGTTCTTCATAGTTTAACGGGCTATCGGGATGGGGGGGGGTTGGGGGGAGGGTGCGCCCCCTC
>FWPV01008956.1_pt1 | contig 17213 bp, 13 predicted proteins | sample 2228371 | NCBI WGS metagenome assembly FWPV01 (sample SAMEA103939776, study PRJEB20133) | metagenome | reverse complement strand
TTGAAGTTCTTGCCCAAAGAATTTAGAGACCAAATGAATGTTATAAACAGCTTCGTTGTGTTCGGCGGTTTTCCTATGTTCGTGTACTTTGAATGTAAATAGGAAAGAATACCAGCGGTAGGCAGTGCCAATCCTATGAGTTACGTTGTGTTTGAATGCATAGTAAACTTCATTAAATCGGGGTCTTGGGAAAAAAACAGCATCCAATCGATTGTTTTTGTAAAACGTGATCAGGTTTGATCTGTCAATGTTTTCGAGATAGTAAATATTGTCAATAACTTTACAATCATAGAGTAATGGTTTAACATAGGGTCTAACAACGAGAGTCAAATTGGAGTTTGGTAGAACTTTTTTGATTGCCAAACACATTGGCAAGGTCAGTACCAAATCGCCTAATCTGTCTGTTCGAAATACAGCAATATTTTGGATGGATTGAAAATCCATAAGCTTTAATAATTTTGTTTTTTTAAAATTGCAAATTAAGATATCTTGATTTATACAAAAATAAAAAGTGGTTTGTGCTTTTTGCTGCCTTTATTAGTCTTCGGACTGTTGGCATCTTCATTTGTTTTCAATATTAATCATTCTGAATATTTTACTTATTCAAAAAGCTATGATTTTGGAAACGATGCTTATTTTTTTCACTACCTTCCTATGGTAGATACTTTTTATTATCTTGGAGAAAGGTACATCGAAGTTGATTTGCAAAAGCAATTAGCATATATTATCACTCCCCATAGTGTAGATACGATTAAAATTTCGAGTGGGAATCCATACTTGCACAAGGGTATTGAAACTCCCCGGGGATTTTTTGTTGTTCAAAACAAAGCCCCAATACAAATTTCTCGACAGTTCGAAAATACCGAAATGATTAATTGGGTTGGTTTCAATGGAAATATTGGCTTTCATGCTTTAAAGAAAACTGGGTATTATGCACATCTTGGACGTCGACCAAGTTCTCATGGCTGCGTTCGTGTTTCGAACGAAGATGGGAGCAAACTTTTCCAATTTGTAAGAATAGGAACACCAGTTATAGTTTACAAAAAGAAGCCCATAAGAAAAGTTGCTTTCATAAAACTATCCGAAATTAATTTCGATACAGACCTGGTTATCTCGGAAATTAACCCGTCCTATGTGAGATACTTCAACAAAAGGATTAATTTGCTTTTGGATGGTAAATTGATAGCTCGGAATTCACCTCGGATTGTTCTAAACCCCTTAGTTAAAATAAAGTCATTTGCGAGCATTCGTGTTGATACAGAAGAGGTTTCGGTTCCCCCTCAAAAAACTTCTTTATTTTTAATTAAAAAACAGAATCCCGTTCTTCTTTCGACTGATTATAAGCCGAAGGTCATCTATTGGGATACTTGTGCAATGAATTAATAAGTCCTCATTTTGGGTCGTTTTTCAAATGTGGTGGCAGAACATAATATTTTGGTGGAATGTAAATTGTTGTGTCGATAAATTTTGGAAATAATTTTGTCGAATCGTGTAACATAAAATTGACTATGGTGTTGTTAGGGGGTTCAGGTTTAATTGCGAAGCGTTCGTAAACGGAAAAATTAATCTTAGGAAGCTCGAATTTAGTTGGGGAGCTTGTATTATCCTGCGATACAGCAGGTGTTTTCCTTACTTTGGGTATAGCCTGTTCTTTCTTTTGTGTTTTGTTTTTGGGCGGAGGCTTCTTTTCGACCAAGTTAGTTTCCTTTTTTATCACAAGAGAATTTGAACCTATCTCCAAAGAATAGTTAGGTAAAGAGTTTAATGAAATGATGAGGGATTGAAAGGGAATATAAAGTTCGTTACGAAAGATGAAAGTTGGATGAGTCATTTGTAAATAAAATTTCTTCGATTCACCGAGGTCTTCGAAAGCGAAAAAGAAAGAACCGACAAAGAAAGTAAATTTATAATTTTTCAGATTAAGTTCAAAAAAGTAGTTATCGAAGGTATTTGGTAACGCAATGGCTAAATAATCTCTTTCGTAGATAGATGTTAATTTTAGTAATGTGAAATTTTTGCCTGATGAAATTGTAAATTTATAATCACCCCTTTGTTGCGCTATTAAAGGCAAAAGGGTTAACAAAAAAAAACCTAACAAATGAACTAAAAATTTTTTAAATAATTCTGTTTTTCGTTTTTTTTGTTGAACAAGCATATTATTTATTTGGCTGCGGTGGTTGTTCGATTGATAATAGTTCCAGCTCGAATATCAAAGTTGCGTTTGGGGGAATAGTTGGTGGAGCACCACGTTCGCCCCAGCCTAAATGAGGTGGAACAAAAATACGCCATTTCGAGCCTTCTTTCATCATTGTTAAAGCCTCGCGCCATCCTTGAACTTGTTGGTAAACGGGAAGAACAACGGGTTCGCGTTGATAAGTGTTGTCGAATTCTTTGCCATCGATATACATTCCTCTGACGTGGATTTTAACCCAATCTTCGAGCTTGGGAACTCGTCCTGTCCCTTCTTTCTGAATCATATATTGCAAACCAGAGGGAGTTTCGACTACACCAGGTTGTTGTTTGTTCTTTGCTAAGAATTCTTTGCCTTTTTCGAGATTAATTGGAGCCTGTTCGCGAAGCTTGCGTTCTTCTTCCTTTCGGCGTTTATCTTGCTTTTCAATTAATGAAGCTTGGAATTGCATTCTTACTGAATCGAGCTCCCTTTGTGGGATGAAGCTTGTATCTTCTTTGATACCATTCTTTAAACCCAATACGAAATAGTCAATATTGACCTTAATGCTGTCGCGGTGCATACTTCGACCGACATCGTAACCAACAAGGTAACTAATGTAGTCGTCGTAATCTTTTGGTTTCGGCAAATTTGTTTTTATCCTTTCGCCTTGATTACAAGAAAGTAAAATAATAGCAATAAGGAAAAGTACAAGTCGCATTTTCATAGTTCACCTTCGATTAAAATACAAAAATAAAATAAAATGCGAAATTTTTTTTATTTTTGAAACAGTATTTTAGTGTGGGAAATCGATAATGGATGAATTTAAATTACCAAGTAACATAGATCCTCTTGGCGAAAATCAAACACGCAGATTTGAGTTTCAAAGGCAAATAACTGTGCGAGTTGGTGAAATTGTCAAAGGTAAGGTTCTGGACATTCTTGGACCGAGGCAAGCTGTGTTGGCTATTCCCGACGGGACTTTTTCGGCAGAAGTTAGCGAAAGATTGCAGAAAAATGACGAGCTATTCTTTCGTGTGCAATCTCTTGAACCTACCTTAGTTTTGAAAATCCACGGTGTTTTCGCTAAGTTTGGCGATACTTCACTTTCGACTGCGGAATTGATTCGAATTCTCGACCTGCCATCGACAAAAATTATTAACCAAATAGTCGAATTTCTAAAATCGAAGAATCTATTGCTATTGCGAGACGATATCCTTCAATTTTCTAATCAAATTGAAAAGCTGATGCAAGAGTTCCCAAAAGCAAATACCAATGATTTTTTAACTTTTGTTAGTTTTGCACGAGAACTTGCGGTTCAACCGAACAAAACTCTTTACAACATTTATGAAAATATTGTTCAGTTGCCAAAATTTTTCGAGCTTTTAGTTCTTTTTTCAATAGAAAATCCAGAATTTTTTTCCAAAAGATTTATCGAAAAAATTACTTTGTTTCGAAATTTTTCATCGTTCCGAGATGTTTTCTTGTTTTTCAATCCTTTTGTTTCGGAAGGCGAAGAGTCGTTATTTGGTCCGTTATTTGGTCAACTGGAACAAATACTGAGCCCATCAGGAAAAGAAAAAATCGAGTTGATGAATCTTTTAGGGTTAATTAAATCATCATTTGAATCAATGGAAGTAGTAAATTCTTTGGCTTTAGCAAATTATGTTAATTTTTTATTCTTTATTTTTCCCATTTTTGTATCGAAAAATTATTCTTTTCGTCTCGTGAAACTATATCAGCGTAAGGACAAAAACAATAAGGTTATTTTTGAGTTTGAAGATTCTGACGAAAAAGTTGAGCCTATTGGTTCTGAAAATTGGGACGAGGGATATTTCAATAGAGAAAATGAATGGGCAGAGCGATACAAAAAATACATTACTAATCTCAGGAAAAGGATAAAAAGGGAATCAAATTCGATACAAATAACATATGGAGGTAATATTTTGCGTTTCCAAAGCAATGATATTGACTTCGATAGCCTAAGAGGGGTTTCCATTGTAATTTAAATTGCTAAATTTGTGTTTGGGTAAAAAGAGTGAAGTTATGAAGTATCCGATCAATTTATATAACTCGTTAACGCGTAAGATTGAAAAATTTGAACCTTTGGAGGGAAACATTGTCAGGATGTATTCCTGCGGACCAACTGTATATAATTTTGCTCATATTGGGAATATGCGGGCATTTCTTTTTGCCGATTTATTGCAGAGAGTGTTAAAAGTTGTTGGTAGTTACAAAGTTCGTTGGGTGATGAATATTACAAACATTGACGATAAAACGATACGCGACAGTGCAATCGGAAGTCCTGCCTGGTTGCCAGAGATGGGAAAACAGACAAACGACCCTATTGAGAATTTGAGAAAGTTCACCGAATATTACCGCAAAGCTTTTTTGGAAGATATCCAAGCATTAGGAATTAATCTGAAAGACTTTTATAAAATGCCCAAAGCTACCGATTATATTCCTCAAATGAAGGAGTTGGTTCGCAGGATAGTCGAAAAAGGATTTGGCTACATTGTTAATGGTTCTGTATATTTCGATGTTAGTAAATGGCGTAGCTATGATATATACGGTAAGTTGTACCATATTGATTTCGAAAAGTTCAAGGAAGGGACCCGAATAGAATCGGATTCCTACGAAAAAGAAGAGATAAGTGATTTTGCCTTGTGGAAAGCAAAAAGAGAAGGAGAGCCCTACTGGGAATTTGTTCTCGACGGCATCCGCTGCGATGGTCGTCCAGGTTGGCATTTAGAATGCTCGGTGATGGAAAGAGAAATATTGGGATTGCCGTTCGATATTCACACTGGTGGAGTGGATTTGAAGTTCCCTCACCACGAAAACGAAATTGCCCAAAGCAAAGCTGGATATGGAGTTGAACCTACTGTTTTCTGGTGCCACAATGAATTTTTGCTCGTCGAAGGTAAAAAGATGAGCAAATCGCTTGGAAATTTCTTCACTCTTCGGGATTTGTTGGAAAAAGGAACTGACCCTTTGGATATTCGTTATTTAATGTTTTCTGTTCATTACTCATCACTTTTGAACTTTACTTTCGATGGTTTGGCATCTGCAAGGAAAGCCCGATTGCGTATTCAAGATTATATTTACGATTTGTTGCAAAATAATAATCAAAACGAAACGAGCGTTGGAGTTAAAAATTTCGTGGAAGAAGTTTTTACGACTTTGGGTAATGATTTGCAAATGCCTCGGGCTTTGGCTCTCGTTTTCGAATTCATTAACCAGCATCCTGCTGTCGAATTAGGTGCCAACGAAAGAAATGAGTTATTACAATTTTTTGAAAAATTCAACCAAATATTTGGTGTCTGGAATTTTGAATTGCCGAGCGAGAACGAAATAGAAATTCCAACCGAGGTAATTGCCTTAGCCGAAGAAAGACTAAAAGCACGCAAGGCGAAAGATTTCAAAACAGCAGATGCTCTGCGGGAAAAAATTATGCAAATGGGATTTATTGTTATCGATACAAAAGATGGATATCTGATAAAAAAGTAAATTTATGGAAAAGTTGAATTTAGGTGAGTATAGGTATATCTTGCTCACTGCACCATTTGGTTTTGCATATCACAGGGTTATTTTTTCTGAAAAAGGCGAACCTATTGATTACATCTTTTTGGATGTTAACGATAAATTCGAAGAGTTTACGGGTTTAAAACCTCAGCTGATAATCAATCGAAAAGTTACGGAAGTAATACCTAATATCAGAAATGATTCATTCGATTGGATTAAGTATTATGGACATTTATCTTTGGTAGGTGGATATAAGGTTTTCGAACAGCATTCAAAAGTTTTGAATCGTTGGTACAAGGTCTATGCTATTTCAACAACACGAGGATATTTTTCTACCATATTTTTCGATATAACCAAAGAAAAGAATACTTTGCTTGAGTATGAGAAACAAAAAGAGATACTCAATGAACTCTATCGCGATGCCGAAAAGATTAATGAGGATTTGATGTTTTCGAAGGCACAGTTGGAGGAGGTTTTGTTTGAAAGGAATAATTTGATTTACGAGCTTTCGGAGGCAAAAGAAAAGTTAGAGCAATTAAATAACGAAAAAGATAAACTCTTTTCGATTATCGGGCACGATTTAAAAAGTCCTTTTTCGGGTATTTTGGGAATTTTGGATTTATTGGTTAGTAACTACGATGAATTCGATTCAGTCCAAGTTCAAGAATTTATTCAACTTATTCACGAAAACACAAAAAAAATTTATCAACTTATCGAGAATCTTTTAGAATGGTCTCGGTTGCAAAGGAATTTAGTCCCATTCCAACCCGAAACTTATTCAATTTATTCCCTTATTAGCAATAATATCGAGTTGCAAAAAACTAATATTGAGAAGAAGGATATCACAGTAATGAATGAAGTCGATGCCAATTTTGAAGCCAAGTTTGATTTCAAGATGATTGATACAGTTGTTAGGAACCTACTTTCTAATGCAATCAAATTTACACCTCGTGGTGGCACAATTAAGTTTAATTCTTCGGTCGAAGGCGAAATGGTCGTAATTTCAATTCAGGATAATGGAATTGGAATACCACCGGATATGCTACCAGTGTTGTTTAAAGCAGGTGCCAAAACTTCCCGCCCCGGAACCGAAGGGGAATCGAGCACTGGACTCGGTCTTTTGCTTTGCAAAGAGTATATCGAAAAACATAATGGCAAAATTTGGGTTGAATCTACCGAAGGCAAAGGAACTAAATTTTACTTTTCACTTCCGAAGGGTTAAAATTTTTTAAAAATAAATTGAGGAAAAAATGAAAAAGTTTATTTTCTTACTTTTGATTCCTTTTGTTCTGCTTTCTGAACCTAATGATTATAAAACTCGTGGTGTGAAATCATATTTGGTGAATTATGGTGCAATACAAAACAATTCTTTTTTGGTCAAATTTGCATTAAATCGCTTTGCATTTTTGGATGAAGCCAGCCAAAAGGAACTTAAAATTATCAGAAATTTAAACAAAGATTACCTTGTCCTTGTTTACAAAGATTTGGTTGCAACATATACATTCTACTCCGAGTTTGAGAATTTAAATAAAATAGAAAAAGCATTTATTCATTCTGCCGAACCATCTGGCTTAAATACTGTTATTGAGGATGGAAAGTGGAGGATTAAATTTTTGCGTGACCGACGATTCGACTATTTGGCACAAAAGCCAGAAATCTATTATAAACTTTATTGGGCATTCGATACAAATATGACATTTTCTTCCTACGATTCAATTTTTGCTTCGACAGACTTTGTGGTTTCTTTGCCTAAATCTGCTCGTTGGATTAAAGTGAATTCAATAGTCGATGGCGAAGAAATTGAATATAGTTACCCATTTAAACTATTTTACAATGAAGCTGAGCCTTTAGTTTCACTCACGGACGTTTATGTTTTTAGAGGGCAAGTAACCGACACTATTGTAATCGCATTCGAAAGTATTGGAAAAATTTCCTGTGATTCTGGCTTTTTGATTGTAGATTTTAGTCTTCCCAATAATAGATTCGAAACCCATGAGAGAATAAGATTATCAAAACTCGATTCTGATACGCTGTTCATATTTAGTTCAAAAGTTGGAAAATATAATGGAGGTTACGATTTCTATTTTGAATTTTATTCGAATGGCTCGAAGTATAGATTTCCCAACGAAGGCTTTTGGCATACCAACCCAAATAATCGATTAGTAAACCCCGAATATGGATTTTTCGTAATGAATGTTGGACATCCCGAATGGTTCAAAGCCTATGTGGATGTAGTAAAAAGCAAATTGCCGCTTGGATACAATGGCATTTTTGTCGACGATACTTGGGAACGCATAGGCTCCTGGGCTTCCGATGCCAGTCCTTCGAATCTGGATTACTCGGATTCTACTTGGTTGGGTAATGTGACTGAGTTTTTAAAGAAATTGAAGAGTGAGTTTATCGATATACCTGTAATTTTTAATGGACTTTCGAATGAGAAAGCATTTAACTTCCTTCCATTTGTCGATGGAGCGATGACCGAAGGGTATCCCACAAATACTTGGCGAGGAGTTTATGATTATTCAGTTTGGCTTGCACTTGCCAACATTGCCTTGAAGTGCCAGAATGTTTACGAAAAGCAATGGCTTTGCCTGCCTGGTATGTTTTTCCCTGACCCAAAATATCGACTTTTTGCACTTGCCACTTTTCTTTTGTTGGACAATGGCAAAGCATATTATGCTTGTGCTCAAAAGTATCAATTATTTGAACATTATCCTGAATTCGATATTCCAACGGGCAAGCCACTTGTAACTGCACACGATAGGATAGAGGAATTAAGGTACTTCGATGTTAATTCTAAACCATACTTCAAAAGGACTTTCGAAAATGTTGTAGTATACGTGAATCCTTCGAACACCGATACTCTTATCATTCCCGAACTTCAGAATAAAAAAATGATTGTTGTCGATACATTTTCGACAATCGAAGGCGGAGCGATTGAAACGGTTGATTCAGATGACAAATTGCTTCCAAACGAAGGAAGAATCATAATTAACAGCCAAAATTTGCGAACAATTCTTGTTTCGCCATCGTTTGGAAAATGCCAAGCAACAGCCGAAGGTATTCCCGATGGTAAAATAAAATTTAGTATTTCTGCCGAAGCTATGGATTGTTCTTCCGATATGTTTTTCAGCCGAACGGATTTGCCATTGTATGTTGCAGCCGATTTGACAAACATTTTGACTTTCGATGATTTCGTTTTGCAAAACGACGGAGTTCCTGTTGGATGCTTCCTTTCGGAGTATAAAGCTGAGCTGATTGCAGAAGCAGGAATAAATTTAAAAAATGTTGAAGTTCCAATTATTGCATATTCGCCAACGGGAATTTTAAGAGTAACAAAAGTAAAAATAGAAACAAAGAACATAGATACAGCAAATTATATTCCAAATTTCAGCTTCGAATACGACATCGATATGGATGGTTTGCCCGACAAATGGATGTCTTATTATTCGGGTTACCTTTGGGATACAATAAATGCCCAACACGGTAAGAAATCAATATTTGTTCGAAATGATAGTATTAATCAATTCAGCGGTGCGAGGTGCGATGTAGAAATAAACCAAACCACAGCCGAAAAGTTAATTCTATCGGGCTGGTCAAAAGCAATTGATGTAAGTGGTGACCAAAATAATGATTACTCTATCTATGGGGATTTTTACTACTTCGACAATACACCACTTTACGGGCGAACTGCAAAATTTAGCACCAGAACTCACGATTGGGAATATTCCGAATGCATTATCGAACCTGCCAAACCCATTAAGCAAGCAAGCATATATGCTTTGTTCCGCAGACATACAGGTTCGGTTTGGTTCGACAATTTAGCTCTAAAAAAATACGAACCTATCAATATTGTTGATTACGAAGAAGAAGTGAGTTGTTTGAAATACAACAAAGCAACGAAAGTGTTGGAGTTTTCCGTTGACGCAAACAAAGAAGGGATTGCTTTCATTCGTGTTGTGGACATAAGCGGTCGGACTGTTTATGCTTTTGCTCGAGAACTCCAATACGGCAGTAACGAATTTACCTCCGGAAGTCTGAATCTTCACTCGGGGACGTACTTGGTAATTTTAGAAGGGGTTTCATCGTGTCGGGGTAAAATAAATGTTGTTAATTAAATTTTTTTTTGTTTTAAATTTTTTTAATTTTGTAACGTAATTTTTTAACAAAGTTATGAAAAATGTCATTTTATTACTTTTGTTTTTTTTCTTTTTATCAAATTCTTTTTTGGTTTCGCAAAATAAAAAGAAGAAAATCGAACCCTATCAAGTGTATGGTTATGTTGATTATTGGTATTTTTGTCAAGATGAAAACGGCAATTATCTTGATGATTGTGTTTATAAAGTAAAAATTAACTTTTCAAACTACTCAAAATATCATGTAAGTAACATTACTTTTTTTCTTATTATTAAAGTAGAAGGCTCTACGCTTTATAAGAAACGGCATACTTTAAATGTTGATATTGGTCCCGATGAACAAGTTTCCTACGATTTGTTTTTAGCTTCAAAAGTTACTGCCCCACTTGGTTATAATTACGAAGATTTTTACGATCAAATTGAAATAATTTCTATAAACTAATGTTTTCTAAAATCCTTTATTATTTTTTTTAACATATTGGAGGTGTTATGAAAAAGAATTTCTTTTTACTATTAATTTTGTTGTTTGTTGGTTGCAAAACTCTTCCACCAGAAGTTATTGAATTTAGAGCAGAGCCATCAATAGTTAATGAAGGAGAAAAAACAGTTATTTACTGGAACATCTCAAACGCTGATGAAATTTCGATTACTGGAATTGGTGAAAATTTAAGTTCTGTTGGTTTTAAGGAAATTTCACTTGTAACTTCAACTACATTAGTAATGGAAGCAAAGAAAGGCAGTACAAAAATTGTTAAGAGTTTGACAGTTGAGGTTACCCCTAGAAAGACTGAAAAGCCCAAACCCAAGCCAGTTGTTGAGAAGAGAAGCACACAAAAAACAAATTATATTAAAGGAATTGTTAATGCTGAAAACGTTAAGGTGGCCGACGAACCCCAGCTAATTGTTAATCTTATCGATGCAAAATTATACCCCAATAAGATTAAAGTTTATTGTACAGTTAAGGATAAATATGGGAATCAGATTGCAAATTTGGCTCCCCCATATAATTATGAGTATTTGAGCAATTGGAAAGCAGTTTTCGAAGAAATTTATGGCAAGGAATACGAAATTAATGATTTTGAAGTCGAAGAAGTAAGAGAAGAAATTGCACCCCCTTTTTCTTCCACTTTTATTCTTGATTTTAGCGGTTCAATGTATGATGACCATCAATTTGTTACTCAAGCAGTAAGAAAAGCAATGAGTTTTTTAAGAAAAGAGAAAGACGACTATGAAGTTATTCAATTCGACCATCGGATTTTTAAATCAATTAATTTGACATCAGATGTTAATTTAATTAAAAATCTAATACCTTTTGATAACTTGGCAGGTTGGACCGCGTTTTATGAAGCTTCTGTGTTTGGGTTAGATGAAATTAAAAAATCACCTAAGGAAAAAGTAGCAATTTTGTTCACAGATGGTATGGATAATGCTTCATTATATACTGCCTTCGATGTTATTTTAAAAGCAAGAGAAATAGGTGCTAAAGTTTTTGTGATTGGATTTAATAGGGCCTTTGGTGGTTTTATTCCATTTATTTTAGAAGCTATAGCCTTACAAACTGGGGGCAAGACATATTTCCCTAGCAGTATTAGTGAGCTTGAAGATATTTTTTTTGAAATTTATAGAATTATGAATGTTTATTATATCGTGACTTATGAACCGATAAAAAAAGAAGGAAATGTTCATATTGTAAAATTAATACTCGACTTTTCTTTAATAGATAAAACACTTACTGCTACTAAAGCATATTATGTAAATCCTGAACCATTAGATGAGAAGAGGAAAATTACAATTGCTTGGTTCGAGACTGGTAGTTCAAATATTAAAAATGAATATTTAGATAATTTAAAAAAATTAGTTGATTTTCTAAAAGATAACCCTCATAAGAAAATAATAATTTATGGGCATACAGATTCTCGTGGCTCTGATGCTTTTAATTATTCTTTATCATTGAAAAGGGCAAATGCAGTTACAAATAAACTTCTAGAATTTGGGTTAAATAGGAACCAAGTAAAGAAGATTGTTGGCAAAGGCGAAAAAGAATTGTTATTCCCCAATGAAAGTAATGAATATGAGCTGCAAGAAAACAGAAGAGTTGAGATAGAAATTGTGGATTGAGATTTAATTAAATTTGATTTAAAAAAGCATATGTTACCCTTTGGAGGTAATATGGGTAAAAGTTTCATCGTTATATTGTTTATTATTGAAACTTTTTCATATTCCTTGTTTTCTCAATTTTTTTCTGCAACGAAGATTTATGAGAAGTGCGCTGATGCTGTGGTTATAATCACGACTCCCTATGGTATTGGATCAGGTTTCATAATTAATGAAAATGGTCACATTATTACTAATCATCATGTTGTTCAGGATTATTATGGTAACACAATTTCTGCTAAGCGAATTAATGTTACAACAAAAAATGGAAAAGTTTATCCTGTTCATTCAGTTGATGATACACCTGATTTTGAAGGTTTAGATATTGCAATTTTAAAAGTCGAAACTACATTCACTCATTATTTATCTCTTAAACCCGATGAACCAAAAGTTGGTGAGGAAGTTGTTGCAATTGGGCATCCAAATCGTGATTTTTGGAATCAGTCTAGGGGAATTATTTCTCGTACAAATTTAGATAACAACATATATTTGATTCAACATGATGTTGCAACGGATGAAGGTAATAGTGGAGGGCCTTTAATAAATGCCAAAGGTCAAGTTGTTGGGGTTGTTACAGAATATAAATGGATGCGTGATAATTATGGGAATCCTAAAATACAGGAAACCGGGAAATTAGCTACTAATGTAACTTGGGTTAGATATGTACTGAATAAAAGGGGAATAAAGTATTATACAAATCCTTTAGTAATTGAAGGTATGTCTGAATTGGAAAGACAATATCAGGAATTCCATAAGGAAAGAGAGTTATTTTATATTGAAAAGAAAAATTTTGAAGAGCAAAAAAGAAAACTTGAACGAGAAGTTTTGGAATTTGAAAAGAAAAGACAAGAAAGTGTTTATCTGTTGGATAATGCAGAAAAGCTTAAAAGAGAATTGGAAGAGAAAGCAAAGGAAATTAACAAAAGAGAGAAAGAGATTGAAAAAAAATTAAAGTTTTTAGAGGAAAGACAGTTGGAGATAGCTAAGAAGGAGGCTTATTTAAGGCAAAAGGAGATAGAGATTTCACAAAAGCTTGCCAATAGGCTTGTTTTTGAATTAAAGATTAATCCAAATTACTTATACAATGATAACTCAAAAATTGGATTTGTTAAAATAAGAGGGTCTTTGGGCTTATTTTACCGATTTGGCTTTGAAAGAGATTATTATGGTTATATTATCACATCCGAAAGGATTGGTTTTGTTTATGGGTTTCACAAAATTTATGATTTTAAGTCGGAAAAGCTTCAAAGTGGCTACTCCCATGATTTATCAATTGCAATTGAGTTTAGTGATGTGTTTCGAATAGGAATGGGCAAATCATTAATTAATGAATATTCCTATTTTAATTTTTCGGATTATTACTTATTTAGTTTGGATATTAATTTAACTAAATATCCAATTAACTTTGGTTTAAGTTCATCCTTTTATACTGACAATAGACTAATATTAAGAAATTACCTTCTTGGTCTATTTATTGGAGTTAATGTTACTTTTTTAAGGCTTTAATGTTGCTTAAATCTTTTGAAGTTTTTTTGAATTAGTTTTCGTGTTGTTTTTATACGTTGGTAAAAAATCAATTTAATCTTCATAGGCTTACAGCATTGCTCTTTTGGTAAGGTATCTTTTCAAAGCGATATCGAAGGGTTCGTCTGTTCTAATTGTTACAAAGTCGATATTGTGTTCGAAACATTCTTTTGTAATGTAGTTTATAAAATTGTTAACCAACTCTCTGTATGAGCGTTGAATTTGGAATGGTTGGGTCTGTATGGTTTCGTTAGTCTCTAAATCCTTTATAGTTGCTGAACTGCCGAAACGGAATTCAATTTCGAGTGGGTCGAGTATTTGAAATGCAATTACTTCGTGTTTTTTATGTCGGAAATGCTTCAAAGCAGTGAGTATCGATTTTGGGTCGTCGAAAAAATCGCTGAGTATCACAACCAAGCCACGACGAAAGATTTTTTCCGCTAATTGATTTAACGAAAATGCTGTTCCAGTTTTATCGCTTGGAGTGGTTTCGCCAATGATACGGAGAATTTCATTAATGTATGATTTTTTGGAGCGTGGTGGCAGGTAACTTCGGAGAGTGTTATCGTAAAGGGCAAGCCCAACTGCATCTCGTTGATTCATCAACAGATAAGAAATTGAAGCAGCAAGGTAAGCAGAATACTCAAATTTCGAAATGTTCCCTTTCGAAGCAAATTTCATCGATGCACTTTTATCGATTGCAATAATGGAACGGAGGTTGGTTTCTTGCTCGAATTGTTTTACAAAAAACTTATCGGTTCTTGCATACACTTTCCAATCAATGTATTTTATTTCGTCGCCCGGATTGTATTGGCGATGTTCGGAAAATTCTACGCTAAAACCATGATACGGCGAGCGATGAAGCCCGATAATGAAACCTTCGACAACAAGTCGAGCAATCAATTCTATGTTTTTAAGTTGAGCTACTACTTTTGGTTGCAAATATTTACGATAATCTTCCATCGAAATCTAAATTTTGTCGAATTTTGTGTATGGTCGGAGAACTTCGGGAACAGTAAGGCTGTTGTCTTCGGGATTGTAGTATAATTCGAGTAAACAAACAATTAGCCGAGAAGTTGCAAGTCCACTTCCGTTAAGTGTATGGACAAATTCGGGTTTTGAACTGGGTGTTCGTTTGAATCGAATATTTGCCCTGCGCGCTTGAAAATCTTCGAAATTGCTGCAACTGGAAACTTCGAGCCATTTCTTTTCGGCAGGCGACCAAATTTCGATATCGTAAGTCTTTGCACTCGAAAAACTTGTATCGCCACTGCAAAGCAAAACAACTCGGTACGGAATATTCAAATCTTGCAAAATGGATTCAGCATCGGCAACTAACGATTCTAACTCGTCGTAGGAATTTTCGGGAAGTGTTAGTTTGACAAGTTCAACTTTGTTGAATTGGTGTACTCGTAAGAAGCCACGAGTTTCTTTTCCATAACTTCCGGCTTCGCGCCTAAAACAAGGAGTATAGGCACAAAATTTTATGGGTAATTGCTCGGCACTTAAAATTTCGTTTGCAAAATAATTCGTTACAGGTACTTCGGCAGTTGGAATAAGATACAAATCGTCCCTTTCGACGTGATACATATCATCGGCAAGCTTTGGAATCTGTCCAGTGCCAATCATTGAATTTTCGTTTACAACCAAAGGTGGAAGGAGTTCAATGTAATTATGTTCGTTAATATGCTTTTCGAGCATATATGTTATTAATGCACGTTCTAAAGCGGCTCCTTTGCCGATATGATATGCAAATCCACTGCCTGTTACTTTTGCTGCACGTTCAAAGTCCAGAATATTCAATCTTTTTGCGATTTCAGTATGGTAGGGAACATCTTTGGTAATTGGTTCACCCCAACTGCGGATTATTTTGTTGTCTTCGGAATCAATGCCATCGGGTACGCTTTCGTGCAAAATATTTGGGATACGAAGTAGCTCTTTGCGGATTTGCTCTTCGATGTTTCTCAATTCTTCGTCGTAATATTTAATTTTGTCGGAAACTTGACGCATTTCTTCGATTTTTGCTGTTGCGTCTATTTTCTCTTTCTTCAAGCGAGCAATTTCATTCGAAACAACATTTCGTAGGTTTTTCAGTTGCTCGACTTCGCGAATGATTGCACGTCGGCGTTCGTCTAATTGCAAAAGGGTATCTAAATCGACATTTTCGCGCTTGCGGGCAATGTTACGGCGAACTTCTTCAACATTTTCTCGAATAAATTTTAAATCCAACATTTTCGAAATACTTTAAAAAACAAAGAAAACAAAATTACGATTTATTTGCCAAGTTATTTGATTCGGTTGTTGATGATCTTGATTTTATATTTTAGCTACAAAACTATAAATTTGTATTTTAAACAAGAAGGTGTTCTATGCAAAGATTTTCGTTCTTTTTTGGAGGGATTTTTTTTGTTTTGCTAAACTTTGCTTTTTCGCAAGATAATTTGAATTTTCAATTCGAAGAGTCCGAACTTCAAGAGATGAAGCCACAGTATTTTGGTTTAGGGGGAGGTTATTTGGGTTCTTTTTCTTTTGTCAAGTTGGACGACATCAAAGGAATGGTTTTGAATGATGGTTTGGACGAAATTAAATCCCCGATTTTTCTTTCTGGTGCCGAGGGTTTTACTGCAATTGGGATAATTCCAAACATAAGAATTGGTTTTTTCGGTTATAGTGGTTCTAAGGTTACGGAAAGAACTATTGGCGATTCGACCAAAGGAGTGAGTTACGAGCTTGAATATATGGGTTTTGCCGTTGACTATGGCTTCATTCTTTTTAAATCGTTTGCTCTTTTGCCAGGATTTAATCTTGGGTGGTCAGGTATTAATATTGAAAGATATTTGAATAGAAAAGAATTCGATTGGAATGAGTTGAACACAAATGGTTCTTCGAATCGGTATTTTTTTAAAATTGATGGTAAGTTCTGGTTTGTAGAGCCGAAGTTAAGCATTGAGTATGCTGTAACTCCCTTTTTAATGGTTCGTGCTGCATTGGGTTATCCAGTTGCTATTTCGAAAGATTGGAAGCTGAATAGAAATGAAAGTCTTTTAAATGTTCCCAGTTCGTTGAATACGACGGGGCTTAAAGTCCAACTTGGAATTTTTGTTGGTCTATTTAACTATTGAAATTTTCGAAAATTTTTGTTAATTTTGAAATTAGATTTTTTTCGTTTGCTGGGCCCTTAGCTCAAGTGGTTAGAGCGGCGGACTCATAATCCGTAGGTTGGGGGTTCAAGTCCCTCAGGGCCCACTCAAATTAAATCTTTATTCTGTTTTTTCATTTCCAAAAAAGATATCGTACCAAATTGCTAATTTAAGTAGTGTGTAGATTTGAAAACCTTTGTTGATTTTCCCATCGCGATGCATTCGTAGAATTTTATTTACATAATCTAAGTTAAAAAAAGCATTGAATAAATTTGAGTTATTAATTTTCGAAGAAGCATACTCGAACCATGCTTCACGGAGCCATTCGTTGAGAGGGGCCCAAAAACCTTGTTTTTTTCGGTAGATAATTTCATTTGGCAGTATTCCTTCGACAGCTTTCTTAAGAAGGAATTTTGTTTCGTTTAATGTGGGTAGTTTAATTTTTTCGGGTAATGCCATTGTAAATTCAACTAATCGGTAGTCCAAAAACGGGACGCGTGCTTCGATGCTATTTGCCATACCAATTTTGTCGACCCTCATCAATAAAAGTTCGGGTAATCGTTGATT
>FWPV01006818.1_pt1 | contig 17214 bp, 10 predicted proteins | sample 2228371 | NCBI WGS metagenome assembly FWPV01 (sample SAMEA103939776, study PRJEB20133) | metagenome | reverse complement strand
GACCGCGCTGCGGCTGAGCAGGCATGTGCCGGTGGCATCGGTGAACGCCGCTTCCACCATTTGCAGTTCCCCTTGCAGCGCCTGAATCTGGTCTCCCAGCGCGCTCACCTGCTGCCGGATCTCGTCAGCCTCCGCGCGTCTCCCCTGGCGCAGCAGCTCACCGACCAGTCGCGAACTGCTGTTTCGCTGGGCTCGCAACGCCTCAACCTCTGTCAGGATGCTTCGCCGGCGCTCGTCGAGCGCCAGCGCCTCCCTGACGGGCGCATCGGTCGCCCCCAACGTCTCCAGAGCAGCAAGAATCTTCTCCGGGTTCTCACGGATCAACCTTATGTCAAGCATTTTCCACCGCCAGTGCAGTCAGCATCGCAGGCCATTCTAATGCCGCACGAGTTGGATGTCAACCAGAAATGATGGCCTGGCATCCCGGGCCGCCCGGCTCGGGACGACAGACGGCGGGCATGCCGGCAGGTGTTGTTTGGCGAGCAACAGTGGTATAATCCGGCTGCCGAAGGCTTTTGCCTGCTACGTCAGGAAGCCTTCCGTCGCCCTGGCGCGTCCACACTCTCCAGAAAGGCTTATCATGCGATATCTGATCACCGGCGGCGCGGGTTTCATCGGCAGTCACCTCTGCGAGCTGCTCCTCAGCCGGGGGCACCGCGTTGTCGCCATAGACGATCTCTCGACCGGACGCCTGGAGAATATCGCTCACCTGCGCCCCCTCCCCCACTTCCAATTCGTGCGTGAGACGATCTGCAACGCGCAGGTGCTGGATCGCCTCACCAGCGAGTCAGACGTTGTCGTTCACCTGGCAGCCGCGGTTGGAGTGCAGCTCATCGTGCAAGATCCGGTACGCACCATACGGACCAACGTCATGGGCACCGAGGCAGTCCTGGCCGCGGCACACCGGTATGGCTGCAAAGTCCTCCTGGCTTCTACGTCAGAGGTCTATGGCAAGGGCGTGCGCGTGCCGTTCCGAGAGGACGACGATCGCTTGATGGGGCCGACCACGCGCAGCCGGTGGGCCTATGCCAGTTCCAAGGCCATTGACGAGTTCATGGGACTGGCCTACTACCGCCAGTTTGGCCTGCCAGTCGTGATCTTGCGGCTGTTCAACACCATCGGGCCGAGGCAGACCGGCGCGTATGGCATGGTAGTGCCCCGCTTTGTCCGGCAGGCGCTCCAGGGCCAGCCCTTGACGGTCTACGGTGATGGGAATCAGTCGCGCTGCTTTGCCGACGTCGCAGACGTGATCCGGGCGATCAGCCAGCTCGCCGAGCATCCGGATGCAGTGGGGCAGGTGTTCAACGTCGGTTCCACGGAGGAAGTCACCATCCGGGAACTGGCCGAGAGGGTCATCGCAGTGACAGGCAGCCGGTCCGTCATTACCTACATCCCGTACGACGAGGCCTACGCGCCCGGTTTCGAGGACATGCAGCGGCGAGTACCCAGCCTGGAAAAGATCGCGGCGTTGATCGGATATGCGCCGCAATATGCCCTTGACGAGACCCTCCGGCGGGTCACCGCATACGAGAGTGCCCGGCTGGCTCACGGGGAGAAGGGATAGAGCCTTTGGCATTCTCTCAAGATACCCTAAGGAATCTCTAACGACCGCGCGCCGAAAAACGCTTGACACCGCGAGCATCTACCGGTAAGATCAAGAGGTGTGGTCAAGCAAGGGGCTGCGGTTTGCAGAAGGCAGAACGACAGGCAAGCACCTCCTCGCCGCAGGAACAGCATCCTCTGAGGTCGGGAAGGAGCCAGGGCTGAGGCTAAGACCCAGGCTAAGAACGGGACCTCAGCCTTGGCCTTAGCCTTGGCTTCTCCTCCTGGTCCGACCCACGCCGCCCCGCACACACGCGCCCACTCCGGTTTGTCGGCCTTTCGCAAAGGTAGTGTATAATTGGCCTGCCTGTTGCGGCGTAGGAGCGGACAGCCGCGCAATGGCAGCGCAGACAGGAGAATTCGTTCTTGGCAAGCCACACAATCCTGGTTACCGGGGGGGCCGGCTTCATCGGTTCCCATATCGTTGACGGTTTCATCGCCGCGGGATACAGTGTCGCCGTGGTGGACAACCTCCGCACCGGCAAGCGCGAGAATGTCAATCCCGCGGCCCGCTTCTATCAGGCCGATATCTGCGACAGGGAGGCCCTGGAGCGCATCTTTGACACAGAACGGCCGCACGTGATCTGCCACCAGGCTGCCCTGGCGGACGTGCGGGCCAGCCTCGCGGACCCGATAGGCTATGCACAGGTCAACCTGGTCGGCACGCTTAACTTGCTGGAAGCAGCGCGGGCCCAGGGCAACGTCCATAGATTCCTCTTTGCCTCCACCGGAGGCGCAGTGTATGGGGAGCCCCGTGAGCTCCCCGTCTCGGAGGAACATCCACCCCGTCCGCTTGATCCATATGGGGCCAGCAAACTCGCGTGTGAGCACTTCATAGACACCTACCGTCACAACCATGGTTTGCAGTACACCGTCCTGCGCTACGCAAATGTCTATGGGCCAAGACAGGATCCATTCGGTGAAGCAGGCGTGGTGGCGATCTTCACAGGTGGGATGCTGGCCGGGCGTCCGGTCACCATCAACGGGGATGGCCTGCAGCGCCGTGACTTCGTGTATGTGGGCGACGTAGCGCGCGCGAATCTGCTAGCCCTGGAAGGAGAGGGCAGCGGTATCTACAACTTGGGGACAGGTGTGGCCACAGATATCAACACGATTTTTCGGGAACTTGCCCGGCTCACCGGCTACTCCCTGCCCGAGCACCATGGCCCGGCCAAGCCCGGCGAGGTTCGGGACATCTACCTGGACTGTTCCCGCGCACGCCGTGAGCTCCGCTGGCAGGCTCAGGTGCCGCTCGATCAGGGACTGGCCCTTACAGTCGCCCATTTTCGCGCCTCATGAGTCCGGCACGATCATCCATGAAACCACAGCTCCTCTCCTCGTTGGGATTCATCCTGCTTTCCGTCAGCAGTGGCGTGGTCGGGCAGTTGGCGCTGAAGTCGGGCGTGGCACGCGCTGCGGCAGCCGTGGACTCGGTCAGTTCCGTTTCGACACTGCTCACAGCATTTCGTTCGCCCCTGGTGTGGTTGGGGCTGCTCCTCTATGGACTCGGCGCCCTGGCCTGGATTCTGGTACTGACGCGCCTCGACCTGAGCCTGGCATATCCCTTCCTGGCCCTCAACTTTGTGCTCATCGCCCTCGTCTCCCGCTGGATACTTGGTGAGTCCATACCGTTGCTCCGGTGGGCGGGCATCGGGGTCATCTGCCTGGGCATCCTCCTGATCGCTCGCAGTGCGCGGTGAGTGGGGGATCGTGATGGCTCACTCCCGGCACTCCGGCGCAGCGACCGTCCTGGTTACCGGCTGTGCCGGGTTCATCGGGGCGCGCGTATGCGAGATGCTGCTTGGCGCAGGGCGACCCGTGTTGGGCCTCGACAATCTGAATGACGCCTACGACGTGCGCCTGAAGGAGTGGCGGCTGGCCCAATTCGCCGATTCTCAGGGATTTGCCTTCAGGCAGGTTGATATTGCAGACCGCCAGGCCCTGGCGGAGGCCGTCACCGAGGCCGCTTCTGGCGAGATCTCGGCGGTGATCAACCTGGCGGCCCGAGCGGGCGTGCGCTATTCGGTGGAAAACCCCTGGGTCTATTATGAGACTAACGTGATCGGCACGTTGAACCTGCTGGAGCTGTGCCGACAGCGACACGTAACCAAGTTTGTCCTGGCATCCAGCAGCAGTGTCTATGGCGATGACAACCCGCTGCCTTACTGCGAGGAGCAGACCACCGACCGGGCCCTTTCCCCCTATGCCGCCTCCAAGAAGGCAGCCGAGACTCTGGCATACACTTACCATCGGCTGCATGGCATTGACGTGACGGTCTTTCGCTACTTCACCGTCTACGGGCCGGCGGGGCGTCCCGACATGCTGCCATTTCGTCTCGTCCAGCGGATCTTCGAGGGCCGGACCGTGACCATCTATGGCGATGGATCCCAGTCGCGCGACTTCACCTACATTGACGACATTGCCCGCGGTACCGTAGCGGGCCTGAAGCCCCTCGGCTACGAAGTGATCAACCTCGGATCAGATCACCCGGTGGGGCTCATGGAGGTGCTCCGAACAGTTGAGCGGCTGGTCGGGCACGAGGCCGTTATCGAGCACCTCCCTCGCCACCCGGCGGATGTGACCGCCACCTGGGCCGACATCGGGAAGGCCAAGCGGTTGTTGGGCTGGGAACCCGAGTCGGACCTGGAAACCGGGATCGGGGAATTGGTGGCCTGGTATCGCAGGGAGAGGGCGTGGGCCAAGGACATCTGCACCTCCTGAGGCGCCTCGTCTGCCTGCGGCCAGCGCTGTGGAAATCGGGCTTGGAGCGTGGCAATGGACCGACCTGACATGCGCAGCACTATGGCACCCGGCGAACTGAATCAACTGGTGCGTGTCGCCCGCGGGGATGCCCCGGCAGATCTGATCTTGCGCAACGCGCAGCTGGTCAACGTCTACTCAGGGGAAGTCTACCCGACCGACGTGGCCATCTACGGCGCGCGAATAGCGGCCATCGGCAGGGGCTACGAAGCACAGCAGGAGATTGACCTCAAGGGCAGCTATCTCGCCCCGGGTTTGATTGACGCCCATGTGCACATCGAGAGTTCCATGGTCGGTGTGCGGCAGTTTGCACAGGCGGTGGTGCCTCGGGGCGTGACCTCCGTCATCGCCGACCCGCACGAAATCACCAATGTGCTGGGGCTGGACGGCATTCGGTACATGTTTGACCAGGCCAAGTACGGTCGGCTGAGCATGTTCGTCATGGTGCCCTCCTGTGTCCCCGCCACATCAATGGCGACCGCCGGTGCTCTCCTGGAAGCCAAAGACATCGTCGGGCTCCAGAACGATCCCTGGGTGCTAGGTCTCGGCGAGATGATGAACTACCCCGGCGTGCTCAACGAGGAGCCGGGTGTATTCGAGAAGATAGAGGCATTCAAGGCTCGAGTGTTGGACGGGCACGCTCCCGGGTTGACAGGAAAAGCACTCAACGCCTACGTCGCCGCCGGGATTGGCTCCGACCACGAGTGCACGACCGTGGAAGAGGCGAGAGAGAAGTTGCGCCTGGGCATGTACGTGCTCATCCGCGAAGCAACCAACGCCCACGACCTCGTCAATCTCTTGCCGCTGGTTGGCCAGGAGAACGCCCGGCGCGTCTGCTTCTGCACGGACGACCGCCATCCGGCGGACCTGCTAGACGAAGGCAGCGTAGATCACCTGGTGCGCACAGCCATCCGGGCCGGGGTTGACATGGTGACGGCCATCCGCATGGCGACCCTGAACCCGGCCGAATGGTTTCGGCTCCACGACCGTGGAGGAATCCGGCCGGGTAACCGGGCCGACCTGCTGGTCTTCGATGACCCCCAGGAGTTTCGCGCGCGGCTGGTGCTGCGGAGCGGTCAGATAGCCGCCCAGGATGGCAAGATGATCCCTACCGGGGTTCCGGAGCGGCCGACGTATCTGCGCGGTTCAATGAACGTGAACTGGAACTCGGTGGACTTCACGATCCCCGCAGAGGGCCGGCTGGCTCGCGTGATCGGAGTGCTGCCGGATCAGTTGGTCACCGAGAACCGCGTGCTGGAGATCCGAACCGCTTCCGGAGTCGCAATGCCCGACCCAGAACGGGATATCGTGAAGATGGCCGTCATCGAGCGACATATGGCCACCGGCCGAGTCGGCAAGGGATTCGTGCAGGGGCTTGGCCTGCGGCGGGGCGCAGTGGCTTCCACCATCGCGCACGATCACCACAATCTGATCGTCGTGGGCACCGACAACATCTCGCTGACCACCGCGGCCGGGGCCGTGGCGGACATGGGTGGCGGACTGGCCGTGGCCGACGGCATTCGCGTCCTGGCTCGCCTTCCCCTGCCGATCGCTGGCCTCATGTCGACGCGTCCGATCGGGGAGGTGCGGCAGGCGCTGGACGAGGTCATCGGCGCGGCGCGCAGTCTTGGGTCAGAACTGCGCAACCCAATGATGACGGTGAGCTTCCTGGCGTTGGAGGTCATCCCCCACCTCAAGCTGACAGACCAGGGGCTGGTGGACGTGGATGAGTTCAAGTTTGTGCCTTTGTGGGCAGGCTGAGCCGTCGCGCTGACCGTCAGGCGGCCAGACGCAAGACCGGGTGTCCCCGAGGGGTGGGAACCCGGTCTTGCGTTTCTCCCAAAGGGGCGCTACCAACCGGGAATGCAGAGCTTCTGCCCTACATAGATCAGGTTGGGATTGGCCAGGTGGTTGGCGTCCACAATGGCAGCAATGGTGCTGCTGTAGCTCACAGCGAGGGCAGACACCGTATCGCCGGGAACCACATCGTGGATGACGCTGCAGTCCGGTGCCGGCGGCTTGCGCCCGGGACATGGCACGTTCAGCCGCTGTCCCACATCCAGCCAGTCGGGGTTGGGCAGGTCATTCATCTGGATGAGGGTCTCCAGCGTGGTATGATAGGTGGCTGCGATGTAGAGCAGAGTCTGCTTTGGGGCCACCACATGGATGCAGACATCGGTGGGCTCTGGGCCGGAAGGACAGCGCACCAGCCTGATCGCATCCAGGTTGACGTTAAGTTCTCGTTCACTCGTGGGCCACTTCTTCCAGGCCCGCACTGCGAGGATGATCTCATTGCTGGGCGCCTCGAACTTCGCCGAGTGGAATGCCATCGGCCCTGGATCGGTCCGCAAGTAGATGGTATCCCAGGGCACCTCGGCCCAGTTTGTGATCTTCCAGGGACTGACTTCGCCGGTGAGCGGCGCATAGCCCCACTGCACCCGGTAGCGGAAGGCATCCTCGTCGGGGTGGGCCGCCTCCTCACGCATTTCGATCCAGAGAGAGAACTCATAGGTGGCACCCTTCTTCAGCCCCTTGACTATCTGGTAGATGCCGGCGTAGCGGTCCGGATCGGCTGCGGAGATGCCGTAGGTGTTGATCTCGATCAGCTGGCCGTGCGCTCCGTCCTTGACCACGGGGGGCCACATTTCGTCATAGAAGCCATAGGCTGCTCCGCCACCATTGGTGAAAGAGGCCCAGCCCTTGCCGACGCCCCCGGTGAATCCGCCGTCGAAACTGCCGTTGGCGATGTAGTTCGGACCGCCGCACGCCTCATCAGCCGGCGGCGGCACAACCACCTCGTCCGTGATGACTGGACCAGGCAGGATCACCACCGGGCCAGCGGGCTCCACAGGGTGTTTCACGCCAGGCCCCCACAGGCTGAGCGCGTCCAGGTTCACATCCAGCTCTTTGTATGGCGTCCCCCACTTCTTCCAGACGCGGAAGAAGAGGGTGATCTTCTTGCTGGGAGCCGTGAACTGGCCGGTGTAGGTTTCCAGACCCGTGGGCGCTGTGCGGTCGTCAATCTTGTCAAAGGGGAGTTCCTGCCAGTTCGTTACCTGCCGCCAGTCGGTGGAGCCCGTAGGGGTGTAGCCCCACTCAATGCGGTAGCGGTATGGATCCTCCATCGGGTCCGGATTCCGCTCACGCATTCCCGCCATCACGCGCAGCTGGTACGTGCGCCCTTTGACGAGCCGCACCGTCTGGTATATGCCCGCGTAGCGGTCCGACTCCGAGGCCGCGTACTGCATCGTACTGATCTCAATCAGCTGGCTGTGCTTGCCGTCCCCGACGACCGGCTGCCATTGATCATCATAGAAGCCGTAGTCGGCGGTGCCGCCGTTGGTGAAGCATCCCCAACCGGTGCCCACCATCCCGCATCCGGCTACCTGCCGGAACCCTCCTTCGAAGCTGCCATTGACGAGCAGCTCCTGGTCAACTACGGCGAGCCCGCTGGCACTCGCCACGCCCAGACACGCAAACACCGCCAGGACTGTTGCGACTGCGATCAGCCGCTGCCCACGTCGTCCGGTCTTCATGGTTGCCTCCTCCGGTCTGTATGAGCGCAAGAACCAAGCAAGCGGGAATCATCGCAAATCATAATAGCATAATCTGTACAAAAACGCAAATTGCAAATTAAGCATATTAACTTGTTGTAGGGCCGTTGCCTCATTGGCTGCTGATCTGCGTTTCGCTGGCGGACCGCCCAGGCCCCCCCAAGGCTCTCCCCGATCTGACCGAACGCACACTCCGAGGTCTTGCCCGGGACAGTTGGGCCAAATTGTAGTATGATATACGCCATAGTCCAGCAGCACCGGTAACGCATGAGAACTCCGACCGTTGAACCCCCGCCTCCTTCGCAAGAGTGGCTGGTACTTCTGCGCCAGGCACTGGCGGAAAGCGGCCGCTCTTCATGGCCTTTGCGGGGCGACAGTATGCGGCCCACGCTACCGGATCGGTGCCGCATCGTGATTGCGGCCGTCCGGCGGCCGCCGCGCGTCGGTGAACTGATTGTCTACTGTGCCGGCGAGTCAATCGTGGCGCATCGCCTCGTCCGGAGGGCTGCTGACCGCTGGATCACACAGGGCGACGGCAGACTCTTCCACGATCGCCCCATCCGGCCCGACCAGGTACTCGGGACGGTAGTGGCCGCGTACGACGACCACGGCAGACCCTGCTGGCCGGGGAGGTACGGCAGGGTTCTCGCATGGTTCTGGGTGGCACGCTTCTACCTTCTGTGGCCGCTGCGTCTGGCGCAGCGGGCCAGGCAACGATTCCCCTCGCGGCTGCGCGCCTAGCGCGCGACAGCGAATCCTGCTCGGACACCCGCATCTGATGGCTATGCGCAGCCCGGCCGTCCCGGAGCCAGGAGGCTGCCAGGCCGCGCATGGCCCGCGGGCGAGCGAAGCCATCGGATTCTTGACGAGTTTTCATGGCCCATGATAGAATTCAAGCAGCAGGTCAGACCACTGACCAGCGCCCTAAGGAGCATTGGATGGGAGAATGGTCACGCCCGCCGCGGCCTGCGGCCTACGCCGAGAGCGCCCTAATCGCTGCCATTGTGCGCGGCACCTACGCGCCCGGAACAACTCTGCCCGCAGAGAGGCAACTGGCAGCACTGCTCGGCGTCACACGGCCGACGCTGAGGGAAGTGCTGCAGCGCCTCGAGAGAGACGGCTGGCTGGCAATCCGGCAGGGCAAACCCACCATAGTCAATGACTACTGGCGCGATGGCTCGGTGAACATATTGAGTTCCCTCGTGAGCCACGGGGGAGCAATGCCGGCCAGCCTGATTGCGCAGCTCCTGGAGGTGCGCTCTACCCTGGCGCCGGGGTACGTTCGAGCGGCTATTGAGCGCTCGGCGCCGGAAGTGGTCCGTTTGCTCGGCGCTGCAAGTGACCTCCCGGACACGCCGGAGGCCTATGCCGCCCACGACTGGGCTCTGCACCGCGGGCTTGCGCTCGCCTCTGGCAACCCCGTGTACGCCCTGATCCTGAACAGCCTGGCCGCGCCCTTTCAGGGAGTTCTGCGCCACCACTACCGAGCGCCAGCGGCGCGACAGGCCGCGCACACCTTCTGGCAGGCCTTGCTGGCAGCGGCGGTGGCGGCGGATCCAGACGCCGCAGAGGAAGTCACTCACTCTGCGATGAACAGAGCCTACGTTACCTGGAGGAGGCCCGATCGCGGGGCAACTGCCGCCCCCAAAGCCCGGTTCCCGGCCCGCATGGCTTCGCTGGTGGCCCAGGTGCGCCAGGGACTTGCCCGGGTGCTGGGCCGTCGGGCGTGATGGGCTGCGGCCACATGCATACCGTCCGCGGAATCATCGGGGAATGGAGGGCGACGGCATGATACTCTCAAGCATGGGTGCCAGTGCACGCCTGGCCTGGCTGCTCGGGCTGTGGGTTCTGTGGGCTGTACTCCTGTTCGGCGGCTTTCTGTTTGGCCGGCCGGACGCCGCAGGGCAGCGCCGAATGCCGGCCTGGACTCGCATCGGGTCATCGCTGGTCCTGGTTGTGGCGGCATGGAGCTGGCACAACATCAGCCGCGACACCTCCGTGACGGCCTTTGTGCTGCTCGTGGCTGCCGGGATGACGCTGGGCTTCGCCGGCGACCTCTGTATGGCGCGCGTGGTGCCACTCGCCCAGCCCACACTGGCGGGCATGGCGGCCTTCGGATTGGGTCACCTGGCGTATATCTCCGCGGGCCTCAGCCTGGGAAGCCGATACCCATCCAGCCTGATCGGGGTCCGAGGCGCAGTTTGGATCGCCTGGTGCATGCTGGCCGCTCTACTCTGGTACCTTGTGGTGTTTCGCGGCCAGCCGCCCACCGTCACGCACTGGGCAGCCCTGCCCTATGCCCTGCTGCTGGCCAGTACCGCCGGCGTGGCGACAGGGCTGGCACTTCAGGACAGACACCTGGTCCCGTTCGCCGTCGGCGCGGCTCTTTTCCTGGCCAGCGACCTGATCCTTGCGGCCCACCTGTACGCCGGGCGACGGTTCCCGCTCATCCAGGATGTGGTCTGGCTGACCTATGGTCCCGGGCAGATGCTGATCGTCTACAGCGCTTGCGGCGCGCTCGGCGCCGTTGCCTGACAGCCGGTGCGGGCCAGGCCGCCCCGGGTATGGGCTGACACGCCTCACTCCAGGCCGGTCAGCAGCGGCGCGAGGTCTCGGGCATTACGCACGGCCTGCCCAGCGAAGTGGTTGTTGAAGTACACCAGTGTCAGGGGCGCGCTGGCATCGAGCTGCCGCAGATGAGGAACCCACTCCCTGAGCTCCTCCTCAGAGTACGTATAGTCGTAGCGCTCCCACGCTTCCTTGTGGTTGTACCACTTGGCTGCGTTCCGCCCATGAAAGCGCACGTAGGCAACCGGCCCGGTCGCGATGACGACCGGGCGCATGAGGCCAGGAAGGCGCGGTTCGTCCACGCAGCAGAAGCCCAGGCCAAGCGAGCGCAACAGATCGAAGGTGGATGGCGCGAGCCAGCCCGCATTCCGAAACTCGACGACAACCGGAAGGTCGCCCATCCCCTCGCGCAGCCGCCTCAGGTAGTCGCGATTCTCGGCAACCGCGCGGAACGCGTGGGGAAACTGCGCCAGGACGCAACTGAGCTTGCCTGCCTCAACCAGGGGACGCAGCGAGGCCACGAAGGGCGCGAATTCCGGCTGCTCCCGCTCATGTGTCAGCCCGCCGTAGGCTTTGACGGAGAAGAGGAAATCGTCCGGGGTCTTTCTCACCCACCCCTCCACCGTCCGCGTTCCCGGGATGCGGTAGTAGGTCACATTGAGTTCTACTGTCGAGAACTCGCGAGCATAGAAGGCCAGATGGTCACGGGGTGGCAGGTCTTCCGGGTAGACCGGCCCCACCCAGTCGTCATACGAGAAGCCCGAAGTGCCAATCCTGATCATGCGTCCCTCCGTGCCCAGTATACCACTGCGTGGCCCCGCGCCGATGATACAAAGATCCCCACCTCGTCTCATGGCGCAGGCGTCAGCGCCCTCACCTTGCGCACCAGCACACTTACCGCCCGGCCCTCTCTCTGCACCGCGCCCTCTGCAACCAGCAGGGAGGCCTTGTGAAGCACAGACCGTGCGGCAGCATACAGGTCTGGGCGGATAACCAGGTTGGCCAGACCCGTTTCGTCCTCAAGCGTGACGAACAGATGGCCTTTGGCCGTCGGGGGTGCCTGCCGTACGACGACCATCCCTGCCACCCGGATGATCTCCCCCGCCGGCCTGGTCGCCAGTTCAGCCGCGCTGAGGATGTCATCGGCCCGCAGTTGCGGGCGGAGCAGCCGGAGGGGATGATCGTCTGGGGACAGCCCAAGCAGCTCATAGTCCCAGGTCAGCGCTTCCCCCTCGCTCAGCGGAGGCAGTTCAGCGCTGACAGGCGGTTCGTCCACCAGTGTCTCCTCATCGTAGCGCAAGCCGCCCAGTTCCCACAACATTTGTCTCCTGGCCTCACCCAGGCCGTCCAGGGCGCCAGCGCGAATCATGTCGCGCACGACGGACTTCGGCAGGCGGGTCCGGCGGCAGAAGTCAGCCAGGCCAGCGAAGGGCTGATCCACGGATGCTCCAACGCGTCGAGACTCCAGGACCCGACGCCGGCCCGACTCGCCCAGGCCATACAGATAGCGCAGGCCCAGCCTGACCCGGGGCCGCGAGTCCCCATCCCGCCCCTGCAAGGCCGGAGGCTTGCCGTTTGGCTCCAAAGTACAGCCCTCCTCACTCAGATTCACGTCCGGACGCAGGATCGCGATGCCGTGGCGCCTGGCATCGTTCACAACGACATCCGGGGAGTAGAACCCCATCGGCTGGTGGTTGAGCAGCGCGCAGTAGAACTCGGCAGGGTAGTGCACCTTCAGCCAAAGCGTCTGATAGGCGACCAGGGCAAAGGCAGCCGCATGCGACTTGCAGAAACCATAGGTGGCAAAGCCCTGGAGCTGCCGAAACACCTCCTCTGCTACCTCATCGGCAACGCCCCGGGCCGACGCTCCAGCAACGAACCGCGCGCGAAGCTCGGCCATCGCCTCGGCAGACCGGCTGCGGCTCATGGCGCGGCGGAGCCGATCTGCCTCGCCCGGCGTGAAGCCCGCCAGCGCCACCGCCACCCGTATCACCTGCTCCTGGAAGATGATGATCCCGAGCGACTCGCGGAGGACGGGCTCCAGCAGCGGGTGCGGGTAGGTGACCGCCTCGACCCCCTGGCGGCGGCGCAGGTACGGATGGACCATGCCCCCTTGTATCGGGCCGGGCCGTACAATCGCGACCTCGATGATCAGATCCTCGAACGACTGCGGCTGCAGCCTGGGCAGCATTTGGGCCTGGGCGCGGCTCTCCACCTGGAAGCAGCCGATTGTGTCACCCCGGGCCAGGAGACGGTACACCTCGGGATCGTCCAGCGCGAGATCCTCCAGTCGCAGGTCAACGCCATGCCTGGACGCGATCAGGGCCGTGATCTCGCTCAGCATGCCCAGGGTGCGCAGCGCGAGGAGATCCACCTTGATGAGTCCTGCGTCCTCAAGGGCATCCTTGTTCCACTGGGCCACCACAAGCCCCGGCTTCGCGGCACGCTCCAGAGGCACAACCTCGACCAGCGGCTGCGCAGTGATCAGCATACCCCCCACATGGACCGAGAGGTGGCGCGGCGTGCCCACAAGCTGGGCGGCGAGATCGGCCAGGAGCTGCCCCGCTTCCGTCCCGGAACGACCCTGCAGCGCGGCGACGGAAGAAGGATCGTTCATGGACTCCCCGTAGGATGCAGCCGCTGCTGTGTGATCCAATGCCCACCGACTGAGCCCATCCACATCTTCCGGCATGTAGCCCAACGCCCTGGCTACATCCCGGAGGGCGCTGCGCGCCTGGTAGGTGACGACATTGCATACCATCGCGGCGTGGTCTGCGCCGTAGCGCTCATACACGTACGCGATCACCTCGTCACGCCGGTCGGCGGCGAAATCAATGTCAATGTCCGGCATCGTGTCGGCCTGATCGCTCAGGAAACGCTCAAACAACAGGTTGTAGCGCAGGGGATCCACGGGTGTGATGCCAAGCAGGTATGCAACCAGCGAGTTGGCCGCCGAGCCGCGCCCTTGACAGCGGATGCCGCGTTCCCGGGCGAAGCGCACGATGTCCCAGACAATCAACAAGTAGTCAGACAGGTGCGCTGACTCCACGACACTGAGTTCATGCGCCAGCTGCTCGACCGCCTGGCGCGTCACGGGGTGATACCGCTCTTGGAGCCCTTTCTGGCACAGCCCATGGAGCGTGCTGAAGGCTGTCTCGCCCGGCGCAACACCCTGCGGGAACGACTCGCTGGCGGGCGGGAACTGCGGAAACCGGCGCGTGGAGAAGTCCAGGCTGACCTCACATCGCTCGGCGATCGCGCAGGCGGTTACGAGCGCGTCGGGACAATCGGCGAAAAGAGCGCCCATCTCCGCCTCCCCTTTCAGGAAGAACTCGCTGTTAGGTCTTCGCCGGGAACCGAGCGCCGCGACTGGAGTGTTATGTCGAGTTGCCGTCAGGACGTCGTGAAGCCGATGGCCATCGGGGGTTGCGTAGTGTACGTTGTTCGTAGCAACGGTGCCGACTCCAGCCCAGTCCGCAACAGCGCGCAGGCCGGCATCGAGTGCGACCTCGCCGGGCAACCAGTGCCGCTGCAGTTCAATCCAGAAATGCTCCCGCCCAAAGATCTCAAGCAGAAGGCCCGCAGCACGGCGCGCCCCATCCTCGTCTCCATCCAGGATCGCCCGCGCGAACGCGCTCTGCCGGCAGCCCGACAGGCAGAGCAGGCCGCCGGAATGCCGGGCCACATCTTCGATCGTGAAGCGCGGGCAGCCCTTTGTGCCGGCGAGGTGACCGTGGCTGATCAGCCGGCACAGGTTGGCGTAGCCAGCCTGGTCCTCCGCCAGCAGGGTCAGGTGGGAGCCGTGCGCCAGGGACAACTCGGCCCCTATCACGGCGCGCAGGCCACGAGATCTTGCGGCCCGGTAGAACGGCACCACCCCGTAGAGCCCGTTATGGTCCGTGATTGCCAGGGCCGGCATCCCCAGCGCGACGGCTCGATCCAGCAGCGCCTCGGGCGAAGACGCTCCGTCAAGAAGGGAATAGTGGGTGTGACAATGCAGTTCGCAATACACGATCCGGCGTTGCGGCTCAGCCCGCAACCCCCAGACGCGCGGCTGTCCCTGCACCCCGGCGCAGGAAGAACTTGGTGATCTCCGCGGCCACGGAAGCCAGGAGCATCAGAGGCAGCATGACCAGCCAATCGGACAGGGTCAACGGCACCGTGCCGAAGAACGGCTGCAGGAAGGGCAGATAGATGACCAGCAGCAGGAGCAGCAGCGAACTGCCCACTGCATACTGCATATAGCGATTGCCGAAGAGCCCGATCGAAACGACTGAATATCGCTCGGACCGGGCTGTGTACGCCCGAAACAGTTCCGAGACAACGAGCGTCGCGAACGCGACCGTCTGTGCTCCCGCGAGGTTCTCCGGGAAGCGCCTCAATCCGTACAGAAATGCCGCCAGCACCGCTGCGCTCATGACGACGGCCTGCACGGCGACGCCCAGGACCATTTCTCTGTTGATGACGGGCTCGCTGGTAGGGCGAGGCGGCCGCTTCATGACGTCGGGATCACCCTTTTCGAGGCCAAGCGCCAGCGCAGGTGCACCGTCGGTCACCAGGTTCAGCCAGAGCAGCTGGACAGCCCGCAGAGGAATGGGAAGGCCCGCCAGCATAGCCAGGAAGATGATCATGATCTCACCGACGTTGCACGAGACCAGATAGAACACGAACTTGCGGATATTGGAGTAGATGTTGCGCCCTTCCTCGATGGCCGAAATGATGCTGGCGTAATTGTCATCGGTCAGCACCATGTCCGCCGTCTCCTTGGTGACGTCGGTACCGGTGATGCCCATGGCCACACCGATGTCGGCCCGCCGCAACGCCGGGGCGTCGTTCACGCCATCGCCCGTCATAGCCACCACGTGGCCGCGCTGTTTGAGCGCGTTCACGATCTTGCCCTTGTGGTGGGGAGAGACCCGGGCATATGCATCCACGCGTTCTGCAATCTCGGCCAGGTCCTCGTCGCTCATCGCCTCAAGTTCAGAGCCGGTCAGCACCATGCCATCCGGGGAGAGCAGCCCGATCTCGTTGGCAATCGCTACGGCTGTATCCTTGTAGTCACCCGTTACCATCACCGTCTTCAGGCCCGCGCCTCGGGCGATCTTGACCGCCTCCTTGACCTCCGGGCGAGCAGGATCAATCATCCCAAGAAGACCCAGGAAGGTGAGGTCTTGTTCCAGGGAGTCGGGCGTGATGTTTTCCGGCAGTCGCGGCAACGGCTTGAACGCAACGCCCAACACGCGCAGGGCCTGCTGCGCCATCTCCTGGTTGGCAGCAAGGATGCCATGCCGCTGCGTCTGGGTAAGGGGTTGCGGCCGGCCATCTATCAGAATGGATTGGCACCGTTGAAGGACAACATCGGGTGCACCTTTGACAAAAGCCACGTAGCCGGCCCGTTCATCAGACGTTTCCCCTTCGAGGAAAGAAGAGAGAAGACCGGCCACGGGGGCGAGAGGCGACTCAGCCGACCTGCAGTTCTCAATCGAATGGACGGTCGTCATGCTCTTGCGTTCGGAGTCGAACGGGATCTCGGCCAAGCGCGGCATGCACTGCTCGGCCTCCTGTCTCCATAGACCGGCCTTGGCCGCCGCCGCCACCATGGCGCCCTCGGTGGGGTCTCCGATCATACGCCACGTGCGATCGCCGGCCCCTACGCCGCTCTCGGCGAGGAGAGCGTCGTTGCACAGCAGGGCGCCCTGCAGCAAGAGAGCCACGGCGGGCTCTGCCAGGGGATCAAAGGGCTGGCCGTCGCGTGAGAACTCCCCGATGGGGTTGTACCCCTCGCCGCTAACCTGAAACGACCGCCCAGCAGACCAGCCCTGCACAACGGTCATTTCGTTCTGGGTAAGGGTGCCCGTCTTGTCCGAGCAGATGACCGTTGCGCACCCCAGCGTCTCCACGGCCGGCAGCTTGCGAATCAGAGCGTGACGGCTCACCATCCGCTGCATGCCCAGCGCGAGACAGATCGTAACGACAGCCGGGAGCCCCTCAGGCACCGCAGCCACCGCCAGACTCACAGAGGTAATGAACAGGTCAACAATGGTGCTCCGATATGTGGCCAGGTAGGCGCGCCACCCCAGCCCCAAAGCGGCCCACGGAGCCGTATCCCGCAGGAGGCCCAACACGAAGATCACGCCGCACAGAGCAAGAGCGGCGATTCCCAGGGTCTTGCCCAACTGGTTGAGTTTCCGCTGGAGCGGGGTGGGTTCCTCTTCATAGGACTGGATCATCTCGGCGATCATCCCGATCTGGGTGTGCATGCCCGTCGCCGTTACCAGTCCGCGCCCGCGCCCGTAGGTTACCGTCGTGCCCATGAACGCCGAGTTCCTGCGGTCGCCCAGCGGGATATCCGCATCCAACACCGCTCTGGCGTCCTTGTCAACGGCAGCCGACTCCCCGGTCAGGGATGATTCATCAATTCTGAGATTGACGCTCTCCACCAGACGCATATCGGCAGGAACGTAGTTGCCGGCGTCGAGCATGACGATGTCGCCAGGCACCAGTTCGCGGCTGGGGACCGTCACCTGGGCGCCGTCGCGCACGACGCGCGCCATCGGAGCGGCCATCTTCTTCAAGGCAGCCAGCGCCTGTTCTGCCCTGGACTCCTGGACCACCCCAAGCACGGCATTGAGCACGACGATGGCCATGATCGCGATCGCGTCGATCTCCTCGCCCAACAGCAAAGAGATGGCCGCCGCAACGATCAACACGATAACGAGGAAGCTGGCTG
>FWPV01008954.1_pt1 | contig 17217 bp, 10 predicted proteins | sample 2228371 | NCBI WGS metagenome assembly FWPV01 (sample SAMEA103939776, study PRJEB20133) | metagenome | reverse complement strand
GCAGCTCACGGCTTTTTTGTGGATGCTGGTTGCAATTTTCACCTCCTTGACTGCCGTTGTAATTGGGTTTGCCTATTGGGATCGGCGAACCATAATCCGCAAGGCCAAGGAAGAGGCGGTGGAGGCCATAGAGAAGGAGGGCAGGTTGCAGGACCTGGTCCATGCCCTGAGAAAGCTGGCCCTGGAAGACCCCAAGCTGGCCGAGGTGCTGCGCACCTTCCGCCTGCTTTAGCGCACCGAACCTTCAGCGTTTGCCCCAAACCCCTTGCCCCGTGCTTTTTGCCTTTCGCAGCCCTGTGCTCTGTGCCCTGTGCCGTTTTAGTCCGCTCCGTGCTCCATGCCGCCTTTGTTGGCCCCGTGCCCTGTGCCCTGTGCTGCTTTTGATGGCCCTGTGCCGTTCTTCCCGGGATAGATGTGCGGTATAGCAGGCTTTGTCGGCGGTTTCGTCCCGCGGCTTGCGGCCCGGATGAACGAGCTGCAGGCCCACCGTGGTCCGGACGGGCAGGGGACCTTCGAGGACCCCAACGCCCATGTAGCCCTAGGCCATGTGCGCCTGGCGATCCTGGACCTCACCGAGGCCGCTCACCAGCCCATGCGATCCCCGGACGGGCGGTACGTCCTCGTCCTCAACGGGGAGATATACAATTTCCGGGAGCTCCGCGAGGAGCTCCAGGGCCGCGGACACAGGTTCGTCTCCACTGGGGACACCGAGGTGCTACTCCACGGCCTCATGGAGCATGGCCAAGGCTTTGTGGATAGGCTCAACGGGATCTTCGCCTTTGCCTTCTGGGACGGCAGGGAGCGGGAGTTGCTCCTGGCCAGGGATCACCTCGGGGTCAAGCCGCTCTACTACGCCACCCCCGAGCCAGGGACCCTTCTCTTTGCCAGCGAGATCAAGGCCCTTTGCGCTCACCCTTCGCTGAGGCGCGAGCCGGATTTCGAGGCGCTCCAGCAACATTTGGCTTACTGCCACGCCTCCGTGGACAGGACCGCCTTCCGCGGCGTCCGGAGGCTCCCACCGGGGCATTGCCTGAGGTGGACCGCGAAAAACGGCGTGGGCCCGCTCTATCGTTACTGGAAGCCGCCTTTCCAGGAGGCTGCCGACGGGACGCGCTCGCAGGCCGTGGAGGAGCTGAGGAGGGTCCTGCAGGAGGCGACCCGCCGGCAACTGGTCTCCGATGTCTCAGTGGGCTCCCTTTTCAGCGGCGGGCTGGACAGCAGTGTCATCACGACCCTGGCCGCGACTGAGCTCGGCAGTGGGCTCGAGTGTTACACGGTGACGTATCCGGTCACTGACAACGCAGTGGATCGTTTCGAGGAGGATGCCCCCCATGCCAGGCGGCTGGCACGCCTCCTGGGCCTGCCCCTGAGGGAGATCGAGCTCAGGCCCCGGGTGTCGGACCTGTGGCCCAGGCTGATCTGGCACCTGGACGAGCCCATCGCCGATCCCGCGGCCATAGCCTCGTTTCTCATGTGCAAGGCTGCGAGAGAGTCCGACACCAAGGTCCTCCTTTCCGGCCAGGGAGGGGATGAGCTATTCTGCGGATACCCGCGTTACTGGGTCATGCACGCAACGCGATGGGCCAGGGGGCTCCCCGAGGCGATGAGGTCCGAGATCGCGAGGGCCGCTCGCTGGCTCCCAGGGGCCATGGAAGGCAGGTTGGGGGCAGCCCTCCGAAGGGTGCGCCGCGGACTCGAGGGTCTGGACGGATCGCCCGAGAGGCAATTCCTCCGCTATTGTGCCAACACGCCTCAGGCGGAGATCGACCGGGTCACCACAGAGGACTTCCGGTCCTGCCTAGGAGGCACCTCCTTCATGGACGACTGCCTGTCGCAAATGGGCCGGGAGGGGTTGGTTGGACTGCAGAGGCTCCAGGAAAGGGACCTCAGCGTGTACCTCCCCAACCACAATCTCCTCTACACGGACAAGACCGGCATGGCCGTGGGGGTGGAGGTCAGGGTGCCCCTCCTGGATGTGGAGATCGTCAACAGGGTGGTCCGCTACCCCTCCTGCTGGCATGTCGAAAGGGGGAGGACCAAGGTCCTCTTTCGCGATGCGGCCCGCGGCACGGTCCCTGACGAGGTGATCCGGAGGCCGAAGGCGGGCCTGGGTGCCCCGTACCGCAAGTGGCTCAGGCACGATCTGGCGCAGATGTGGAACGACCTCACGTCGGAGGAGACGGTGAGGAGGCGGGGCTGGTTCGACCACAGGGCGCTGCAGGATGCCAGAAGAAGGAGCGACCAGGGAAGAGACGACCTTTACATGCTCCAGTGGGCGGTGCTGACCATCGAGCTGTGGGCCAGGCAGTTCATGGACGAAGACCCTGCCCGACCCAGAGGAGGCCCTCCGCCAGGGGACGCGCTCCCCTGTCCTGAGGGCGTGAAGGGGTCGAAGCGATGAGACAGGTCTTGCAGGACTTGAGGTCCGGGAGGATAGAGCTCGCCGAGGTCCCATGTCCAAGGCCCGGTCCCAATGAGCTCCTGATCCGGACCACGGCATCGGTCCTCTCCCCGGGGACGGAGAGGATGCTCCTGGAGTTCGGCCGGGCCGGCTGGGTCGGGAAGGCCCGTCAGCAGCCGGAGCGGGTGCGCCAGGTCCTGGAGAAGGTGCGCACGGACGGCCTCGCCGCCGCCGTCAGGGCTGTGCGCTCCAGGCTCGACCAGCCCTTGGCCTTGGGTTACTCCAACTGCGGATTTGTGGTGGACAGGGGTCGAGGGGTCGATGGCTTCGCCGTGGGACAACGGGTGGCATCCAACGGTCCCCATGCCGAACTGGTGGTGGTGCCCCAGACCCTGTGCGCCCCTGTCCCGCAGGGGCTCTCCGACGAGGAGGCGGCCTTCACGGTCCTGGGGGCCGTGGCCCTCCAGGGGATCCGCCTGGCCCAGCCCGGCCTGGGGGAGTCTGTGGCGGTGATGGGCCTCGGTCTCATCGGCCAGATGGCCGTGCAGCTCCTGCGGGCGCACGGCTGTCGGGTCCTGGCCAGCGACCCCGACCCCCGGAGGCTGGAGCTGGCCTCGAGGTTCGGTGCCGAGGTGGTGGACCTCTCCACGGGCGCGGACCAGGTGGAAGCAGCCATGCGGTTCTCGCGGTGTCGCGGGATGGACGCGGTCCTCATCACGGCGTCCACGCCCAGCAGCGACCCGGTCCACCAGGCGGCACAGATGTGCCGCAAACGGGGAAGGGTGGTGCTCGTGGGGGTCACCGGGCTGGAGCTGAGAAGGGGCGACTTCTACGAGAAGGAGCTCACCCTGCAGGTGTCCTGCTCGTACGGGCCTGGCCGCTATGACCCGGCATACGAGGAGAAGGGGCACGATTATCCCGTTGGGTTCGTCCGCTGGACCGCACGGCGCAACATGGAGGCGGTGCTCGATATGCTGGCAGAGGGGAGGCTTCAGGTAGGGCCCCTGATCACCCACCGCTTCATGTTGGAGGAGGCCGAGCGGGCCTACGAGGCGGTGGTGGGCCAGGGGCATGCCTTGGGGGTCCTCCTGGAGTACCCCGCAGGGCAGGCACAGGCAGAGGCGGCTCGACGGACCGTTGCCCTCCAGCCACCCAAGGTGGCATCGGGAAAGGGGGTGGCGTTCATCGGGGCAGGGGGTCATGCCACCGGGATCCTGCTGCCGGCCTTCTGTGCCTCGGGGGCGCGAATCCGGGCCGTCGCCTCTCGCACCGGCAGGAGCGCCGCCCAAGCGGCCCGGAGGTTCGGGGCCGAGGGGGCCACCACCGACCTGGAGGAGATCTGGGGGGACCCGGAGGTGGAGGCCGTGGTCATCGCCACCAGACACGACACCCACGCTGGGCTTGTGCTCAGGGCCCTGGAGGCGGGCAAGCACGTGTTCGTGGAGAAGCCCCTCTGCATGACCCGTGAAGAGCTGGACCGCATCGAGACGACTTACAGGGGCCTGTCCTGCCGAGGGGAAGCACCCGTGCTCATGGTGGGATTCAACAGGCGCTTCGCCCCGGTCGTCGGGAAGATGGCCTCTCTACTGAAAGGTCTCGCAGGGCCCAAGGCGCTCATCGTGACGGTCAATGCCGGGGCCCTTCCCCCCGAGCATTGGGCCCACGATCCGCAAGTAGGGGGGGGCAGGATCCTGGGGGAGGCCTGCCACTACGTGGACCTGCTCAGGCATCTGGTGGGCCACCCCATCCGTCTCGCCCAGCGTTTCGACCTCGCCTCCCCCCCTGGAGATTCAGCCACGCTGGAGCTGCTGTTCGCCGACGGCTCCTTGGGGACGGTGCACTATCTCACCAACGGCAGCAAGGCCTTCCCCAAGGAGAGGGTCGAGGCCTTCGCCGGGGGACGCGTCCTCCAGTTGGAGAACTTCAGGGTCCTGCGCGGCTGGGGGTGGCCCGGCTTCGGGCGACAGCGCCTGTGGCGGCAGGACAAGGGGCACAGGGGGTGTGTCGAGGCCTTTTTGGAGGCCATGGAGGAGCAGAGGATGCCCATCCCATTCGAGGAGATGCTGGAGGTCCATCGGGCGGTATTGGATCTGGCAAGGCCCGAGGGATGACAAGGGCGTGCCTCCTCTGGCACACCGTGCGTCACCTGCGCCCGGTCCAGGTCCTGGGAAGGGTATCGCGCGCGGCGTGGCGCCCGCGGCCGGATCTCAGGCCCCCTCCGCCGCGACGCCCCCTCGGGGGGGAGTGGACATGTCGGGCCCTGTACGAGCCGAGGCTCCTGGGGCCCACCACCTTCCTCCTCAACGGCAGAGAGGGGAGGCTCGAGGATGTGGGCTGGGACGGGCCCCCCATGGACCGGCTTTGGCGGTACCATCAGCACTACTTCGAGGATCTGGTGGCGGAGGGGGCAGAGGCGCGTCGGCAGTGGCACACGGCCCTGGTGAGGCGTTGGGTGAGGGAGAACCCGCCCGGGGCCGGGACCGGATGGGAGCCTTACCCCACGGCCAGGAGGATGGTCCACCTTGTGGCATGGGCCCTGGGCGGAGGGGATCTGCCTGCCGAGGCTGAGGCGAGCATGGCCGTGCAGGCCAGGTGGCTCATGCGCAGGGTGGAGTGGCACCTCCTCGGCAACCATGTGTGGGCGGATGCGGTGGGGCTCATCTTCGCCGGGGCCTTCTTCCAGGGCCAAGAGGCGGATCTGTGGCTCGGTCGCGGGCTCAGGGTCTTGGACCGCCAGCTCCAAGAGCAGATCCTGGCGGACGGGGGGCACTTTGAGCGAAGCCCCATGTATCACTCGCTTGTCGTGGCCGACCTCCTGGGGCTCATCGGCCTGGGGATGGCCTACCCGCAACTGACGGGCCTCGGGGGGCGGATGCGCCCATGGCGGGAGAAGGCCCAGTCGATGCTGGTCTGGCTTCGCGGCATGTGCCACGATGACGGGGAGATAGGGTTTTTCAACGATTCCGCCCATGGGATGGCCCCTTCGTTGAGGGCCCTGGAGGAATGGGCGGGGCTCCTGGGCCTGCCGCCCGTCCCTGGGCCGGGCGGACCCGTCCAGCAGTGGGGAGAGACAGGTTACATCAGGCTCGAGTCCCCAGGGGCCATGGCCCTGCTCGACTGTGCACCTGTGGGGCCCGACTACCAGCCGGGCCACGCCCACGCGGACACCCTCTCCTTCGAGCTCTCCGTTGCCGGCCGCAGGGTCCTGGTGAACTCAGGGACATCAACCTACGAGAGGGGCCCTGAACGGACGAGGCAGCGTGGCACGGCAGCCCACAACACCGTGGTCGTGGACGGGCAGGACTCATCGGAGGTCTGGGCGGCCTTCCGCGTGGCCAGGAGGGCCAGGCCCCTGGGGCTGGTGGTGGAGACCCGGGGCGATGAGGTGCGGGTGGCCTGCGCCCATGACGGGTACTGCCGGCTCCCCGGCAGTCCGAGGCACAGGCGCCAATGGAGGTGGGGCCCGGGCCGGATGGTGGTCGAGGACGAGGTCGAGGGGGGGATCCATGTGGCTGAGGCTCGGTTCCACTTCCATCCCCGCTGGGGCCTCCATCATGACGAGGGGGTGAGGCATGGCGAGGCACGGGCGACAGGCAGTGGCCCCATCGGCTGGGATGTCGAGATCGGCAGGGCCAGGGTGGAGAAAAGCACATATCATCCCCGTTTCGGTGTTTCGGAGCCCAACGCCTGCCTCGCGGTGGAGCTTGTACAAGGAAGGTCGCGGGTGCGTTTCTCGTGGTGAGTCGGTGAAATCTTGCGAATCCTCTTTCTCAGCGACAACTTCCCCCCGGAGGTGAACGCCCCGGCCGCACGCACGTACGGGCACGCGCGCGTGTGGGTCAGGATGGGGCATGAAGTGACCGTGGTCACAGGGGTGCCCAACTTCCCCAGGGGGAAGGTCTTCCCAGGGTACCGCAACCGCCTTTGGCAGACCGAGACCATGGACGGGATCCGCGTGGTACGTCTTTGGACGTACATCGCGCCCAACAGGGGCTTCGTGCGCCGGACGCTGGATTATGCCAGCTACATGGCGGCGTCGGTCCTGTCCTCTCCGTGGGTGGGGGATGCGGATGTGGTGGTGGGGACCTCTCCCCAGTTCTTCACCGTGTGCGCGGCCTATGTGGTCAGCCGCGCCAAGGGTGTCCCGTTCGTCTTCGAACTCAGGGACCTGTGGCCGGAGTCCATAGTGACGGTTGGGGCCATGAGACCGAACCCGGCGGTGCGCCTGCTGGAGAAGTTGGAGCTGCTGCTTTACCGGGAGGCAGCGGCCGTGGTGGCCCTGACCCCCGCCTTCAAGGAGGACCTGGTGAGGAGGGGGATCCAGGGGGAGAAGGTGCACGTGGTGCCCAACGGGGTGGACTCGGAGTCCTTCAGACCGGGCCCGGGCCGTGGCGACCTGAGAGACTCCCTGGGTGCCACGGGGAAGACCCTGGTCTCCTACATAGGCACGGTGGGCATGGCCCATGCCGTGGAGAAGGTCCTGGAGGCGGCGCGATCCTTGAGGGATGAAGGCCGCTTCCAGTTCCTGATCCTCGGGGACGGGGCCGAATGGGACCGGATCTGCGGTCTGGCCAGGGCGATGGGGCTGGACAACGTCCGGGTCCTGCCCGCGGTCTCGAGGGAGGAGGTGGTGGATTACTACCGTGTCACAGACCTGTTTCTCGTGACCTTGCGCGATAGGGCGCTCTTTCGCACCGTGATCCCTTCCAAGGTCTTCGAGGCCATGGCCATGGGAATACCCATAGTCTGTGCGGTGGACGGTCAGTGCAGGGCCTTGGTCGAGGAGGCGGGGGCCGGGGTATTCGTCCCCCCTGAGGATGTGGGGGAGCTGGCGAAGGCCATAAGGATGCTGGGGGACAGGCCTGAGGAGGCGCGCCGCATGGGGGAGAGGGGGAGGCAATTCGTGCAAGGCCGCTACGACAGGGGCGCATTGGCCTCCAGGCTCCTGGGGATCCTGGAGGAGGTGGTCTCGGCCAGTAGGGAGAGGGCGGGGCCATGAGGCAGCGGAAGCTACTCCTGGCGGCCGGGGCCAGGCCCAATTTCATGAAGGTGGCCCCCATCATCCGGGCCCTCCAGGCCTGGAACCAGGCCAACCCGGACAGGGCCCTTCTGCACGTCTTGGTCCACACCGGGCAGCATTACGACCCGGAGATGTCAGACACCTTCCTCCTAGACCTCGATATCCCGCAGCCCGCGCACTTCCTGGGTGTGGGGCCCGGGAGCCATGCGGTGCAGACGGCCAAGGTGATGATGGCCTTCGAGGAGGTCTGCGCGAAGGAGAGGCCCGATGCCGTCGTGGTGGTGGGGGACGTCAACTCCACCCTGGCCTGCGCCCTCACGGCCAAGAAGATGGGTATGGCGGTGGCGCACGTGGAGGCGGGCCTGAGGAGCCGAGACCTTAGCATGCCCGAGGAGATAAACCGCATGGTGACCGATGCGCTTTCCGACTGGCTCTTCGCCTCGGAGCCATCCGGTGTGGAAAACCTCCTGGCCGAGGGCAGGCCGGCCCGTTGTATCCACCTGGTGGGCAACACCATGGTGGACAGCCTCCTCCACGCCCTCCACAGCATGGACGGAGAGGACGTGGCCGAAGGATTGCCAGGGCAAGGCCCTTATGCGCTCCTCACCCTTCACAGGCCCACCAACGTGGATCCCCCGGAGAGGCTGAAGGAGATCATGGGGGCCGTGGAGCTCATAGGGCGCGACCTTCCGGTCTACTTTCCCGTGCATCCCAGGACCAAGGCCAGGCTCCAGGAGACCGGGCTGGCGACCCGGATGGCCGGTGACGCGGTCCGTCAGTTGCCGCCCCTGGGGTACAAGGGCTTCTTGAGGCTCCTCAGGGGGGCCTCCCTGGTGCTCACGGACAGCGGGGGGCTGCAGGAGGAGACCACGGTCCTCGGGATCCCCTGTTTCACCATAAGGGACAACACCGAGAGGCCCATAACGGTGCAGGAGGGCACCAACACCTTGGTGGGGACCTCCCGGGAGGGCATCCTCGCGGCCTTCGAGCTGTTCCGGAAGGGGAGGACCAAGAAGGGGAGGAGGCCTGCCCTTTGGGACGGGGGGGCGGCCAAGAGGATCGTCGAGATCCTGGCCAGGGACTTGGAGGGGGAGGCTTGAACCGAGCGGCATGTGCCGGCCCAGGCCGCGGCACGGACCGATGAATCCAAGGGGGGAGAAGAGACAGGGGAGACACGGAGGATTCCCCTACCCTAGGCGGGAGATGGCGAGATGATCAGCGTGGTGATGGTCTTCCTCTCGGCAGCCCTGGTGGCCCTTGTTGCGACCCCGGCTGTCAGCGCCGCGGCGAGGAGACTCGGGGTCGTGGACGCCCCTTCGGACCGCAAGGTGCACGGGGAACCCATACCCAGAGGAGGCGGGGTGGCCATCCTCCTGGCCGTGGCGGTCTCCATGGCCGCGGCCTTCGTCTACGGGACATCGCTCTCCGACCAGGTCTCTTGGGACACACCCAGGGTTGCCTTCTGTCTCGGGGCCCTCATGGCCTTCGGGCTGGGCCTCTGGGACGACGTGAGGAGGCTCCCTCCCAGGGTCAAGCTCCTGGTCCAGATCGGTGCGGCACTGGTGGCCTACATGGGGGGGGCCAGGATCAATGGCCTCATCCTCCCCTGGGGGGCGGGGTGGACCCTGGGGTGGGTCTCGTTGCCCGTGACGGTCTTCTGGTTCGTGCTCCTCATGAACGCCATGAACCTCATAGACGGCCTGGACGGGCTCGCTGCCGGGGTGAGTCTGTTCGCGTGTGTGGTCCTGGGGGTCCTGTGCGTGATGACCGGGAGGATGGTGGAGGCCTTGGGCTTCGCCGCGGTCGCAGGGGCCTGTCTCGGATTCCTCAGGTACAACTTCAATCCCGCCTCGGTGTTCATGGGGGATTCAGGGGCGTATCTCCTCGGATACCTCATGGCCGGCATGAGTGTCCTGGGCTCCCTCAAGAGCCAGACTGCGGTGGCGATCCTCATCCCCATAGTGGCCTTGGGCCTGCCCCTCATGGATGCCATGTGGGCCACTGTCAGGAGATTCCTGTTCGGTGTGGGGGTGTTCAGGGCCGACCGCGACCACCTCCACCACCGTCTGATGAGGATGGGATTCACCCACCAGAGCGCCGTGCTCATCATGTACGGGGTGACGGTGGGACTGGGGGTGTTTTCCTTGGGCCTCGTCTATCTCAGGGACTTCCGGGCCGGCTTGGCCCTCCTGCTGCTGGGGCTCCTGGCCATCATGGCCATAAGGAGACTAGGGTATCTGGAGTACCTTGCCGCGGAGAAGCTGCTGGGTTGGTTCCTGGACCTCTCGGACGAACTGGGCCTGAGGCGGGACCGAAGGACATTTCTGGGCCGGCAGGTGGAGATCTACCAATCGGCCTCTCTCGATGAGATGTGGGAGAGACTGGTAAGGGCGGCCCAGCATCTGGGTATGGACTTCTTGGAGCTGAAGGTGGTGGACGAAAACGGCCCCGCCTCCTTCAGGAGGGTGCACCCGGAGGCCACCCTGTCCAGGGAGGGGGGCATCGACGGCTTCGACCCTGCCAAGGCCATGTACATATCCCTTCCCCTCGGTTCAGGTCAACGAAGGCTGGGGATCCTCTGCCTGGCCAAGGACATCTCCCAGGGCCCCCTCCCGCGCCATGTCCTGAGGAGGGTCGAACAGTTGAGGAGGACGGTGGGGGAAACCTTGGCCAAGATCATGGGAGGGGACAAGGCCCTGCCGCCCCTCGAGGGCAAGGATCCTGCGGGCCTGAGTGTGAAGGGCGTGGGCGAGGAGGGGCCCTTGCCCACCTGCGGCCGGCCCAAGGATGGCTGAGACGACCCAAGACCCGCCGGCCAAGGGGAGGTTGACGGGCCGCCTGCAAAAGGCGGCCTTTGTCCTTTTCTTCGGCCTCTTGACACGGGTGGCGGGGCTCGAAGGCGAGACCGCCTCGGCATCCCAGGCGAACCTCCTTCCCAACCCCTGTCTTTGTCTGGACCAAGACGGAGACGGACTCCCCGACGGGTGGGGCCCTGGGCCCGCAAGGGGGATCCCCGGGGTGCGGCCCAGCGCCGCGTCATGGCTCCCCCCCAAGGGAGGAGGCACCGGGGCCTTGTGGATAACCGGGGGGGAGGACGGTTCGGGATACTGGGAGGCCTGGGCCGAGGGGGTGAAGCCCGGCACCGAGTACCGCCTGGAGCTCATGGCCTACCGATCGGAGTTTCGACAGGGGGTCTACCCTGAGGTGGAGGTATTCGGGAGGCGCTTCCGGCTGGACCAGCACTGCACGGTTGGGAGGTACCAGGCCTTGTCCATGGACCTCTCCTCCGGACCGTGGTCCGGCAGGGTCCGCCTGAGGATCCTGGTGGAGGAGCCCGGGGCCACGTTCCTCTTCGCCGCGCCCACCCTGAGGGAGAGGCCCCGAGAGCCCCGGTGGCCATCCCCACCCCTGGTCCCCCCGCAGGCCTGGGAGGGGTTCCCCGTCGGCCTCTACGGGGCCGAGATAGAGGCCCTGGAGCGGATAAGGGATGCGGGGTTCAACGCCGTGCAGAGCTACCGCAACGATGCCGGCTTCGTGGCCGAGTTCGTGCGCGCATGCCGGCGTCTGGGCCTGGCCTGTCTCCTGAGCCCGCCCTGGGACCCGCAAGGGACAGGGCCCTTCCTGGAGGCCCTGCAAAGGCAAGGGGCCTTGACCCAGGAAGACAGGGTATGGTTCTACCTCAACGATGAGCCGGAGCTCAGGTCCGTGCCGCCCGGGGACATAGCGAGGGTCCGGGCGATGATGCTCGGGGCCTACCCGGGCCGCAGGTCGGCCACGGCCATGGTCCGGCCCCACATGATCCCGATTTACGAGGACTCCGTGGAGATCTTCATGATGGACCAGTACCCGGTCCCCCACATGCCCCTCACATGGCTGTCGGACAGCATAGATGAGGCCATATCCCGTTTGGGCCCGGAGAGGGTCTGGGGGGTGATCCAGGCCTTCGGCGGGGGCAGACACGCCCTGGAGGGCTGGACCCGGAGGCCCACCCGCGAGGAGATGCGCGCACTGAGCTACCTGGCAGTGGCCCACGGGGCGAGCGGGCTGTTCTTCTTCTCCTATCCCGAGGTAGCCAGGGACCAGAGGGCCTGGGAGGAGCTGAGGGGCGCGGTGGCTGACCTCAGGAGGGCCGGGGACTGGCTGGGTGTGCCCAACTCCAGGGGCCCCTCCCTCTGGGGGGTGGAGATGCTCTCTCCCTTCAGGGCCGATGCACGGGGCAGGCCTGCCATTCATCTGGGCGTAAAGGCCCGCCCTGTGCCTTGGCAACAGAGGGCCTCTTCCTTCCCGAGGCTGGAGGAGCTCTTGGTCATCGCGGTCAATGTCACGGATCGGGAGGTGGAGGGGAGGGTCCACGGCTGGCCGCTGGGCACCGAGCGGGTCCGGGATCTCATGAACCGGAGGGTCTCGGCCGTGGTGGACGGGTCGGTCAAGGTCATGCTCCCCCCGTACGGTGTGGCCCTCCTCCAAGGGGGGAATGGGGAGGGCAGGGAGAGGTGAGGGCCAAGGGCAAGGCGGGCCGCGGGGCCCCTGGGGGGGACCTCGCCGGTGGGATCGTCCGCCTGGGGATCGCGGTGGTCCTGGTCTTCGCCCCGCTTTCCTTCGGGGCCGTGCACGCATGGGCCTACGGGGTCGTATGGGGGATCCTCTGGGCCTTGGTGGCCCTGTGGGGGATCCGGGCATGGAGGGGTCTGGCCAAGGGAGGAGGGGTGTGGGAGATCCGTTGGATCCAGGCACCGTTTCAGCCCCTCATCGTCCTTTTCGGGGCGTGGGTCGCGTTGCAGACGGTCCCTCTGCCCTCTTGGCTGGTGGGATGGATACAGCCCAACACCTTGGGGGCGCACCGTTTGGCCGCTCCCTTCACGGACGGGATGCCATCGGCCCTGCCCCTGAGCCTCTATCCCCACGGCACTTGGGTCGCGATCATGCACCTGTGGTCCTATGGGGCGATCTTCTACCTCACCTGGTACCACCTCGAGGGGGAGAGGCACATCCGGGGGTTGGCCTTCATCCTCGTGGCCCTGGGGACGTTCGAGGGGATCTACGGGCTCGCGGAGTACCTTGGCGGGACGCATAGGATATGGTGGTGGCGAAATCCATATTCCACCTGGGTGCACGGGACATTCATCAACCGTGACCACCTTGCCGGTTATCTGGAGATGACGCTCCTGGTGGCCGCCGGGGTCCTCCTGGCCGCCCGGGGTGACGGGGGGAGGGGGCCGAGGCTGAGCCTCAGGGCAAGGCTCTCGCGCCTGGCCAGGGACGACCGATGGGCCAAGGAGGTGCTCCTCTTTTTTTTGTGCGTCCTCATGGGGACGGCGCTCCTGCTGAGCCTCTCCAGGGGGGCGGTCATGACCCTGGCGGTGACCTTCGTGCCCCTCTCCGCCCTGCTCCTTTTCCGGAGTGGCACCCGAAGGTACGGGATCGTGGGGCTCGCCATATTCTTGGGCATGATCCTCTATGCCTCACCCCTGGGCCTGGAGGGCCTCCTGGAGAAGTTCGCCGACATGGGACAGGGCATGGCCGACAGGTGGGGCTTGTGGGCCGGGGCCTGGGGGATGGCAATGGCACATCCCTGGGCCGGGGTCGGGTGGGGGACATTCGAGTGGACCTTCCCGGCCTTCAGGCCCGAGACCTCATCGGAGATCCTCTTCGACCATGCCCACAACGACTGGCTGGAGCTCCTGGCGGAGACCGGGGTGGTGGGCTCGGGGCTGGTCTTGTGCGGGGTGATCCTTTACATGAGGGCCGCCTTGAGGAGGTGGAGGGAAAGGAGGGACCCCTGGGCCGTCTGGCTCTCCTTCGCGGCCATGGCCACGGTGGCGGTCGCGGGGACACACTCCGTGGGCGAATTCTTTCTGCGCACCCATGCCAACGCCTTGACCCTGGCCGCCATGATGGCGTGGGGATGGGTCGTGCTCCACCATCACAGCCACGGCAGTGAGAGGGGGCGCGCCCGCTGGGCGGTGCGGGTCATCCGGGTGCCCTCCTGGGCCGGCAACTGCGGCATGGCCGGGCTGGCCTGCCTGCACGTCGTCCTCGGGGTCGGCATGGCGAGGCATCTCCTGGCCGAATCCGCGGTCCCCACGGAGCGCGACTCCACGGTGACCCGGACCCAGGTCGCGGACACGGCCTTGCTCAGGGGCGCCATCTCGCTGGAGCCGCAAAACGCCCTGCGCTGGTCCTGGCTGGGCAGGGAGGTGATGAGGCAGGGCACGACCCCTGAGCTCCTGGATTGGGCGAGACAAAGGGGGATCGCCCCCCTGGGCGAGGAACAGGGGGGTGGCGCCTCGTGGGCCAGGGCCTTCCTGGCAGAGGCGGTGAGGCTCAACCCCACCTGGCCCGACCACTATCTCCAGATGGGTTGGATCCTGGCGTCGCGTCCCGAGTGGAGGAGGGACGGGCTGGCCGAGGAAGCCCTGAGGGCCTCCGTGAGGCTCGAGCCCTCGAGCCCCGTGAGGCACTTGCACCTGGGACACTACCTGTTGCTGGACGGCCGTCCCCAGGAGGCCCAGGCGGCCTTCCAGGAGGCCCTTCGCATGGCCCCGCACCTCAGGGCCCATGTGGAGCAGGGGCTTCGGCTGCCCATGGCAGGCAAAGGCACTGGAGGGTGAAGGGGGTCATTCGGAGACGTACGGGAGGGGCCAGATCCTGAAGTAGTCGCGGAACTTGACCCAGATGCCCACCAGGCCCACGGGCTCGAAGATGATGAAGAGGATGATCAGGAGCCCGAAGACGAAGTCCTTGACCGGCCCCAGGATGATGGTGATGTTGGGGTCGTAGATCCTGGCCAGCCAACTGACGATGGCGTCCAGGACGAAGGGGATGAGGGTGATGAAGAGGACCCCGAAGACCGTCCCCAGCAGGCTGCCGAGCCCCCCCACCAGGACCATGGCCAGGAACATGACCGAGTGGAAGAAGCCGTAGTCGCCGGGCATGGCGGCCCTCTGGAGGGAGCAGAAGAGGGCCCCCGCGATCCCTGCATAGAACGAGGCTATGGCGAAGGACAGGAGTTTGTAGCGGAATACAGGCACCCCGATGATCTCAGCGGAGACGTCGTTGTCCCTGATGGCCACGAAGGCGCGGCCGATCTTGGACCGCGTCAGGTTCTTGGCACCCCACATGAGGAAAGCGGCCACGATGAAGGAGAAGAAGAAGAAGGCCGTGTGTCTCTCCAGGGAGAGGCCCAGTATCACCGGGGTGGGCAGCTCGATCCCCCTGATCCCCCTGGTGAGCCCCTCCCAGTGGATGATGGCGTAATCGATGATGAACTGGAATGCCAATGTGGCCACCATGAGATAGAAGCCCTTGATGCGAAGCGACGGCACCCCCACCAGGAGCCCGAAGATGGCTGCCACGAGTCCGGCGCTCAGGATGGCCAGGATCAGGGGGAACCCCAGCTTCGTCACAAGGAGGGCCGCGCTGTAAGCCCCCACCGCTAGGAAGGCGGCGTGACCCAGGGAGAGGAGCCCGGTCAGGCCTATGAGGAGGTTGAGGCCTATGGCGCCGATGAGGTTGACCATGACCAGGTTGAGGATGAAGTAGTGTCCCTCGTTGAAGAGCAGGGGGGATATCCCCACCAGGACCAGGAAGAGGACGAAGCACAACCTCTTGAAGCGGGTGCGGAATATCCGTTCGTCCTCAGGGTAGTTGAAGACCGCATTGGAGGAGAGGTAGAGGTTGTACAGCTCGGAGATGGGCCTCACTGGTAGACCTCCGCGAGGGCTATCTCGCCCTGGAACGATGACTCGCGCCCGTCCTCGTAACGGATCCTGATATCCAGGTGGTGGCTCGGCTTGGACCCGTAGAGGTCCTCGATGAGGGAATGATACCGCTCGTTGACGAAGGCCCGGCGGACCTTCCGGGTCCTGGTGAGCTCTCCGTCATCTGGGTGGAGCTCCTTGAGGAGGATGGCGAACCTCCTGACGCGGATGTTCTCGGGGAAGCGCTCGCACAGTTTGCGGATCTCGTTTCGGATCAGCTCGTAGACCTCCGGCCTCTGGGAGAGGTCCTGAAAAGTGGTGAAGGAGATCCCCCTCTTCTTTGCCCAATTCCCCACGTTCTCGAGGTCTATGCTCACGAAGGCGACCACATAGGGCCTCTGGGCGCCGCAGACCACCACCTCCCTGATGTAAGGGCTGAACTTGAGGCGCGTCTCTATGTCCTGCGGGGCGAACTTGGTGCCGTCCTCCAGGACCATGAGGTCCTTGAAGCGGTCGAAGACGTAGAGGTGGCCGTCCTCACCGAGGTAACCCGCATCGCCGGTCTTCCAGAAGCCGTCCTGGGAAAGCCCCTCCCGCGTGGCCTCCTCGTTCTTGTAGTAGCCCAGGTGCACGTTCTGTCCCCGCACCAGGATCTCCCCCGCCTCTGAAACCTTCAGCTCCACCCCTGGGATGGGGACCCCCACGGTCTCGGGCCTGACGTCGTCCTCCCTGTGGGAGGTGGCGATGCCGGAGCATTCGCTCTGCCCGTAGACCTGCCGGAGGTCTATCCTGAGGGCCTTGAAGTACTTGAACACCTCCGGGGAGATGGCCCCACCTCCGGTGATGGCCATCCTCACGCGTCCCAGGCCCACCTTGGTCTTGAGGCTCCTGAGGACGAAGAAGTCCATGAGGGGGGCCAAGAGCCGGTTTCCGAGGCCAGGGGTCTCCCCTGCCAGCCTGGCCTCCGTGCACCTGGTGGCCACCCGCATGGCCGTGGCGTAGAGGTGGCGCTTGAGCCAGTCGGCGTTGTCCATGGCCGCCTGGATGGTGGAGATGAGGAACTCCCAGGCGGCCGGGGTCCCACCGAAATAGAATGGCTGGAGCTCCACCAGGTCCTTGCGGACCGTCTCGGTCTCCTCCGGGAAGTTGTAGCGCCCCCCCACCATGAGGAAGCGGGTCACGTTGTAGAGCTGCTCCCCTATCCACGGGAGGGGGGCCAGGGAGAGGAGCTCGTCCCCCCTCCTCATGGAGACCATCTCGCCGTAGCTCCTGGCGGCGAAGAGCAAATTGTGATGGCTCAGGATGGAGAGCTTGGGTGCCGCGGTGGTACCGGAGGTGGTGAGCATGACGGCAGGGCCCTCCGGGTCAAGCTCGCCTGCGGCGCGCCTGAGGAAGTCGGGCTCCGAGGAAGCGGCCTTGGCCCCGGCCTCCAGGACCCTCTCGAACCTCTCCAGGAAGGGGTGCTCTTCGTAGTAATGGGTCATGCCCCTGGAGTCCCACACGATGATCCTCTTGACAGAGCCCTGGATCCTGTCCCAGACCTTCAAGGCCTTGTCCACCTGCTCCTGGTCCCTCAGGACCAGGAACCTCGCGTCGGCGTACGAGACGAGGTAGAGCATCTCCTCCGGGAGGCAGTCGGCGTACATCCCGGTGACGATGCCGCCGGCGGCGATGCCGCCGAACTCGGCTATGATCCACTCCGGTTTGTTGTCACCTATGATGGCGAGCTTCTCCCCAGGGGCCAGGCCGAGGCTGCGAAGCCCCAGGGCGAAGTGCTCCACCCTCTCCCTGAAACCGGCCCAGGTCATGGGGCTCCAGATCCCGTACCTCTTCTCCCGGATCGCCACTGCCCTGGGGGTCTCATCGGAGTTCTTGACGATGAGGCCTATGAGGGTCCTATCGAGCAATCCTCACCCCCCCTCCTCTGCCTGCCCAGGTAGGCCTCGATGACCTTGGGGTCTCTCTGGACCTCCAGCGGTGTCCCCTCTGCGATCTTGGTGCCGAAGTTCAGCACGCACACTCGGTCCGAGAGGTCCATGACCGCGGCCAGGTCGTGCTCGATCCAGACGATGGTGACCCCCAGGTCCCGGTGGACG
>FWPV01008953.1_pt1 | contig 17217 bp, 20 predicted proteins | sample 2228371 | NCBI WGS metagenome assembly FWPV01 (sample SAMEA103939776, study PRJEB20133) | metagenome | reverse complement strand
CGAACCAGCTGTGCTCGAAGAAGCGCGCTGTGCACACGGGCGACCAGGAGGATGAGATGGCACTGACCAAGGAGAGCGTGGAAGAGGCCCTGAACCTCATTCGGCCTGCGCTGCAGGCTGATGGCGGCGACGTGGAGCTCGTCGACGTGACCGATGACGGTGTGGTGAAGGTGGCGCTCCAAGGCGCGTGCCGGGGCTGCCCGATGTCGCAGCTGACACTGGCGAACGGTGTCGAGCGCGTGCTCAAGGAGCAGCTCCCCGAAATCGTTCGCGTCGAGCCTGTGTAGGCATCAGGGAGGGCTTGTCGGCCTGCCCTCTCGCCTGAGATCGGACAGAGGTACGGTCCGCTTCCCCCTGTCAGGGAGGCGGACCGTGCGCTTCTTCGTCTAGCCCGCTTGCGTATGTGTGGCGGTTCGAGCGGAACGGAAGCGTCCTTTCGCAACGTCTGCTGATGGGGGGGATGGCGCCGCTTCCTTGCTCCTGCATTCCGATACCGCACGGCGCGAGTTCGTGTCCGTTCGTCGGAAGCGTCATTGACGCACAATATCTGGGCTCCTACGATGACTGAGCCGCAATATGTGGTGGCTTCGATAGCGCGTGCTCGAGCTGGCATGCGCGGTTTGCGCCTCCGTATGAGAGGGGACGTACCATGTCAGACCCGCTTGGCGCCACAGGCTATTCGCGCGCTATCGACGAGATCTTGAGCCCCAACTCGCTCAAGGTGCTTCAGAAGCGCTACTTGCGCAAAGGGGAAGACGGTGCCCCGATCGAAGTTCCGAGTGACCTGTTCGTCCGCGTCGCCGAGAACATCGCGTCAGCCGAGGCCACGTGGGGCGCTACGCCGGAGCAGGTGGCGGACACGTCACGTGACTTCTATGAGCTGATGACGTCACTGGACTTCCTGCCCAACTCCCCGACGCTGATGAATGCAGGCCGTGAGCTGCAGCAGCTGTCGGCTTGTTTCGTCCTGCCGGTCGATGACTCGATGGAGTCGATCTTCGGAGCGGTGCGCGACACGGCGCTCATACACAAGTCCGGCGGGGGTACCGGCTTCTCGTTCTCGCGCCTGCGTCCAGCAGGCGACTGCGTGAAGTCGACGCAGGGTGTCTCGAGCGGCCCCGTCTCCTTCATGCGTGTGTTCAACCAGGCGACGGAGGCGGTCAAGCAAGGCGGCACCCGGCGCGGCGCCAACATGGGCGTCTTGCGCATCGATCACCCAGACATCCTCGACTTCATCAAGTGCAAGGCGGACGGCGACTTCGCCAACTTCAATATCTCTGTGGCTCTGACCGAGGAGTTCATGGAGGCGGTCAGGAACAAGGCCAGCTACAACCTGTACAACCCCCGCACAGGCGAAGTCTCCGGGCAACTGTCCGCACCCGACGTGTACGACCTGATCGTCGAGATGGCGTGGGCGACCGGCGACCCGGGCATCATCTTCATAGACCGGATCAACCGCGACAACCCGACGCCCCGGCTTGGCGAGATCGAGTCGACGAACCCCTGTGGGGAGCAGCCCCTGCTGCCGTACGAAGCGTGCAATCTCGGCTCTGTGAATCTGAGCAGGATGGTGCGCATGACCGAGGCCGGGGCTGACGTCGACTGGGACCGGCTCGGCGACGTCGTTCATCGCGCCGTTCGCTTCCTCGATGACGTCATCGAGGTCAACCGCTACCCGCTCGCTGAGATAGACGCGCTTGCGCGGGGCAATCGCAAGATCGGACTCGGCGTGATGGGCTGGGCGGACATGCTCATCAAGTTGGGGCTCGCGTACGACAGCGATGAGGCGGTCGCGCTCGGTCGGAAGGTGATGGGGTTCATCGACGCGGAGGCCAAGTCGGCGTCGCGCAAACTCGCAGAGGTGCGCGGGTCTTTCCCGAACTTCGAGGGGTCGATCTACGACACTCCCGAGGGCGGTCCGATGCGCAACGCCACCGTCACGACGATCGCTCCGACCGGCACGCTGTCGATCATCGCGAACTGTTCGAGCGGCGTCGAGCCGTTGTTCGCCGTGTCGTATGTCCGCACGGTCATGGACAACGACCGGCTCGTCGAGGTCAATCCGCTGTTCGAGGAGATCGCCGTCAAGCGTGGGTTCTACTCACGCGAACTCATGGCCCTGATCGCCGAGCATGGCTCGGTCCAAGACATCGACGAGGTTCCTGAGGATGTCCGGCGTGTCTTCGTCACCGCGCACGACATCGCTCCTGAGTGGCATATCCGCATGCAGGCCGCCTTCCAGAAGCACTGTGACAATGCGGTCTCGAAGACCGTGAACTTCAGCAACGAGGCGAGCCCTGAGGACGTCAGGCGAGTCTATGACCTGGCCTATGAGCTCGGCGTGAAAGGGGTCACGATCTACCGTGACGGTTCCAAGGCCGGTCAGGTCCTGTCCACTGGGAAGACCGCCAAGGCCGAGCAGGGCGCCGCGGGTGCGTCTCCCGTGCTCAGGCCCGGGGAACTCGAACCCAGGGAGCGTCCGGCGATCACGCACGGTCGCACCGAGAAGATCCAGACGGGATGCGGGAACCTGTACGTCACCGTCAACTGGGACGAATACGGGATGTGCGAGGTCTTCACGCAGATGGGCAAGTCGGGCGGGTGCGCCGCCTCGCAGTCCGAGGCGCTCTCCCGCATGATCTCGGTCTCCCTTCGCGCGGGTGTCGACCCTGAAGCCCTCGTCAAGCACCTGCGCGGGATCCGTTGCCCGTCGCCATCGTGGGCCGAAGGCGGCAAGGTGCTCTCATGCGCCGACGCGGTGGGCATCGTGATGGAGCACGCCATCCAGTACATGGATACGGGACATGCAGCGACCGCGGTCACGAAGAACACGGACGCTCTGGACAACCTGTCGGGCGCCTGTCCGGAGTGCGGTGGGTCCCTCGAGCACGAGAGCGGCTGCGCGGTATGTCGCAGCTGCGGATTCAGTAAGTGCGCCTGATGGAGAGGTCGTGAGCGGTGTGGTTCTTTCTGACCGGACGATCAAGCTCGAGATGGCTGCCGGACGAATAGTCGTCGACCCGTGCGACCCCGACGACATCCAGCCTTCGAGTGTCGACCTGCACCTCGGCAGCGACTTCCAAGTCTTCCGGAATTCCAGGTATCCATACATCGACCCCGGGCGCGAGATGCCGGGACTCACGGAGCCGGTGATCGCCTCGGCCGAGGAGCCCTTCGTCCTGCATCCAAGCGAGTTCGCGCTCGGCACCACGCTCGAACGGATCGCGCTTCCGGATGACATCGTCGGTCGTCTTGAAGGGAAGTCCTCACTCGGACGTCTGGGCTTGTTGATCCACTCGACGGCTGGGTACGTGGACCCAGGCTGGGACGGGCGGCTCACCCTCGAGCTCAGCAACGTGGCGAATCTGCCCATCCTCCTCGTGCCGGGCATGAAGATCGGCCAGATCTCGTTCGCCAAGATGACGACCGAGGTCGACAGGCCGTACGGACACCCCGGGCTCGGGAGCAAGTACTTGGGTCAGGACGCCGCGACGCCGAGCAGGATGTACTTGAACCGGACCCCCTGATCGAGCTCCGGCGACCGAACCGAGCCGAGGATCTCGATGGCTGTGGGCTGCCGGCACGGCGGAGCCGTGGTCAGAGACCTTTCGTCACGCGCGAGACGATGGGTGTCGGTACGAAGCCGGCGAGATACTTACCGACGCGCGACTCCATGAACGGAAGCCACTTGAGTTTGCGCGTGATGTTGGCCGTGATGTGCTCGGTCATGTCGCGGTAAGCGTCGAGAGCGCGGAGGGGGTCGTTGCCGGCCACTGCGAGCCCGGCGAGACGCCCTGTGTTGAGTGCGTAGGATATGCCCTCACCGCTTGTCGGTGACATGAATCCGCCCGCTTCTCCAGCGAGCAGGACACGGCCATTGCCAGGCACGACGTCGCGCGAGTGACGAACGGAGAGTGCGACCCACGCTTCGCGTTTGACCGACGCGCCGAGGGGGAGCGTTTCGCGCAGCGCGGCGAGTGCCTCCTCATGTCTGACGTGGGGGTGTTTCGTCTTGGGGTAGAACACGGCGCCGACGATGGCCACATCGCCCTTGGGCACCACGTATGCGTAGGCGAACGAGTCGCCGATGTGTCTCATGTAGATGCAATCGAAGTAGGGCTCGATCTCACCTTCCAAGGTGCAGAAGTCCTGAAGCGTCACATAGGTGGCGACACCGCCGGCCCCCACGGCCCGCCTGACCAAGGAACGAGGGCCGTCACACCCGATGAGATTGGCGCACTGGACCGTCGTCAGCGTCCCGTCTGGGGACCTGAACGACACGTCGACCCTATCGGGATGCTCAGCGAACGCCATGGCCTGCATGCCGCCGGCCACCGTCACCGCTTCAGGCAGGAGCGAGACGAGCCAGTCATCGAACGCACGTCGGTCGACGTTGGCGAAGCGCAGTTCGGTCGGCTTGAGGATCCTGCGGTCCCAGTCGTGGTAGCGGAAGTTGACCCAACGAGGCTCGAGTCGCACGTCATCGGGCATTACGCCGAAGCTCGAAAGGAACTCCTGCGCGTGCTCGTTGAGCATGCCTCCGCAGCTCTTGTCCCGTGGCAGCGTGGACGCATCCGCAAGCAGCACGGGTCCGCGCGCGCTCGCGTGCAGCGCGGCCATCACACCGGCCGGGCCGGCGCCGATGACGACGGTATCGAAGGTCGTAGGAAGGTCCACATTCTCCATATCCCGGCCAGTCTAGCGCATGCGGTGTACAATCATGCCTCACGAGTCGCGCGAACGATCCATGCGAAAGGGCTTGGTGGCATGTCGAAGTGCTGGGAGCTCAGACCTTGCGATGAGGAGATGCAGTCCGAGTGTCCGCACCCGCAGGTGCTCAAGGACCGCTGCCCCAACAAGTGCGCATTCGCTGTCTGTGACCGTCCGAGTTTCGAGCTCACGAGCGATCCCGAGCTCATATTCTCTGCCGATATCGACCGGGACGCCGCCATCAAAGACGTCTGCCTCCACTGTTCGTTCTTTCTGCGCAACGGTCCCCGTCGGTGATGGTCCTGGGTGCGCCGCATTGCTCGTTTTGGGCATACACTCCTCGACCGTCACGTGTCCGTCGTCGCGCATCTCGAGGAGGCGTGCATGAACTACTACGATGATGAGCTCACCGTCTACGGGTTGATACGGGACCTGTTCGTCGCTGGGTCTGTGACCTGCTTTCTGTGGGCCATGCACAGAATCGGTCACGGGCTGTCGGTCTCGGGACGCGTCGCGGCATATCGAGAGCTGTCCGAGGCGTACACCCCTGAGGAGCGCGAAGTGCTCATACATCGCATCAAAGAGGAGTCGATGCGCTACTAGGCCCTCCGTTGGGACTGGAGCTTCCGCCGTCAGAACCTTGCCTGCCGGCCCGTGCACACGATGTCGTCAAGCTGCTTCTGCGGTTCGGTCGCGAACTGGAGAAGCAGGGAGCCGCGCAGTTCGGAGCGTCGTTCACGGGCGACCCCGAGGCCGACGCGCTGCTCACGCGGTCGGCCAATGCATTCTTGCTCGGCGTCCTTTTCACGCAGGGCATACCGGCTGAGCGCGCTTGGTCGGCGCCGCTCAGGTTGCAGGAGCGTTTGGGTACGCTGTCCCCTCGGTTTCTCGCCGACAACCCGGACGCGGTGCGCCGGGCCGTGCAGCAGCCGCCCATGTTGCACCGCTTCAAGGAGACGCTGCCTCGTTGGATCGTCTCGGCGGGGGACCGGCTCGAGCGGCTCTATGATGGCGACGCGTCGCGCATCTGGTCGCCGGGCAGTCACGTGCTGGAGGTCACCGAACGGCTGGCGGCGTTCGACGGGATCGGCCGCAAGAAGGCTGTCATGGCCGTTGAGATCCTCGTCCGGCATTTCGGCGTTGCTTTGTCAGGCCGCGACTGCGGGCAGGTGGCGTACGACGTGCACGTCAGACGGGTCTTCCTGCGAAGCGGACTGGTCGACGAGGACTCCCGGGAAGCAATCGAAGCTGCTGCTGCCCGCTGGTGCCCGAATTCGCCAGGAACACTGGACCTGCCCGCGTGGCTGGTCGGTCGGCAGTGGTGCCGCCCTCAGCGGCCGCTCTGTGACGTTTGCCTGCTCTGCATGGCCTGCCCGCGCCGGGTGCACCTCACGCCCGTGGGGGTTGGTGCCCGCGCTCACTCCGCGGAGCGGAAGACGAGGCCCGAGAGGAGTTTCGGGTAGAAGTACGTGCTCTTCTGGGGCATTATCTCACCCGCCAGAGAGACATCTCTGAGCTGGTCGAGTCGCGTGGCGCGCAGCACGATCCCCACGTCGTGGCCTTCGCTCGGAGCGCGCAGGGCTTCATGCGGGTCGTTCGTGAAGGTGAGACGTTCGAGCGTCTCACTCCGGTCAGGGTGGATGCCGAGCAGCGGCCACAGCACGAGCTCTTGCACGACCGTCACATCGAGCGTCTTCCACGAGTCCGACATGGCCACCGGTATCTCGGTCGAAAGGTCGACGTCGGGCTTGAGCACGGCGAGACGCGGTCCGCACTCCGCACCGGCGCGGAAGACGAACGCCGTCCGGTGGTGCCCCGCGAGCGCCGTATCCAGGTCGGCCGTGCCCAGGTCGGACACATCGAAGATGCGGGACAGTCCGTTCGTGAAGGTCGCCGCGTCGAACTCTCCGGCTGCGTCAGCGATACGGTGGTACGGCAGCACCGCGAGGTCCGGGTCGTCCATGTTGACGAGCGCCATCATGACGAAGTCGAACGCAGGGTCGACTGCGTCGGGGCGAATCCCTCTCATGAGGTCGCGATAGGCGAGTGCGGTCGTGTAGCGGTGGTGCCCGTCGGCGATGAATATGCGGCGCTCACGCATGAACGTCTCGAACCACCCCGCGATCTCCGGATCGGTGAGTATCCAGAGTCGCGATACGACACCGTCTGCGTCGACAGCGGTCGCGGCCGGCGGTTCGGCCATCGCCGCATCGAAGACGCTGTCGGAGAGCTGTTCGGGATCGTCGAAGAGACCGAACACTTGGCTCAGGTTCGCGCGCGTCGCTTTCGTGAGCTCGAAGCGGTCGCCGAGCGCTTTTGGCAGGGTGCGTTCATGTGGCAGGATGACGCCGGCTTCGAACGGTTCGAGTCCGACCTCGGCGATTATCGCGCGCCGCACGACCGGGGCGCCGTGAAGTTCATACTCCTGGGCGAGCACGTAGAGCGCCGGCTCGGCGTCTTGAACGAGCACGCCTTGCGCGCGCCAAGCGTCCCACGTCGCGGCGCCAGTGTGGTAGCGGTTCGCCGGAGCCTGTGGGTCGAGCGGGCCGTCCGGCAGTTCGAGAGCCACCACGTTGTACGGGTCTCGCTCGAGCAGCTTGGCACGCTCATCGGGCTTGATGACGTCATACGGCGGCGCGGTTCGTGAAGACAGGTCGTCTCCAGCGCTGGTGTAGCGCCAGCCGCGGAAGGGTCGAACTCGTGCCATGGGCAGCGGATTCCTCGTCTAGGGTTCGCCGGCCGCCAGGCGCGACCGTGCGCGCCAGTCTATCGCAGCTCTGTCGCTGCGCATAGTGGATTCACATGACTGCAGCGAGCAGTGTGTACGCCACCATGCCTGCAATGGTCGAGCCGAGAAAGCTGCGCGTGAGACGGAACACTAGTGCGGTGGTCACCGCCGCCGGAATGCCAGGATTCGAGAGCGGCGGCAGCCACTCGCCACCAGGCCGCATGACCTCCGTCGCGACGAGCGCTCCCATCACGGACACCGGAACGAACGACAGCCATCGCATCATGGGCCGCGGGAGTTCGACGCGTGACAGAAGCGCCATGGGTGTGAGCCGGATAGCGAAGTTTGTGATCGCCATGCCGATGATGACGAGAGCTACGGTTCGCGAGTCAGGCATCTCTGAAGACCACCGTGGACAGGGTCGCGGTAGCGACAGACGCGATGACCACGTGCCACGCACCGTGGATGCGGACACCGACGATGGGCAAAGCCGGGATGATGAGTGCGACGGTAGCAGAAGCGATACCGCTCGAGACGTGCCGCAGGTCGTCAGCGAGCGCCACGAACAGCGCCGCGAACATCGCAGGCATGGCGAAGCCGGCGCCCCAGCGACCGGGGTCTCCGATCCAGCGCGCACCAGCGCTCCCGAGCAGTGTGCCGCTCACCCAGCCCGTCCACGCGACCGCACCGACACCGGCCATCGAGGCCGGGGTGGCGGCGCACGTGCGCGCCTCGGAGATGTTCACCGCGAACGTCTCGTCGGTGAGGGAGAACGCGAGCCAGGCGCGCAGGGCGACCCCGACCCCTCGGACGTGTGGCGCCATCGTGGTGGAGAAGAGCAGGTAGCGCAAGTTGACGACAGCGGTCGCGACCAGTGCGGACAGGGCGTCGGCTCCACTCTTGAGGACGGAAAGGGCGATGAACTGGCCAGCCCCTGCGAGGGCCGTGGCAGAGCAGAGCGTCGCTTCCAGAACGCCGAGGCCCGTCTGTGCGGCGAGCACCCCGAAGGCCGCTCCGACCGGCACGTATCCGAGGAAGATGGGGAAGCCTGATCGCATGCCGCGCACGAACCGGGTGCGGGGGCGTGAGGACTTCGTCGCATGTGCGTCGTCAGCCGATGGAGCCGTCGAGCCGGTCTCCGCAGCGCACGGAGGTGCCTCGTTGCGATGGCGCGGGGATCCTGGAGCAGTCATGCCGCGGATGGTAGCAGAGGTGGCGCGGTTCTTGCGGCCTGGGGACCGGGCGGTCGTGTCCGGGCGGTCGTTGTTCGGGCGGTCGTGGACGGGCACGACCGGGTGCGATGAACGGTGCCGCGCTCGCCCGACGCGGTACAATATCGGATGTGGTCGGGCCATAGGAGGCGAGCGACGCGTGGAGTTCTCGGTCACCTGCCCTATCGACGGTGTCGTCGAGGTCAGTCTCGAGGACATCGACACGGTCGTGCTCCGCGATTCGGATCGCGCTGAGATCACCTTCGTGTGCCCCCACTGCGGTGCGCAGATCACGGTGACGGCCGTGGTTCCCGCATTCCTGCTCGCGGCCATAGAAGCTCTTGCCGATGAGGTCGAAGCCTCCGTGAACCCGGACCGGATCGCCGCGGGTGGAGCCGAGCTGGAGACCTCTGCGAGCGATGCGCGTGAGGCCGAAGCACGGGCAGATGCGTACTGCGAGTACTTCCGTAGACAGCTCGAGCACGTCTCATGCGTCGAGGACGCCCTTGACGAGATCGACTCGAAGAACTCGTTCACGGGGTAGTACGTCCACGGCTTGGCCGCTCACCGCGCCAAGCGCTTCACATCCGGCGCGTGGTACCATGCACGGGTCCCCGTCGCGGGGTCTTGTGGCCTGAGGGAGGAAACGCATGGGCGGGTTCGTCTTCGTGTGCGGTGGTGTCGTCGCCCTCGTCATGGTCGTCGCATTGGCGATCGCGGCCATGTACAACCGCTTCGTCGTACTGCGCAATCGTGTCGACAACGCGTGGGCCCAGATCGATGTCCAGCTCAAGCGCCGCTACGACCTGATCCCGAACCTGGTCGAGACGGTCAAGGGGTATGCGGCCCACGAGAGCCGGACGCTCGAGGCTGTCATCCAGGCTCGCAACGCGGCCATGGGCGCCCACGGCGTGGCTGAGCAGGGTCAGGCGGAGAACGTGTTGACTGGAGCCCTGAGGTCGCTGTTCGCGGTGGCCGAGGCGTACCCCGATCTCAAGGCGAACCAGAACTTCCTCGACCTGCAGGAGAAGCTCTCCGACGCTGAGAACAAGATCGCCTACGCGCGCCAGTTCTACAACGACACGGTCATGAGCTTCAATACGGCGATCCAGTCGTTCCCGGCGAACCTGCTCGCGGGGGTCCTCGAGTTCGCGGCCCGGGAGTACTTCGAGGCCGATGTCGCGGCGGCCGAGGTCCCGCAGGTCCAGTTCTGACAGTGCCACTCGCCACCGTGCCGTACCCCGCGGTCGATCCGGTCGCGTTCCGCATCGGACCGCTCGCCGTCCACTGGTACGGCCTCGCATACCTCGCGGCGTTCGTGTATGCGGCGCTCGTCGCGCGCTGGCTTTCGCGACGCTGGTCGCTCGCGCTCGATGACGACGACCTGGGGGCCATACTTCTTGCGGCTGTCGTGGGCGTCATCGTCGGGGGGCGGCTCGGCTACGTGGTCGTGTACGGCGGGGGGTCCTTCCTGCGTGACCCGCTGAGCGTATTCGCCCTGTGGGACGGCGGCATGTCGTTTCACGGCGGGCTTGTCGGGATCCTTCTCGCGGGTTACATCGTCTCGAGACGGCTCGGGATGCCGATGCTCACGTTGTGGGACCTCGGTGCGGTCGGCGCTCCTGCGGGGTTCGCGCTCGGGCGTCTCGCGAACTTCGTCAACGGAGAGCTGTGGGGGCGTCCCACGGACGTGCCCTGGGCGATGGTCTTCCCGGGCGCGGGAGACGTCGCGCGCCATCCCTCCCAGCTGTACGAGGCGGTGCTCGAGGGTTTTGTGTTGCTGGCGATCATGTCGGCGCTGGCGCTGCGAAAGCCTCCAAGACCTCGAGGCGAGCTCGTGGGGTGGCTTCTGGCCCTGTACGGAGTGTTCAGGATCGTCGCGGAGACATTCCGTGAGCCTGATATGCAGCTCGGGTTCCTCGCGGGCGGGTGGCTGACGATGGGGATGGTGCTGAGCGCTCCCATGGTCATCGCCGGCGGTGCGCTCATCGTGGTGGCGCGTCGACGCGGTCTACCGCAGCAGGGCAGGAGCGAAAGATTCGTGCAGGGCGGCCGGAGCGCCTGACCCGGCCGCGTGGTGCTCGCCTGCATCCGGCCGGCCGGCCGGCAGACGTTCGAGGGAAGCTGTCACGCGTCTTCGCAGATGCGATCCGCAGGCTTCCAGCACGGCGCTTCGCGGTCCAGGCAGCGTGCGCTCTCTGACGGGAGCAGCGATCGCGGAGGGTTGCATTGGGCGCAGAACAGCTGGGGTAGCTGCCCGACGACATCCTTGACGTCCGGGTCGCTGTAGGGAGCGGGTTCTGGAGCTTCGATCATGTGGAGCAGGTAGCACGGCATGCGATCGCCTTCCTGACGCGGGGCGTACCTCGAATCGTACCCGTGGTCGGTGCAGGCGGGCAACGCGGGTGCCGTGCAGCGGGCGCCAACCGGTGTGACCGGTGGCACAGACCCCTCGTGGCCGGGGTGCTGGTAGACTCTCGCCGGAGAGAGGAAGTGGAGTGCCTGTGTCTGGTTTTGTCCGTACAGGATACGGTCTGGTTCGCGTGGCGCTGTGTGTGGCGCTGTGCTTGACGCTGTGCGGGGCGGTGCTCGCGGGGTGTGCACGGCCGCCGGCCGAAGTCACGTCCGCCTGGCCCATGGCCGAGAGCGAACGTGTCGTGCCGCGTCCGCCAGCTCCCCCGCGCTGGCCGTACACCGGTGCCGCCGCGCCGAGTCATGAGGCGCTGGCGCGGCGTCCGCTCTCGGTCAAGGTCGAGAACTCGCCTCAAGCCCGTCCGCAGCTCGGAATCGGCGCGGCAGACGTCGTGTACGAGACGATCACCGAAGGCGGGATCACACGTTTCAACTGTATCTTCCACTCGAAGATCCCAGCGACGGTGGGACCGGTACGCAGCGCACGCTTGTCAGACCTCTGGGTCGTGCCCCAGTACGACGGCCTCTTCTTCTTCTCGGGGGCGAGTTCGAGCGTGAACGCCCGGGTGCGCAGAGCTGGGATACCCGACCTTTCCGAAGACGCCGGGGTCTCCAGACCCTACTGGCGGTCGCGTGAGCGTGCTGCGCCGCACGATCTGATGCTTGACACGAAGAAAGCGTACGCAGAGGCCAAGGCGCGCGGTCTCGCCGCGACGGCCAGCCTCGAGCCGCTCGCGTTCGACCGCCGCAGTCTGGAGCCTACGCCAGCTGTCGGCCGCATCGACATCCCGTTCTCGCAAGCGAGCTCGGTCTCGTGGGTCTGGGACGGAGGGCGCAGGGTATACCTGCGCAGCAACAACGGCCGCGCACATGTCGATGCCGGGACCGGTAGACAGGTGGGAGTCGACAATGTCGTCGTCATGTGGGCGAAGTACCGTCCTGTGAGCCGCGACAAGGTCGGCTCGACCACGTATGACATCGAGTTGGGCGGCAGGGGGCGCGTGAGCGTCTTCAGAGACGGCACGCGCATCGACGGCGAGTGGCGGGCGGGACCGGACGCGCCGCCGACGCTTCGTACCGCCACGGGCGCCCTTATACGGCTGAAGAGCGGGCGCACGTGGTTCGAGGTCATCCCTCTTGACGGTCGCATCATCATGCGCTGAGGCGTGGTTGTCCCCGTGCGGAGGGCGCGGGTACAATCCGTAGGCCACGAGCCCACGCCGCGGTGTCGCCCACCGCTATCCGGAAGGAGTCTGACGCCCGTGTCTGACGTGCAGCGCGAGACAGGTACCCTGAGGGTCAAGACCGGCCTGGCCGAGATGCTCAAGGGCGGCGTCATAATGGACGTCGTCACGCCGGAACAGGCGAGGATCGCCGAGGACGCCGGTGCGGTCGCCGTGATGGCCCTCGAGCGGGTCCCTGCCGACATCCGCGCGGCCGGTGGTGTGGCGCGCATGGCCGATCCCACCGTGATAGACGCCATCATGAAGGCCGTCACGATCCCGGTGATGGCCAAGTGCCGTATCGGGCACTTCGTCGAGGCACAGGTGCTCCAGTCGCTCGGCGTCGACTACATCGACGAGTCTGAGGTCCTCACGCCTGCTGATGAGGAACACCACGTCAACAAGTGGGACTTCACCGTTCCGTTCGTGTGCGGGTGCCGTGACCTGGGTGAGGCGTTGCGTCGCATCGCCGAAGGCGCGGCGATGGTGCGCACCAAGGGCGAGCCTGGCACCGGCAACGTGGTCGAGGCGGTCCGCCACATGCGCACCGTCACCGACGGCATCGCCCGGCTCAAGGGGCTGCGCCCCGAACAGCTCTTCACCGCCGCGAAGGAACTCCAGGCCCCTTACGAGCTCGTGAAGTGGGTCGCCGACAACGGTCGACTGCCGGTCGTCAACTTCTCCGCGGGCGGCATCGCGACGCCCGCTGACGCGGCGCTGATGATGCAGCTGGGCTGTGATGGGGTGTTCGTCGGAAGCGGCATCTTCAAGAGCGGTGACCCCTCGAAGCGGGCCAAGGCGATCGTCGAGGCCACCACTCACTACGAGGATCCTGACATCATCGCGCGCGTCTCCCGCGACCTCGGTGAGCCGATGGTGGGCATCAACATCTCGGAGATCCCAGAGGCTGAGCGTATGCAGGAGCGGGGCTGGTAGGTGAGGATAGGGGTTCTCGCGCTGCAAGGCGCCTTTCGCGAGCACATATATGCGCTTGAGGCTCTCGACGCCTCTGCGGTGGCGGTCAGGCTTCCCGATCAGCTCGACGGTCTCGCTGGGCTCATCATCCCTGGAGGAGAGTCGACGGCGATCGCGAAGCTCATGGAGAGTTACGGCTTCTACGAGCCGGTCTTGGCCCGCTTCGGCGAAGGCATGGCGCTGTGGGGCACGTGTGCAGGTGCCATACTCCTTGCGCGGACCGTCGTCGATGGCGTGGCCGGGCAGCGTTCGCTCGCGCTAATGGACATCGAGGTCAGACGTAACGCGTTCGGGCGGCAGGTGGACTCGTTCGAGGCGGACCTTCGTTTCGACGACTTCGACCGCCCGTACCGGGGAGTGTTCATCCGGGCTCCTTGGATCGAATCGGCCGGAGCGGGGGTCGAGGTCTTGGCCCAACACGGTGGCAAGACGGTCGCCGCGCGCGAGGGCAGGCTGCTCGCCACCGCATTCCACCCCGAGCTCACCGGTGATCCCAGGATCCACCGGTACTTCATGGAACGAGTCGTCAGCGCGTGACGGCGACGCCAACTGAGGATTGAGGAGTATCACGTGTCAGGACACTCGAAGTGGGCCACGACCAGGCATCGCAAGGCCGCTCAGGACAAGAAGCGCTCTGCGCTGTTCTCGAAGCTGTCGCGGATGATCACGGTCGCAGCCAAGACCGGCGGCGATTCCAACCCGGACAACAACGCGTCGCTCGCGGCAGCGATCGCCAAAGCGAAGAGCTACTCCTTGCCGAAGGACAAGATCGCCGCAGCGATCGAGAAGGCGTTCGGCGCTGGTTCCGATGCCGCCCAGTTCGAGGAGGTCGTCTACGAGGGCTACGGCCCAGCGGGGGTCGCCATCTACGTCGAGGCCCTCACCGACAACCGCAACCGTACCGCTGCCGACGTGCGTAGCGCGTTCACGCGCGCCGGCGGGAACCTGGGTGCGACCGGTTCTGTAGCCTTCCAGTTCGAGCGTAAAGGCCAGATCACCGTGGAGAAGACCGCCGACTTCGACGAGGATGCGATGCTGCTCTTGGTCGCAGATGCCGGGGGCGAGGACTTCGAGGTCGGCGAGGACGAGGTTCTCGTCTACACCGCGCCGGCAGACGTCACCACCGTCAGCCGGGCCCTTGAGAGTGCGGGGGTGCCGGTGCGCGGCGCCGAACTCGTCATGGAGCCGGTCAACACGACCGTCGTGTCGGTGTCCGACGCCCAGAAGGTCCTGCGTCTCATCGACCGGCTCGAAGAGAGTGACGACATCCAGAACGTCTACCACACGATGGAGCTCACCGACGAGATAGCCGCCGCTCTGGAGGAGTAGGGGCGCACGCACCGTGCTCGCCGTGTCGCGCTGCTGTGGCGGTGGCGGCGTTTCCTGAAGAAGCAGGCGGTCCGATTCCTTTGCGTCGCGGGCGGCCCTGCGGTACCCTGAACATATGTTCGATTCGGACGCTGCGCAGGTCGAAGGGCCAAGACGGTGATCATCCTCGGTATCGACCCCGGTCTCGCTCACACGGGATGGGCCGTGGTGAAAGCGCAAGGCCCGAGATGCGAAGCGCTCGCGTACGGATGCATAGACACGTCCAGCAGCTGGCCGCTGCCCGGGCGCCTGGCGCTCATACACAAGGAGTTGCGCGGAGTCACCGAGCGTTTCCAGCCCGATGTTTGTGCTGTCGAGAGCGTGTACTTCGGCACGAACGCGAAGAGCGCCTTCGCCACAGGGCAGGCTCGCGGTGTCGCGCTACTCGCGACATCGGTGTGTGCGGTCGAGGTCGCAGAGTACTCACCCGTGCAGGTCAAGAGCGTCGTGGTCGGCTGCGGCAGCGCGGACAAGCGGCAGGTCACGTACATGGTGCGCGTGGCACTCTCGCTCGACCATGACCCGAAGCCCGACCACGCAGCCGACGCTCTCGCGATCGCCGTGACGCACGCGAGGCTGGCGGGACACCGGACGCTCCTCTCCGAGGCGGTGAACGGGTGATAGCCTTCCTGTCCGGCCTCCTGGTCGCACGCGGCGCTTCATCAGCTCTCGTCGAAGTCGACGGTGTCGGGTTCCGGCTCCTCATGAGCACCGCGTCGCTCGCCGCCCTGCCTTCCGATGGCTCTGAAGTGCGCGTACTCACGCACCTGCACGTCCGCGAAGATGAGCTGACGCTCTACGGGTTCGCGACCGAAGCTGAGCGTGATGCCTTCGAGGCGCTCTTGGGCGTGTCAGGGGTCGGCCCGAAGGTCGCCCTGTCCGTACTGTCCGTGCTCTCTCCTGACGAACTCGCTCTCGCTATCTCGACCCGTGACGCGGCTGCGATATCGAGCGTGCCCGGGATAGGGTCTAAGACGGCTCAGCGCATCATCGTCGACCTCGCTGGCCGTCTCGCCGCGACGGGGCACACTGAGGGAGGCACGTCGTCCCCTCCCACAGGTGCTGCGGCGACGGAGGCCCGCGAGGCGCTGCTCGCGATGGGCTTCAGTGCCGCCGAGGTCTCGAAGGCCGTCAGCGCGGCACGTGGTGATACGACCGAGGAACTCGTGCGGGCGGCGCTCATGAAGCTAGGGGGCACCGGGTGACGACGATCTGGGAAGCGGGCTCACCGGGTGACCCGGAGGAGGCGGAACGCCTTGTGTCCGCCGACGTCATCGACGAGGACCTTGAGTTAGAACGTTCCTTGCGGCCGAAGCGGCTTGATGACTACCTAGGGCAGCAGAGGGTCAAGGACAACCTGGCCGTTCTGATCGAGGCGGCGAGACTGCGCCGGGAGCCGCTCGACCACGTCCTGCTGTCCGGACCGCCCGGTCTGGGAAAGACCACTCTCGCTGGTGTCGTGGCAACAGAGCTCGGCACCCACCTCAAGACGACGAGCGGCCCGGCGATAGAGCGGCCGGGTGACCTCGCCGCGATCCTGACGAACCTCGAGTCCGGTGATGTGCTGTTCATCGACGAGATACACCGGCTGAACCGGGTCGTCGAAGAGGTGCTGTATCCCGCGATGGAGGACTTCTGCCTCGACATCGTCATCGGCAAAGGTCCGGCGGCCCGCTCGATCCGCCTCGACCTCGCGCATTTCACCCTGGTGGGCGCCACGACGCGTGCCGGCCTGCTCACGGGTCCGCTCCGCGACCGTTTCGGCATGACGTTCCGGCTCGACTACTACGGGGTCGACGAGCTCGTCTCGATCGTGAAACGTTCGGCGGGCATCCTCGACGTCAGTATCGACGACGAGGGTGCGCGGGAGATCGCCCGGCGTAGCCGGGGCACCCCACGCCTCGCGAATCGGCTCCTGAAACGCGTTCGCGACTACGCGCAGGTACGATACTCCGGCATGGTCACCGAGGACGTGGCTGCAGAGGCTCTCGCGTTCTTCCATGTCGACCACGTGGGGCTGGACTGGATGGACCTACGGATCCTGTCCACGCTCACCGAGACGTTCGCCGGCCGCCCGGTCGGTCTGAGCACACTCGCGTCTGCGACGGGTGAGGAGCCAGAGACACTCGAGGACGTGTACGAGCCCTACCTGCTGCAGCTCGGCTTCATCGTGCGCACCCCGAAGGGCCGCCAAGCCACCGCCCGCGCGTACGACCACCTCGGCTTGCGGCCGCCAGCAGGCGCTCCAGAGCAAGGCGGCCTGTTCTGACGGCAGCAGTTCGGCCAAGGCCGCTCGGGGACGGTGTTTCTCGCCATCATTTTCGCCACCTATCGACAAATGGCGCGGCTTTCGCTCATACTGTCGTGCGGAGCCGAAAGCGGTTCCGTTGGTTTGCGGCGTGAGGTTCGCGTTGGCAATCCTCGACAACGCGAGGCGCGCCGCTTTGTTTTGCCCCTGCGGGGGCGGAAAGTAGGGTTTGCATGGCTACCGGTACCGTCAAGTGGTTCAACCCGGACAAGGGCTACGGCTTCATCGAGCGGGAGGGCGGCGACGATCTGTTCGTCCACTTCAGCGAGATCCAGGGTGACG
>FWPV01008952.1_pt1 | contig 17220 bp, 13 predicted proteins | sample 2228371 | NCBI WGS metagenome assembly FWPV01 (sample SAMEA103939776, study PRJEB20133) | metagenome | reverse complement strand
CGCGCAGCGCCACGACCGCGGCGTTGCGATCGGGCGCGTCGATCTCGCCTTGTTCGGTGGCGCCAGAGGCGGCGCGGGCGGTGTAGGAAAAGGTTGTCATTTCAGATGATTTCACCCGTCATGGCAATGACTTCGCTGACGGTGGTGACGCCTTGGGCAATGAGGCGCAGCCCGTGATCGAGCAGGGTTTGGTAGCGTTGATCCAGTCGCACCAGGCGATTGAATTCGCGCAGGTCACCGCCGCGCAGTGCGTCGAGCTGTTCGATGTTGGGCTCGAAGTATTCATATACGCCGATGCGACCACGGTAACCGGTGCCGTTACACCGCGGGCAGCCGCGGCCACGCATCGGTTGCACGCTGACCGGATCGGGAGATTGCTCGTGCCACCACAGGCGGGTGGCGTCATCGAGCGAATCGGGCTCGCGGCAGTCAGGACAGATGCGTCGCACCAGGCGTTGCGCCAGTATCGCGCGCAATGATGCCGCGAGCAGAAACGGCGGCGCGCCCATGTCCATGAGCCGCTCTACAGCGCTGGGAGCATCGTTGGTGTGCAGCGTGCTCAGTACCAGGTGTCCGGTGATCGCGGCGCGGATACCGATCTCGACGGTTTCGGCGTCGCGCATTTCGCCCACCAGGACGATATCGGGGTCTTGCCGTAGCGCCGCACGCAGGATGCTGGCGAACGTCAGCCCGACTTCCGGTTTGACCTGTACTTGGTTGATGCGCTCGAGGCGGTACTCGACCGGGTCTTCGGCGGTGATGATTTTGCGCGCCGCGGTGTTGAGTTCTTTGAGCGCCGCGTAAAGGGTGGTGGTTTTACCGCTACCGGTGGGGCCGGTCACCAGCACGATACCGTGCGGGCGGTGGATTTGCTGGTGAAAGCGCCCGAGGATCTCGTCGGGCATGCCCAGGGTTTTGAGGTCGAAGCGGCTGAGGTCGTTTTCCAGCAGGCGCATCACCACGCTTTCCCCGTACTGGGTCGGAAGCGTGGAGACGCGCACGTCGAAGTGGCGGTTGCGCACGGTGATCGCGAAGCGCCCGTCCTGAGGAATGCGCCGTTCGGAAATATCCAGGCCGGACATGAGCTTGACACGGGAGACGACTGCCGAAGCGATGCGTTTTTCCGGGACAATCTGCTCATGTAGCACCCCATCGATGCGTAGCCTCAAGCGCAGTACCTGCTCGTCGGGCTCGATGTGGATGTCGGAGGCGCGGGACGCTGCGGCGTCCTCGAAGAGGGACTGCAGGAGTTTGACCACCGGTGCGTCGGAGACATCTTCCGCGCGCAAGAGGTTTTCAAGGCGTGTTTCGGTTTGCGCGAGTTCCTGGCCGAGGTCTTTGGCGATTTGAGCGATTTTGTCGGTTTGGCGGTAAAGATTGTCCAACGCTACCAGCAAATCGTCTTCGCGCACGATGGCCACATCGGGGGACTCTCCGAGGGCGCGAGAGATTTCGTCGTAAGCAAAGAGGTCGGTGGGGTCGGCCATCGCGATGAGCGGCGGCGATCCTTCGGACAGCAGCAATACCCGGTGTCGGCGCGCCAGGTTTTCCGGGAGTTTTTTCGCCTGTTTCGGGTCGATGGGATAGCGGCGCAAGTCGATCAGCGGCAGACCAAGTTGCTTGGAGAGTGCGTTGAGCAACCGCTCTTCGGTGATCATTCCCAGGTCGATGAGCGTAGCCCCCAGCTTGCGGCCGCTGCGTTTTTGTTCTGCCAGGGCAAGTTCGAGCTGCTCTGGGGTGATTTCGGCAGCCGTAACGAGTAATTCGCCGAGTCGCACCTTCCGCATCGGACCTGCCATGATGGGTTACTCCTTGTGGGACGGGGGGTGCGGAAATAGTACAGACGGCAGTAATGGGGCTTGTTGCGTTTCGCCGTCTGGCCGCAGCCAAAGGAGACGGTTCGGTTCGATGGACAGCAAACGAAAGCCGCGAAATTCCTCGCCGGGTTGCAGTACCGTGTTGCCGATCCACGCAAGGCGCTGTGTGCCTTGGGTGACGATCATATGAGGTCGAGGAAGGGGGCTGGGTTCAGAGACGAGTGAGGATGGTGTCGCCGTGATTGAGGTGTCGGGCGGACGGAAAGGGTCATCCATGCCGAATGCCGACAGGGCCGGAACGGCCAGGGCCAGAAACAGCCAACGTTTATTCCAGTACAAGCCAGTGCTCCTCGAAACTGGGGAAAACAAGCTCGATTTCGAGTAAGAGTTGGGGATAGTCTTGATTGGCCACACGAACACGCTTCCAGTGGGCCTGTAAAGCAGAATTCTGGAGACGATGCAGAAATGCCTGGACTTCAGGATAGGTGCCCTGCAGCTCGAGGAGTAAGCGGTGACGGTAAAGCACGGGCAGCGAGGGATCGTCGCCGAGCTTTTCTTCGGCAGTGGGAAGACGAGACATGCGTTGCAATCTCAAAGGCTGCGATTGCAGCAGTTGATCGAGCAGGTGTCGGGTATCGGCAGCGGAAAAGAGCTGCCGATGGGCTGCCCGCAATTGTTGGTCGAGCTGGCGCAGTTGTTCCTGAAGGAGGCGGCGCTCGGCCGCAGCGCGTTCGTTGAAGTCGGGCTGGGCCGTTTGTGCGGCAGCCGCCAATTCGGCCGACAGACGAATGCGGTCGGATTGGATGGCTTCGATCTTTTGGCGCGTGTCCTTGATGGCTTTTTCCCAGCGCACGGCACCGAACTCAATCCATACGGTACCGAGGACGATGACGGTGGCCATGATGATCATGGCCCGTTCACGCGTTTGTCGGGCGTAAAACCAGCGGTGGAACAATTGCCAAGCGTCTTTCATCGTCGCTGCTCCAGCCGCGGTTCAGGCATGCGGGTGCTCAGCAGAAACTCCAGCTCGAAGGGACCGGAGGCGGCGGAACCCCCGGACCGATTGCCCGCTAATGGCCCTTTTTCTGGGGGACGCAAACGGACGTAGGTGGTTGGAAAAGCAAGCCCGCGAAGCTGTGACTGATCGCTAAGGCCATGTAGGAAAGGGGAGAGGGTTTTGTCATCGCGCATCGAGCCAACGATGACGAGGTGCGGACGCTGCCGCGGTTGGCAACAAATTAGCTCGATTTCTTGCAACCAAAGCTGAGGGCTTGGCCGAGCGGCGGCGATTTCCTGCAACAAAAGCGCAGGGCTGGGGGGAGGCTGGGTTTGAGCGTTCGCCATGGTATTGAGGTAGCGTTGCCGAATCTCGATGCGGCGTCGCAACGATTCGATTTCCTGCTGATGGCGTTTTCTGGTTTCGTCGCTTGGAATCAGGCGCTTGGTTTCATTCAGGGCTTTTTCCAGTTCGACTCGGGTTCGTTCTTCTTCACTCAGCTGGTATTGGAGCGCACGCAGTTCCTCGACCAGCGCCACGGCATGCACTAAAATGGCAAGGAGCGTCAAGACAACAGCCGTTGCCAGCCAGCTGAGTCGCCAAGGCTGTGGCCGTTGAATCAACGGTTCGCGATACAGATCGAGCTCTCGTTTCATGACGGGGTAAGCATCGGAACCGTAGCCGCCAAGGCCAAAGCGGCCATGCCAAAGGGAACGTCGTCACCCAAAGTAAATTCCATTTGCGCCGGCTCGAGACACTTGACGGGCTGCTGTAGCTGCGCGGAGAGGGATTGCTGGATGGTGGTGTTCAGTCGGTGGTCATGGGGTATGATCCACACCCTTTGGGCCGGAGGCGCCTTGAATTGGGTTTCGAAAAAATCCAACGTGCGTTGTATATCCAGGCCGAGCGCGAGCGCTGCCGACTCACTGTCTTGCTGGAACGTTTCATGCCCTGTTCGGCTGGAGCGGAAAAGATACAGGCAGTCACGTTGTGCGACGATGATTTTGCTGGCGTTGGGCATCATATAGACGAGCACGGCCACGGTATCGGATTCGGGCTCGCACCACCTGAGGATGTGGCGCAGCGCTTGCTCGATGGGCACCAGGTGGTTGAGGCGACAGCGGCTTTCCATCAATGCGCGCACGAGGGGCTGTATCTCGGAAAGCCGAGCGCTGGCGCAATAGACCAAGGGTTCCGTGGAGGGGCGTTTGAGATCGGGAACGTCGATGTAGTCACAAATGAGATCATCGACGGGAAGGTTTTCCGCTTCTGCAACCAGGAACGCAAGTGCCTGCCGTCGCTCTTTTTCCGGTAAGTCTGGAACGTTGAGCTGCGTCCATCGCACCAGACGATCGGGTAAGACCAATGTGAGGGGACGGTTGTTGGCATCAAGAGCGCGACTGAGATCCTTCCAAAGATTGGCATCTGCAGGTTGCTGGGCCAAGCGCGACTGGGCAATCGAGCGGATGGGGCGAGGAAGGTGTGTGGTCGCTTTGGCCAGCACGGCGACCACCGTCGAGGCAAGCATGACGATCCCGATGGCTTCTGACGAGGCAGTGGGATTGAAAAAACGGGTCAAACGCGAAAGGTTCATCTGGATCGCTCTGTGCTCAAGTCCAGCCCCGTTGAATGCGGCCATTACCCCGAAATCATAGCAAAGTGCGGTGTCATTGGTGCGCGTCTTTGAGGTGACGGGTACTATTTTCTCAAGTTCTGAAGCGATAATACCCGCGGCTCCAGCAACAGCCACTCGGCAGGAAAAGTCACGATTTCCTGTGCCGCTGTCTGGGGGCTGACGTACGGACCGATCAGTACCCACACTTCGCCGGCACGGTTGGGGGCAGGAATCGCAATCAGTTCGCGCCCGGCAGGGGTGAGGCGGCGCCATGGCGCCAGCCGACGTTCGATTTGTGCTGGCGAAGGGGCATCGTCCCAGCGGGTGAGCAGCACGGCGTGGCTGCCGCGACCTTGCCATGAGGCCAGCGCCGAAGGCGTGACGCTGGTGCGGGAAGAAGCGGTGGCGTTGGCAGGCGCAGGAGGTGAGGCCAAGGTTTTCGCCGGTGCCGCAGCGATTGCGGGCTGGGGTGGGGTGGCTTTGGCGGGCGACGGCGCTGGTGCGGAGGCAGATGCAGCCGTGGTTTGGGGGGTGGGGCTCGGCGGTGCGGTCTTTTCGGCCGCGACAGGGGCATCGGATGGTAATGTCGCGCCAGGGTTTGGTTGGGCGCTGCGGATCGGCGTCGTGGTCTCCGGGGCAAGCGCTGCCGTGGCGACAGTAGCGGAGGATTTCTCAGGGGGTTCTTGTCTCATCGACTCCGAAGCGCCGTTGGTCTGCCCAGCGCCGCGTGCCAGCAAGCTTTCTAGCCGGGGCACAAGGTGCTCCTGCTGGCCGATCGCTACCGCCAGAAGGAACGCGGCCGCGGCGACGCCCCAGGCCAGCCAGGCCCAGCGGCGGCTTTGGTCGGCGCGGGCCAGGTAGGGCAGATCGCCCCACTCCAGTTCGCGTTCGGCGCGCCGTACGTCGCGATAGGCGACAAGTTTGCTGCCGCGGGCGAATGCCGCCAGCAGCGCTTTGTCCGCGAGCAGGTTGATGCGCCGGGCGATACCGCGCGCTACCTTGGCGATGCGCCGGATGGCGAGGGGGGTGAACGGCAAATGTCCGGTCAGCCCGGCGGCGCGCAGGCGGAATTCCAGATAAGCCCGGATGCTGGCGGGCGGAAGCGGTCCCAGAACGAAGCGATGGACGATGCGTTCGCGCAGTGCGCGCAACTCAGGCGCCTGAAGCGCTGAGATCAGCTCGGGCTGGCCGAAGAGCACGATTTGCACGAGCTTGTGTTCGGCGTTTTCCAGGTTGGACAGCCGGCGCACTTCTTCGAGGGAGGCGGCAGGCATGGCGTGCGCTTCGTCGATCAGCACTACCGTGCGCGCCCCCTGGCGGTAGCGCTCGATCAGCGCCGCGTGCAGTCGGTCGAGCAACGTCGCAGCGGAGGCGGCGGGATCGGCGGCAAGGCCCAGATCGTGCGCTACCGCGGCGACGATTTCGTTTGAAGCGAACGCGGGGTTGGCGAGGTACGCCACCGACCAACCCTGGGCGCTGAGTTTCTCGGCCAACAGCCGGGCGGTGAGTGTTTTGCCGCTGCCTACTTCGCCAACCACTGCGGTGATGCCCTCATCGGTGGTGACGGCATAAACGATGGCCTCCAGCAACCGCCCCCGCTCGGCCCCGGTAAAGAAGAACTTCGGGTTCGGCGTGATCGTGAAGGGGGGTTCGGCCAGGCCGAAATGCTGGAGGTAAAGGGTGCTCATGGCCGTGCGATGGTTTTGCTCGGCATTTTGCTGACCTTGCAGGCTTTGTCGACGCGCCTTCGGTGCCATCCCTCGAAGGCCTTCGTTGACGCGCGTCTTGTGTCAAACCGCAGGCTCACCCGTTTCGCCGCCCAGTGACTTGCCATTTCTTCTCGCCTTATAGCAACACCCGTTCCACGCCGCCCGCGCGCACCTTGTCGAGGTATTCCGGCAGCCAGTTGGGGCCGAGCACGTGCTTGGCGATTTCCACGACGAGGTAGTCGGCGTCCAACCCCCCCGCGTCGTCGGCAAAGCGCTTCAGGCCCTGCAGGCAGCTGGGGCACGAGGTGAGTACCTTGACCGGCAGGTGCGGATCGTCTTTACGCAGCATCGCCGCACCTTTTTCCAGTTCTTCCTGTTTGCGGTAACGCACTTGCGTGGAGACGTCGGGGCGGGTGACGGCGAGCGTGCCAGATTCGCCGCAGCAACGGTCCGAAAGCACCACGCCGCCGCCCATCAAGGTGTTGGCCACGGTCATCGGGGCGTGGGTCTTCATCGGCGTGTGGCAGGGGTCGTGGTAGAGATAACGCACGCCGCTGAGCCCCTCGAGCTGGACGCCTTTTTCCATCAGGTATTCGTGGATGTCCAGCAGCCGGCAACCGGGGAAGATCTGTTCGAATTGGTATTTCAGGAGCTGATCCATGCACGTGCCGCACGAGACGATCACCGTCTTGATGTCCAGGTAGTTGAGGGTGTTGGCAACCCGGTGAAAGAGCACGCGGTTGTCGGTGATGATCTTTTGGCCTTTGTCCTCGAACCCGGCGCTGGTCTGCGGGTAGCCGCAGCACAGATACCCCGGCGGCAGCACGCAGGTGGCGCCGATGTGATAGAGCATCGCTTGGGTCGCCAACCCCACCTGGCTGAAGAGCCGCTCCGAGCCGCAGCCAGGGAAGTAGAACACCGCTTCCGAGTCCTCGGCGGGCACGCGCGGGTTGCGGATCACCGGGATGATCTTGTCGTCTTCGATGTCCAGCAGTTGCCGCGCCGTGCGTTTGGGTAGGTTCCCGGGCATCGGTTTGTTGATGAAATGAATCACCTGCGCGCGCACGGGCGCTTTGCCGCGCGTGGCGGGCGGATGCTCGACCTGTGCCTGGATGAGCCCAAAGCGCTTGGCCAGTCGATGCGCCCAGCGCTGCGCTCGGTAGCCGAGATCGACCATCGCGGCGCGAATGAGTTTGACGGTGGTGGGGTCTTTGAGCGTCAAAAACGCCATCGCCGCCGCGGTGCCGGGGTTGAACGACTTTTTGCCCAGCTTGCGCAAGAGGTTGCGCATGCAGATCGAAACGTCGCCAAAATCGATGTCCACCGGGCAGGGTTTTTCGCACTTGTGGCACACCGTGCAGTGATCGGCCACGTCTTCGAACTCGCGCCAGTGCGCCACCGACACGCCGCGCCGGGTCTGTTCTTCGTACAGGATCGCTTCGATGAGCAGCGACGTGGACAGGATCTTGTTCCGCGGGCTGTAGAGCAGGTTGGCGCGCGGCACGTGGGTGGAACACACGGGTTTGCATTTGCCGCAGCGCAGGCAGTCTTTGATCGCGTCGCTGATCGATTTGAGGTCGGTTTGCTCCAGAATGAGCGACTCGTGCCCCATCAGGTTGAACGACGGTGTGTAGGCGCGCGAAAGGTTCCCCCCCGGCATGAGCTTGCCGCGGTTGAACCAGCCTTCGGGGTCGACGCGGCGTTTGTACTCCCAAAACGGCTTGAGTTTCTCTTCTTCCAAATAGTCGAGTTTGGTGATGCCGATGCCGTGTTCGCCGGAAATGACGCCCCCCAACGACTTAGCGATCGCCATGATGCGGTCCACCACTTCGTTGGCGCGCTGCAACATGCGGTAGTGGTCGGAGTTGACCGGGATGTTGGTGTGCACGTTGCCATCGCCCGCATGCATATGCAGCGCTACGAAGAGCCGGCCGCGCAGCACCTCTTGCTGGATGGCTTGCAGCTTGGCGTGGGTAGGAGCAAACCATTTGCCGGCGAAGATTTCCTCGAGCGGTCTTTTGAGCTCGCGCTTCCACGACACGCGCAGCGAGTAGTCCTGCAGGCGGTGAAAGAGGGTGGGGTTCGGTGCGGTGTTCTGGTATGGCCCGGCTTCGATCCCCAGTTCAGCGAAGTGCGTTTCCGCTTCGGCCAGCGGCATATCGAGATGCTCGTAAATCCACTGCCAGCGCCGGCGCACTTCTTCCACCAAGCTCAGCGCCAATTGCCGCTTTTCTTCGATCCATTCGGACGGCGGAACGGTGTCGCCGTCCTCTAGCGCCACCGGCAGGGAGTCGTGGCGCAGAAACGCGGCGATCGCGTCGCAAATTTCGAGTTTGTTTTCCAGCGACAGCTCGATGTTGATGCGTTCGATCGCGTCGCAATATTCACCCATTTTGGGCAACGGAATCACCACGTCTTCGTTGATCTTGAAGGCGTTGGTGTGGCGCGCGATCGCCGCGGTGCGCGAGCGGTCGGCCCAGAAAGCTTTGCGTTGCTCGGTGCTCACCGCGATGAAGCCTTCGCCGCCGCGCCGATTGCCCATGCGTACGACGTCGCTGGCGGCGCGCATCACCGCCGCTTCGTCGTGCCCGACGATGTCGCCGATCAAAACCATCTTCGGACGGCCGTGGCGCTTGGCCTTGGTGGTGTAGCCCACCGCTTTGACGTAGCGTTCGTCAAGGTGCTCCAACCCGGCGAGCTGGACGCCAGCGGCGTGCCCGGCGCCACCGGGCTTGAAGTAGTCGGTGATTTCGACGATCGCCGGCACCGCTTCGCGCACCTGGCCAAAGAACTCCAGGCACACGGTGCGTTGCACCGGCGGCATTTCGTGCAGCACCCAGCGCGCCGCGACGATGATGCCGTCGGTGCCCTCTTTTTGAATGCCGGGGATGCCCGCAAGGTACTTGTCGGTGACGTCTTTGCCCAGTCCCGCAGTGCGCAGGCTCGCGCCTGGCACGGTGATGATTTCTTCCTCGAGCAATTGGTAGTGGCGCGCATCGAACCGGCGCACCCGAAAGCGCACGGTTTCCTGCTCGTGGATCTTGCCGAAGTTGTGCCCCAGTCGCTCTACTTCCAGCCAGTTGCCGTCCGGTGCGACCATTTTCCACCACGCCAGGTTATCCAGCGCCGTACCCCACAGAACGGCTTTCTTGCCGCCGGCGTTCATCGCGATGTTGCCGCCGATGCAGCTTGCGTCAGCGCTGGTGGGATCGACGGCAAAGACGCGCTTGGCGGCGGCGGCCGCTTCCGCCACCCGTGCGGTCACCACGCCGGCGCCGGTGCGGATGGTCGCGTACGGAATGGGCATGGGGTTGCCGTCGAGGTCAGGCAGGTGGGTCATTTCCACCACCGACATCGCGGTGAGTTTTTCGGTGTTGATCACCGCGCTTTTGGCATCCAGCGGGCATGCGCCGCCGGTGTAGCCTGTGCCGCCGCCACGCGGGATGATGGTCAGCCCGAGTTCGATACACGCGCGCACGATCGGCGCGATTTCGTCTTCGCTGTCGGGACAGATGACCACAAACGGATACTCCACCCGCCAGTCGGTGGCGTCGGTGACGTGTGACACGCGGCTGTGGCCGTCGAACAGGATGTTATCGCGGCGGGTGTAGCGGGAGAGTTTTTTGACCACCTGCTCGCGCAGCCGCTCGGTCTCATCGAACCAAGCGGCAAAGCGCTCGATGCGCGCGCGCGTCAGTTCCTCGAGCCGCTTGACCCGTGCCGCGCGCTCGGGGTCGCTGTGCGCGTGTTCCTGCCGGCGTTTCTCGACTTCGTTGAGGCGGTGGTAGAGCGCGTCGATGAGCATGCGCCGGCGTTTGCGGCTGGAAAGCAGATCGTCTTGAAGATAAGGATTGCGCTCCACGACCCAGATGTCGCCGAGAATTTCGTAAAGCATGCGCGCGCTGCGGCCGGTGACGCGCTCGCGGCGCAGCTGTTCGATGAGCTGCCAAGCTTCCTCACCGAGCAAGCGGATGACGATCTCGCGGTCCGACAGCGACGTGTAGTTGTAGGGGATCTCACGCAAACGCGGGGCGTTCATTCGCAGTCTGCTCCGTTGGGCTAAAGAAAAATTGTAGAGCAAATTACAGGCGCAGAGGTTTCATACACTGCAGGCAGGGTGGAGTGGCAGCGGAAGGTCGTCATGATCGCCGCGAAAAGGGTATTGCCCTAGCCGCACGGATGGCGTGCCGAGAGTGGCAGCGGAAGGTCGTCATGATCGCCGCGAAAAGGGGTGTTGGCGCCTTGCTGCGGCGATCATGTCTGCAGGATGATGGCAAAAAGCACCGCTTTGCACCGCAAATGCTGTAAGTTTTTCGCCTTTGTCGCTGGCGCCGTAGCCGTGTTGGTCGGTGGCATGGTGTGCGCTGGATTTGCTTTCTATGTGTCACTGGTTTGAGGATGCACTGCCCGCCAAGGAGCTCGGGATCCTGTCCGCGTTGAGCAGGCGCATGGTGTCCTCGCCCAACGCCATTGCATAGACGCGTTGGCGCGTCAGATACGCCACGTCTGACTCAGGAATGTGAAAGCTGGCAAAGACGGGAATGAGGCGACGTTCGCGCAAGTCGGGAAATTTGGGCTCCAGGTATTCGTACAACTCGCCCGAGCGCAAAAACTGTACCCATTCGCGATAGTACTCCGGTCGCAGCACCGCTTTGGCTTCGACCACCAGAAAATGCCCCGGCCACAGGCAGAGGGTGTCGAACTCGCGCTCACTGCCGCGGCGGGCGGGATGGCGTACCCGCACGCGGATGGCCAGCAGCTCGATTTCGGTGGCGCCGAAATGCTCGCGCGCGATGCGCGGGATGTTGGGGTGCACGAGGTCTTCGACGATGGTGCCCAAGCGCTTGACGAGGTTTTCGCGGTCACGGCGCATTTCGTCCTTGAACGCGCGCATTTCGTCCTTGAAGGCATGCATCTCCTCCTTGAACGCGCGCATTTCGGCTTCGCTGCGCTCGCGCCAGGCGCGCATCTCCTCCTTGAATTCGCGCATTTCGTCCGCCAGCTCTTGCAGCGACAGCTGGGTATTGAACTGCGCATACGCAAGCTTTTTGAGCGCTTCTTCCAGCGCATCTACCCGTTCGACGACTTCTGCCATGACATAATCGTCCTTTGTCGGCTTTTCCTCATCATAGCTACGTTGAAGGGAAGCGTCAAGCGTGCGGACGGCCGCGTCAGGTACGTGGAACTCAGGGATGTGTGATGGCGACGGTATGTCGTTCGAACCGCCAAAGTCTAGAAAGCTGCTTGGGGCTTTTAGGTGGTGGTGAAGGGCGGGATCGAACCGCCGACCTGCGGGTTATGAATCCGCCGCTCTAACCAGCTGAGCTACTTCACCACCGCGCGAGTCTGCTAATATAGCGCTTTGTAACCCGATCTGTCAAGACCCGTGATGAAAAAAGTCTTCATCCGCACCTTCGGGTGCCAGATGAACGAGTACGACACCGACAAGATGCTGGCGGTGCTGCAAGAACGCTTCGGCACCGAGCCGACGAACGATCCGGCTGAGGCGGACATCATCGTCTTCAACACCTGCTCAGTGCGCGAAAAAGCGCAGGAGAAGGTGTTCCATGAGCTGGGACGCGTCAAAACCCTCAAACGTGCCAAACCGGATCTGATCATCGGGGTCGGCGGCTGTGTCGCCAGCCAGGAAGGGGAAGCGATCCTGGCACGGGCGCCCTACGTCGACGTGGTGTTTGGCCCGCAGACGCTGCATCGGCTGCCCGATCTCATCAGCCTGCGGCGCAGCGAAGGCAAACCGCAGGTCGACATCTCGTTTCCCGAGCACGAAAAATTCGACCGTTTGCCAGAAGCGAAACGCCAGGGACCAACAGCGTTCGTGTCGATCATGGAAGGGTGCTCCAAGTACTGCACCTTCTGCATCGTGCCTTACACCCGTGGCGATGAAATTTACCGGCCGCTGGAGGATATCCTGACTGAAGTCGCGACTTTGGCCGAGCAAGGGGTCAAGGAAGTGACGCTGCTCGGGCAGAACGTCAATGCCTGGCGCGCGCCGATGGCGCCAAACAGCCGCGAACTGGCCGACTTCGCGTTCCTGCTCGAGTGTGTGGCGGAAATTCCTGGAATCGAACGCATCCGCTACACCACGTCGCATCCGCGCGAAATGACCAAGCGGTTGATCCAAGCCTATGAGCGCGTTCCTAAGCTCGTCAGCCACCTGCACCTGCCGGTGCAGGCGGGCTCCGATCGGGTGCTGGCGATGATGAAACGTGGCTACACGGTGCTGGAATACAAGTCCATCGTGCGTAAACTTCGCGCCGTGCGGCCCGATTTGTCGCTGTCCTCCGATTTCATCGTCGGTTTTCCTGGCGAGAACGAAGCCGAGTTCCGTCAAACCCTGGCGCTGGTGGAGGAGCTGGCGTTCGACTATTCGTTCAGCTTCGTGTTCAGTCCCCGCCCTGGTACGCCGGCGGCGGAAATGCCTGACCCGGTGCCGCAAGCGACCAAGCTCGAATGGCTGCGCGAGCTGCAAGAAAAAATCGAAACCCAGACGCGTGCCTACAGCGAAGCGATGGTGGGTTCGGTGCAGCGGGTGCTCGTCGAAGGCTCCTCGAAGAAAGACCCCAACGAACTCATGGGGCGCACCGACAACAATCGCATCGTCAATTTCCCCGCGCCGGCGCGGCTCATCGGCCAGTTCGTCGAGGTGCGCATCACCGCGGCGCTGCCGCACAGTTTGCGCGGCGAGGTTGTGACCCATGAGCGTTGAGCACGTCTGGCACGCCGAACCCCAAGACAACGCCCGCCTGGCTAACTTGTGCGGTGTGCTCGATACCAACTTGCGCCAGCTGGAAACGGCCTTCGATGTGCTCATCACTCGCCGCAGTCACACCTTTCACGTGCAGGGAGAGCCGCAGCAAGTACGCATGACGTGCGTGTCGCTGGAAAAATTGTGGCAGCGCGCGGCGGCGGCGTTGTCGGCCGAAGATGTGCAACTGGCGTATGTCGAAGCCATCAGCCACTTGGACGATCCCCGCGACGCGCTTAGCGGCAGTGACGAACCCGTGCCCGAACGACAAGTCACGCCGGGGACGCTGCGCACGCGCAAAGGGACGGTTGCGGCGCGCACCCCCCGTCAGGTGGCATACCTCGAAGCGATCCGCCAGCACGACATCACCTTCGGTATCGGGCCGGCGGGCACCGGGAAGACGTTTCTGGCTGTGGCTTGCGCCGTGGAAGCGTTCGAACGCGAGGCGGTGGAACGCATCGTGTTGACCCGGCCTGCAGTGGAGGCGGGCGAGCGGTTGGGTTTTCTGCCGGGGGATCTGGCGCAAAAAGTCGATCCTTACCTCAGGCCGTTATACGATGCGCTGTACGATCTGATGGGCGCTGAGCGGGTGGCTCGGCTGTTCGAACGCGGGGCGATCGAAATCGCGCCGCTGGCGTTCATGCGCGGTCGCACGCTCAACCATGCGTTTGTGATTCTGGACGAAGCGCAGAACACCACGCCCGAGCAGATGAAGATGTTTCTTACCCGCATCGGCATTGGTACCAAAGCGGTGATCACCGGTGATCTGACGCAGATCGATTTGCCGCGCGGCAGCAAAAGTGGCTTGGCAGAAGCGCTCGAGGTGCTTGCCGAGGTGCGTGGGCTGGCGTTTCAGCGCTTTACCCGCGAGGACGTGGTGCGGCACCCGTTGGTCGCGCGCATCGTCGAAGCGTACGAACGAGCAGGAAAATGACCCGCAAGCGCTTGTGGTTGAGTTACCAGCGCGCGACTTCTTGGGAGGTGCCGCCGAGGGTGCAGGTGCTGCGCTGGGCGCGTGCTGCGGTGCTGCAAGGAGCTTGGCGCGTGGCGGTGCGTTTCGTCGACGAGGAAGAAGCGCAAGCCCTCAACGCGCAGTATCGTCACAAAGACTATCCCACCAACGTGCTGTCCTTTCCCTACCATCCAACCCCCGACGGCGTGGGGCACGGGGATCTCGTACTCTGTGCGCCGGTATTGCACCGCGAAGCATCCGCGCAGGGGAAGACCCTCGCAGCGCATTGCGCGCATCTCGTCGTGCACGGCATGTTGCACTTGCAGGGTTTCGATCACCAAACCGACGAGCAAGCCGAGCGCATGGAGGCGCTCGAGCGCCAGATTCTGCAACGCTTGGGCTTTGCTGATCCTTACGAACCGACTCCATGAGTCTTCGTGTCCGATCCCGATTTCAGTGATCGCCATGTTATAGGAGCCTTTGCTCATGAGTACTGCCGACGAACCGTCACCACGATCGTCGCTGTGGTCTCGATTGACCGCGTTGTTTGCCAAAGAACCCGAAACCCGTGAAGAAGTCCTGGAATTGTTGCGCCAGGCGTTCGAACGCAATCTGTTTGATGCCGACACGCTGGCGATCATCGAAGGGGCGTTCGCGCTGTCGCGCCTGACGGTGCGCGACGTGATGGTGCCGCGCAGCCAAATGGACGTGATCCGCGTCGATGCATCCATCGAAGAAATCACCCGCATGGCAGTGCGCACCAACCACTCGCGCTTTCCGGCCGTGGGTAGCAGCAAGGACGATGTGGTGGGGATTTTCCTGGCCAAGGAGTTGCTGCGCTATTACGCTGGGGAGCCGTTCGACGTGCGCGATAGCCTGCGCCCGGCAGTGTTCGTGCCCGACTCCAAGCGACTGGATGTGTTGTTGCGCGAATTTCGCCTGCGCCGCAACCACATGGCCATTGTCGCCGACGAATATGGCGGCGTGGCCGGACTGGTGACCATCGAAGACGTACTCGAGCAGATCGTCGGGGAAATCGCGGACGAATACGACTACGAGGAAGAAGACGAAGCGGCGATTTTGCCCGAAAACGATGGCAGCTACCGCGTGCGCGGCAGCATCGAACTGAAACAGTTCGACGAATATTTCCACACCGACTTCGATGCCGAAAGCGATCAGGACACACTGGCCGGTTTGCTGCTGCAACGCTTCGAGCGCGTGCCGCGCGCCGGCGATGTGCTGGAGTGGAGCGGGTGGCGGTTTGAGGTACTGCGCGCCGATGCCCGGCGTTTGTACTGGGTGCGCGTGATGCCTTTGTCGGATGCGGCGCAAGCCCCCGAGTTGGCATGACCGCACCGGTTGCCCAGACACTCCTGGTTCTGCGGGGCCTGCGGCGCCGCCGCTGGCTTTGGATGCTCGATGCCGCCGTGGGGGCTGCGGCGGTGTTGGCGTATGCGCCGTGGCAACAGTGGCCGCTGATGCTGCTGGCGTTGGCCTGGCTCGCGTCTCGCTTGCAGGCCGCGGCGACTGCGGCGTCGACGTTTGCTGTGGCGTTTGCGTTCGGTTGGGGGCACGCGCTTGCGGGCGTGGGCTGGTTGAGCGTGGCGCTGGCGCGTTACGGTGGGTTGCCTTGGCCATTGGCGTGGCTGGCTGTGGCTTTATTCGCGGCCTACCTGGCGTTGTGGTGGGGGATCCCAGCGGCAGCGTGGCAGGCCTGGCGGCAGCGCTTGTTATCCGGGCAAGGACTGGGCACGCGTGCTGCCGTTGCCTGGGCCGCGCTGTGGATGCTGTCGTTCTGGGTATGCGGTTGGTGGTTTTCCGGTTTTCCGTGGCTGTCGCCGGGGTTGGCGTTTGCCTTGCCGGAAGCGCCGCTGGTGGGGTTCTATCCGCTCATGGGGATGCTCGGTGTGGGAGCGCTCGCCGTGGGGTTGAGCGCATACCTGGTCTGGGGGATACGCCGATGGTCGCGCTGGGTAGTTGCGCTGGTCGTGCTGGCGTTGGGTGGAGTTTTGTCACAGCAAGCCTGGACGGAGCCGAAACAGGGGGCGGTCGCGGTGACGGTGATCCAAACAGCGGTGGCGCAGGACCGCAAGTTTTTACCGCCGCAGTGGGAGGAATTGCTCTCAAGCCTGGAGCGGGCGCTTGCCTCGGCGCGTGGGCAAGTGGTGGTCGCGCCAGAGACGGTGCTGCCCTTGTTTGCCGATCGCATCCCGCCATCATGGTGGCAGCGTCTGGAAACGGCGGCAAAGGGAAAATCCTTTTGGTTTGGGGTGTTTGCGCGAAGCAATGCCGGCATTCACAACGCATTCGTGTCGCTTGACCAACGCCAGTACTACGCCAAGCGTCAGCTCGTTCCCTTTGGCGAATACACGCCAGCGGGGTTTTCCGGGCTCATGCGCTTTTTGCAGCTCCCCTTCGCCGATCAAGCGCCCGGGGCGCGGGATCAACCCTTGTGGGCGTATCCGCCGGGTTCGGACTGGGCGCCTAATATCTGCTACGAAAGCGTGTTTTCGTCTTTGATTGCCCACGACGTACGGCGGGGTGCAGAAGTTTTGCTCAATGTCGCCAACATGGCCTGGTACGGGGAAAGTCATGCGGCGGCGCAACACGCCCAGCACGGTCGCGCCAGAGCGCTGGAAACCGGCCGTCCCTGGGTGCAAGCGGTCAACGGGGGCATCAGCGCTGCGTATGGACCCGATGGCCGTCTCCTGGCAGCCGCATCGCCGTGGCAAGCGGCGCTGCTGGAAGTGACGGTGATGCCTCACCGCGGCTTGACGCCTTTTGTTCGCTGGGGCGGGGAAGGGGCGTTGGCGCTCCTGGCTGTCGCTCTGTTGGTGCTCGTCATGCCCGTAAGAAAGCGCAAGCAACCGTAGCGCCAAAGCCTCAAGAGTCGTGGTAGCAAGCACATCGCAACGATGCTTGACAGAGAAAGTGTTTTTCGTCATAATGCCGGTTCTTCCGGAGGGGTACCCAAGCGGTCAACGGGAGCAGACTGTAAATCTGCCGGCTTACGCCTTCGTAGGTTCGAATCCTACCCCCTCCACCAAGAATACATGGCTGGGCACCGCGGGTTTCTTTGGGCGGGTGTAGCTCAATGGTAGAGCAGAAGCCTTCCAAGCTTAAGACGGGGGTTCGATTCCCCTCACCCGCTCCAGTCGAGGATGACGCCCATGTAGCTCAGTGGTAGAGCACTCCCTTGGTAAGGGAGAGGTCACGTGTTCGATCCACGTCATGGGCACCAACGTAAGACAGTAACTCGGGAAAGGACAGATCATGGCCAAAGCGAAGTTTGAGCGCACGAAGCCGCACGTGAATGTGGGGACGATTGGTCACGTGGACCATGGCAAGACCACGCTGACGGCGG
>FWPV01008951.1_pt1 | contig 17220 bp, 17 predicted proteins | sample 2228371 | NCBI WGS metagenome assembly FWPV01 (sample SAMEA103939776, study PRJEB20133) | metagenome | reverse complement strand
CTTTCGCCATCGTGCACCGCCACCGGTGCCTGGCTCAGGAGGAGATAGTCCAGGCGCTCGCGGCTGATCAGAGCGACCGAGCCCTCGGGCGGTGGCCGGTTGGCCGGGCGTCAGATCTCCCGCATCAGCAGCACCGGCAGCGGCGTCGCCGGCTGGGCGGCCGGCGAGTACGACGGGTGATGGGTGAGGTCGGCGCTGACGACGTTCCAGCCCTGCTTGCCGAGCTCCGCGAGCCGCTCCGCGAGCTCGCTGAGATGGGCCTCCGGGTGCGCCTGGAAGGGCATCCGCTCGATCCGGTACTCGACCGGCCGGGCGGTCCCGACCGGCTTCTCCATCAGGACCGGGAGCGGCACGCTCGGCTGCGCCGCCGGCGAGTACGAGGGGTGGTGGGTGAGGTCGATGCTGACCACGCGCCAACCCTGCCTGCCGAACTCGTTGAGCCGCTCGACGATCTCCGCGAGGTGGGCCTCCGGGTGGTCGAGCACCGGCAGCCGCTCGATCCGGTAGTCGATCATCCGGGCCGCTTCGACGACCATGGCGGTCCCTGGCCTTCCTGCGCCGCCCGACCGCGGGCCACCCGCGGTCTCGGGCGCGATCCGATGGTCCACCCGTGCCTCGCCGATGTCGGTGACTGCGCTGCCGGCGAAGCGTGACCGAGGTCCGCGTCGCCGTGACCCGGGTCACGCGACCATGGGCGATGGCCCCATCCGGCACTTGGGAGGCGGGCGCTGTCGTCGTACGGTGGAGACATGGTCGAGACGGAGGCGGCCCCGGCCGGCGGAGCCGGGCCGGGCGAGCTGGCCGCCCTTGCCCGTGACGGGCTCCGCGGCGGGTTCCTCGCGGCATTGCCCCCTGCGGCGGCCGAGCGGCTGCTCGCCGAGGCGATCCGGATCAACGTGCCGGCCGGCGCGGTCGTCTATCGCGAGGACGAGGAGCCGCAGCTCCTCGTCGTGGTCAGTGGACTCCTGCGGATCTTCGTCTCGTCGCCTGACGGACGCCAGGTGACCGTTCGCTACGCGCGCAGCGGCGACGTGGCCGGGCTCGCGCTGGTCGTCGGCGGGCCCGCGCCGATGAGCATCCAGGCGATGACGTCGACGCTCCTGGTCGCCCTGCGCACCACGACGCTGAAAGCGTTGCTGGCGACCGATCCCGGCGTGGCCCGGGCCTGCGCGGAGGAGCTGAGCCGCCAGGTGCACCACCTCCTCGTCGACGTGGCCGAGCAGGCCTTCCTGCCCGTCCGCCAGCGCCTCGTCCGCCAGCTCCTCGTGCTGGCCGTGCGCGGCCCACGGCGTCACCTCGTGGTGACGGCGAGCCAGCAGGAGCTCGCCGACGCGATCGGTTCCGTGCGCGAGGTCGTCACCCGGACGCTGCACCAGCTGCAGGAGGAGCGGCTCCTCCGGGTTGGCCGTGGTGGCATCGCCCTGCTTGATCCGCTGCGCCTGAGCGACGAGGCCGGGGCGCCGTTCGAGCCCGCGGTCGAGCGACCCACCCGCGACGGGTGACGCCGGATCCGGCGCGGCGTCCGGCGCGTACTCGTGGCATGACGCCGCCATGTATCCCTTGTGCGCTCGGCCCCGTCTCTCCAGCAGACGAGCGGAACGTCCGCTCGGAAGGTTCGAAGGAGAGATCACCATGAAGATCCGGGTCAACGAAGGACCGATCGACCGAATCGTCCGCCTCGCCGCCGGTGGCGCCCTCCTCGCCGTCGCGGTGCTCGGCCTCGTCGCCTCGCCGCTGTCGCTCGTCGCCGGCGTTGTCGGCGCCATCCTCGTCGTGACGGGGGCGACCGGGTTCTGCCCGCTCTACGCGGTGCTCGGCGTCAGCACCTGTCCCGTGAAGCAGTGACCGACACGCTCGCCTTCGAGCCGCCCCCGGGGTCCGGCGATGCCGGCCCCGGCGGGCCGCCGCCAGGCGGGCAGCCCGGCGACGAGATCCTCGCGCGCCTGGACGCCCAGCTGCCGCGGCTCGTCCGGCTCGCGACGCGGCTCGTGCGCGACCCTGACGTCGCCGAAGACCTCGCCCAGGAGACCCTCATCGCGGCCTGGCGCAACGCCGACCGCCTGCGGTCGCCCGACGCCCTCTGGGGCTGGCTGCGGCGGACGCTCCTCAACCGCGTCATCGACCGGAGTCGCGCTCATCGCGACGAGCTCGACATCGAGGACGTCGAGGCCGACTGGCGGGACGACCACTTCACGGTCCAGCCGGAGCGGGTCATCGAGATCGCCGAGCTGCGTGAGGATCTCGAGGATGCCCTGGCGCGCCTGCCGGTCATCTACCGCCTGCCGGTGGTCCTCCACGACGCGCTCGGCTGGACCGCGGCCGAGATCGCGACCTCGATGGACGCCGGGCTGCCGGCCACCAAGCAGCGCCTCCGGAGGGGCCGCATGATGCTCGTCTCCGCCCTCGCCGACGACGATGCCCGCCGCCGGGCCAGTCTCGCCCAGCCGATGCGCTGCTGGCGCGCCCGCCGCCACGTCTCCGCCTACCTCGACGGCGAGCTCGACCCCGAGACGGTCAGCGCGGTGGAGTCCCATCTCGCGCGCTGTCCCACCTGCCCGCCGCTCTATGCCGCCCTCGTCGGCGTTCGGGCCCGCCTGGAGGGCCTCCGCGACCCGGACTCGGTGGTGGAGGACCGTGTCGCGGACCGCGTCCGCGCCCACCTCGACGCGCACGTCCACGGCGGGCCGGGTGATCAGGTCGACCACGCGCACGCGGCCGGCTGACAGCGAGCGGGGCGCCCGGTCCGCGCGCGTTCGGCGGGCCGCCATTCGACGTCCTCGGCCTTCGAAGCCGGCATCGGCGGAGCCGGGATCGACGCCTCTGGTATCCTTGCGGCCGTCGGGGTGTGGCGCAGCTTGGTAGCGCACCTGAATGGGGTTCAGGAGGTCCCGCGTTCGAATCGCGGCACCCCGACCACCGTCCTGTCGATGACGCAGCCCCCGGAGGCTACCTCCGGGGGTCTTCGCGTCGGCCCCTCGGCATGAAGCCTGTGGCCGCTTCCGGGACGAACGGCACTCGCCGTGGCGGTGTTGCGCTCCTACGGTGAGCACGGGGTGCGATCTCGAACCTCTCCCGCGGGTGCCCGGGGACCGCGACCATGACGATGGACCGGCTCGCCGTCACGGCGATCACCAACTTCGTCCTTGCGGCGGAGATCTTCTTCTTCGCCGGCATGATGGTTCGGACGCGCAAACGGCGCCTCTCGCCAGCCTGGCTGTGGGCCGGCGCCATGCTCGCGCTGGGCACGAGCGCCTTCCTCGGCGGGGTGGACCATGGCTTCGTCGAGGCCGCGGACCTGGACCGCTTCGCGATCCAGCGGTCGAACTGGCTCGTCATGGGCGTCGCCGTGCTGTTCCTCGTCCTGGCCACGGCACGCCAGTTCTTCGGGGCGCGGTTGCGACACCGCCTCGAGCTGCTCGCGGTCGTCCAGCTCGTCGTCTACGCGGTCGGGGTCTTCGTCGTCGGTGACTTCATCATCGTCGTCGTCAGCTCCGGCGCGGCGATGCTGCTGCTCCTCGGGGCGAGCGTGGCCGGCCTGCGCACGGGTCGCGGGTCGTGGGAGATGATCGTCGGCGTCCTCCTGCTGCTCGTCGCCTCCGCCGCGCAGGGACTCGGGGTCGACCCGGACGGCCCGCTCGACCCGAGCGGCGTGTACCACGTCATCGCGATGGTCGGCGTGCCCTTCATGTACCTCGGAGGACAGCGGCTCGACCGGGGCTGATCGCGCACACGGCCGGCGAGGGGCGGACCGGCGCGCGGGGTTGCGCCGGCGCGGCCCCGGCCCCACGATGCCGCGGTGATCGCCTCGCTCGTCGCCAACCTGCTGTCGCTCGGCGGTCTTCTCTTCCTCGGCTGGTCGATCTGGATGGCCGTGGCCATCTACTGGCTCGAGAACCTGCTGACCCTCCCGGCGATCGCGACCAGGATCGCCCGCGCGTTCCCGCACCTCTCCGACGATGAGCTCGCGGCGTACCTCGCCGATCGCGAATCGGAGCGCTCGAACGGCGTCACGGAGGCGAGCCGGCTGCGCCGCGTCATCGAGGAACGCGGCCGCGCCGGCGCCGCCCGGTACGCCGCGTGGCGCTTCCTCACGTTCTACGGCGTCTTCGCCCTCGCCCATGGCCTCTTCGTCTTCATCCTCGGCGCGTTCTCAGCGTCCATCGCAGCCGGAGACGAGGACATCGAGCCGACGCTCGCGGTCTTCGACGGCCCCGCGCTCGTGCTGGCGGCCGTGCTCATCGCCGCAGCCGAGATCGCCGGGCTCTGGTTCGACCGGCGACCGACGATGCCGGACGTCGGCGCCTACACCCGCCGGATGATCGTCCTCCACGTCACGATCGTCCTCGGGGCCTTTGCCCTGACGCTGTTCGGTGGGTTCGCCCTCGCGGTGCTCTTCGTCGCCCTCAAGACCCTCGCCGACCTTGGGCTCGGCGCGAAGGCCAGGGAAGCGGTGGCGCGCCGGCCGGGTGGCGGCTGACGATCAGGGACGTCCCTCCCCGGAGTCGCGAGCGGTTCCGCCGCCGCGCCCGGCATGGGCGGGTCCAGTCCCGAAAGGCACCGTGCGACCGACGCACCGCCGCGTGCCGCTCATCCCACGAGCTCGTCGAGCAGGCGGGCGGTCGGCGGGTGGACGGCGAAGATCTCGTCCTCGGCGGCCTGCTCGGCCGCGTCGCGGTCAGCCGCGTCGCCCTCGGCGAGGACGTGGCCGGCGGGCGAGAGGACTCGCCAGTGCCAGCGCGAGGAGCCCTCGGCCGCCGTCACCTCGGCATCGCGACCGTGGAGATGGGCCCGCAGCACCATCCTGACCCCCTCGGGGCAGGGTGCCGCGTGCCACCCGGCGATCGGCATGGTCGTCTCCCGGTGTCAGGTCGCTGGGCACCACGATGCACGCGTGGGCACGTTGCGTCGAGGGGCCGAGCGCCTGCCCGCCGATGACGGACGGCCGGTTTCGCTCAGGGAGTCGGCGTGGGCTCGGGGACGGGTGGCGGTTCCGGTGGCGGCGTGGGCTCCGGTGTGGCCGACGGGGTCGGCGTCGGCTCCGGATCGGGGCTGGGCGTGGGCTCCGGCCCGACCGACGGATCGGGCGACGGCGTCGGCGTGGGGTCGGTGGAGGGGTCGAGCGCCGGGTCCTGCGACGGATCGGGCTCAACCGGCGGCGGCGCGATCGCGGCGGGCGGATCCCAGGTCGCGCGCCAGTCCCGCGTCGTCCAGGTGAGCCGTCCGACGACGGACTGGTAGAAGGCACCCGGCCGATACGGCGCAAGGATCCCGATCGCGTCGCTCGTCCGCCGCGACGAGAACCGGGAGTCGTAGCGGGTGGAGGTCCACGGCGAGCGCCAGAAGACGGCCCGCATGGTGCGGTTCGCACCGAACAGGTCGCGCACGATCGACGACACCGAGCGGTCGCTGGCGAAGACCGCCGCGGCACCGGCGCCGAGGAAGCCGGCCGCGAAGTTGTCGGCGCGCTTCGTCGCCGTCCGCCGCGTCGGATAGCCCCGTCCGGGCTCCGACGAGCCGGCCGCGTAGCAGACGTGGTTGAGGATGACGATGGCGCCGGGGGCGAGGTCGAGGTAGCGGCGGACGTAGTACTCGCCGTAGTAGCGGACGTTCCAGTTGCCGCGGCCGGCGGCGGCGTTGAGGCCGAGGCCGTTCATCTTCTTCGGATTGAAGGAGCCGTACGGGCTGGGGTAGCCGTTCCCGTGGCCGAGGTAGACGAAGAGGTTGGCGCCACGGGCGGCGTCCCGGACGCGGGCCCAGGTCGCGTAGGGGCTGTAGATCTCCCGGACACGGGCCCCGTACGAGCGGAGCTGGCCGGCGATGCGCCGCGCGTCGCGCTTGTAGTAGGCGGTGGTGCCCTCGACAGGACCGACCACGATGACCGCGAGCGGACGTCGGGTTGCGGCGTCGGCCGTGGCGGCGGGATGGAAGGCAGGCGTGGCGACGAGGGCCACGAGGGCGAGGAGGACCGCGGCGAAGGCGGTCGAGGCGCGGCGGCGCACCGGGGCGCCGGGATGCTCGATCTGCAATCCGTACTCCCTGCGGCCGGCGCACGCGCACGCTGGGGGACGGGGGACGGCCACCGGGGAGATGGGCCGAGGCACGCACGCCGGCGGTTTCGTCGGCGCGGCCGCTGGGACGGCGGCGCCGGTGCGGTCGGTCCTCCCTGAACGGGCCGACAGGGCTGGCGGGTCCGGGACCCGATGGATGACGCGGGGAACCCTACCACGGATGAGGGGAGATGGCGTCGGACGCCTCCGTCACGCTCGGGCCGACCGCCGGCCGTAGACTGCGGCCATGACCGACCGTGCCCCCGCGCCCCCGCCACGCGACGCCCTCCCTGTTTCCCTCGGCGACCTCGACGCGGCCCAGCGCGAGGGCCTCGGCGACATGGATCCCGAGGACTTCCGGGCGGCGGCCCATGCCGTCGTGGACGCGATGGCCGACTACCTCGCCGACATCGAAGGGCGGCCGGTGCTCCCGGCCATCGAGCCCGGCTCCCTCAGGCCGGGGTTCCCCGCGACCGCACCCGAGTCCCCCGAGCCTCTCGCTGAGATCCTCGCCGACGTCGAGGGCCTCGTCGTCCCGAACGCGACGCACTGGCAGCACCCGGGGTTCCTGGCCTACTTCGCCACGACCGCGTCCGCGCCGGGCGTCCTGGGCGAGATGTGGACCGCGGTCCTCGGCCAGAACCCGATGCTCTGGCGAACGTCGCCGATCGGGACCGAGCTCGAGCAGGTGGTGGTCGGCTGGCTCCGCGCGGCGCTCGGCCTCCCCGCGGCCTTCGACGGGTTGCTGACCGACACCGCGTCGATCTCGACCCTGATCGGCCTCGCCGCCGCACGCGAGGCGGCGGGCCTCCGGGTCGCTGCCGAGGGACTCGCGTCGCTCGCCGGCGGCGGCACGCCCGTCGTCTATGCCTCGGAGCAGGCCCACAGCAGCGTCGAGAAGGCCTGCATGACGCTCGGGATCGGCCGGACGGGCCTGCGGAAGATCCCGACCGACGAGCGGCTCGCCCTCCGCGCCGACCAGCTCGCCGGCGCGGTCGCCGAGGACCGGGCGGCCGGGCGCGTCCCGATCGCCGTCGTGGCCACGATCGGGACGACGGCCTCGACGGCGATCGACCCGGTGCCGGACATCGCCGACCTCGCCGAGCGCGAGGGCCTCTGGCTCCACGTCGACGCGGCCTATGCGGGTGCCGTCGCCCTCGTGCCCGAGCGCCGCGGCGCGTTCGCCGGCTGGGAGCGGGCGGACTCGCTCGTCGTGAACCCGCACAAGTGGCTGTTCACGCCGCTCGACGCGTCGCTGTTCCTCTCGCGCCGGATGGACGTGGTCCGCGCGGCCTTCAGCCTCGTCCCGGAGTACCTGCGGACCCTCGACCACGAGCGGCCGGTGCACGACTTCAACGAGTACCAGCCGCAGCTGGGCCGGCGGATGCGCGCCCTCAAGCTCTGGATGCAGCTGCGCTACTTCGGGCTCGACGGCATGCGGCGGCGGATCGACGCCCACTGCCGGCTCGCGGCCGATCTTGCGGCGGCCGTCGACGCCGACCCCGACTTCGAGCGGCTTGCGCCGGCGCCGTTCTCGACGGTCTGCCTGCGCTGGCGCCCGGCGGCGCTCGAGGGCCGCGAGGACGAGCCGGAGCTGGCGTCCCGCCTCGACGCCGCGAACGAGCGGCTCATGGCGGCGGTCAACGCCTCGGGCGAGGTCTTCCTGTCCCATGCTCGTCTCCGCGACCGGTTCGTGATCCGGGTGGCGATCGGCAACATCCGGACGACGGCGCGCCACGTCGAGCGAGCCTGGCAGCTCCTGCGGTCCGAGGCGCGCAGCCTCGAGGTCTAGTCGGGAACGGCGATCCGCGGGAAGTCCGCGCCGTACACGAACGCGTAGCGAGTCGCGCCGGTGGGGTCGCTGCGGCTCGCTGCGACGACGCGGCGGGTCGTCGGGTCGATCGTGACGGTGGCCGAGACGGCGCCGCCGTAGTACGGGGAGGTCGCGCGGTAGCGCCAGGTCCAGCGACCGGCCTCCACGACCACGGACTCCGAGCGACGGGTGTCGGTCGGGATCGTCCGGTTCCAGGCGTCGATCGGCTGGCCGATGCCTCGGAAGCCCGCGGTGAGGGCGCGCGCGCCGCACGTCCACGAACCGGGCAGCCGAGTGAAGGCCGACTGGCCGTCGTATGCCCGCCCGCCGACGCAGACGAAGCCGACGACGCCGTCGATGATGGTTGCCGAGGCCGCCGTCTCGAAGCGAAGGCTGGCGGTCGCCGGCCCGTCGATCACGACGAGGAGACGCCCGGCGTCGCGGATGCCGCGCTCCACGCGTGCCCAGAACGCATCGGCCGTGGGGCCGGACGGGGTTGCCGCGGGGGTGGTGGCCGGAGTGGGGGAGGCGGCGACGGTGGGCGTCGGCGACGTGGTCGGGTGGAGGGACGGCACCGGCGTGGGCGATGGGGTCGGCGTCGGCGTCGGCGGGGGGGTCGGGCTGCCGGCCGGGGTCGCGACCGCGGCCGCCGATGGGCTGGCGACCGGGGTGGCGGCGGAACCGCACGCCGCAACCCCCAGGGCAGCCAAGGCGGCGACGAGCGCGAGGACCGGGCGGCGAACGGCGATCACCGCCCGATCGTAGCGCGCCGCCCTCTGCGCGCCACCCCGACGAAGGGGCCATCGCGGGGCGGGACGGCAGCCCGCCTCCACCGGGGCCGCGTGCTAGGCTCGGACTCGGTCGATCCGTCCGCTAACCGCGCCCGGCGAGGGCGCCAGGAGGAGTGCCACGATGGTCGCCGAGGCCGTCCGCGAGTTCCCGATGTTCATCGACGGTGCGTCCGTGCCCGCCTCGTCCGGAGAGTGGCTGGACGTCCGGAGCCCTGCGTCGCGGGCCGTGGTGGGGCGGGTACCCGCCGGGACGGCCGCCGACGTCGACCGGGCCGTGGCCGCCGCGCGGACCGCCTTCGAGGACGGCCGCTGGAGCCGCCTGTACCTCCCCGAGCGCGTCGCGATCCTGGAGCGGCTGGCGACGCTCATCGAGGAGCATGCCGACGAGCTGGCGGCGCTCGAGACGGCCCAAACCGGCTCGGCCTACAAGCTCCGCCGCGACTCCGACCTCCCGTTCACGATCGACAACCTGCGCTTCTTCGCCGGCGCGGTCCGCCACCTCGAGGGCAAGGCCGCCTACGAGTACTCCGGCAGCCATACGAGCTTCGTCCGCCGCGAGCCGCTCGGCGTCGTCGGCCAGGTGAGCCCCTGGAACTACCCCCTGTGGATGGCGATCTGGAAGATCGGGCCGGCGCTGGCGGCCGGGAACTCGGTCGTCCTCAAGCCGGCGACGGCCACGCCACTGACGACGATCCGCCTCGCCGAGCTGGCCGCGGAGGCCGGGGTTCCGGCCGGGGTGTTCAACGTGATCACCGGCCGTGGCGACGTCGTGGGGGCGGCGCTCGCGGCCCACCGCGACGTCGACCTCGTGTCGCTCACCGGCGACTCCGAGACCGGTCGCAAGATCATGGCCCTCGCCTCGGGCAACCTGAAGCGGGTCCACCTCGAGCTCGGCGGGAAGGCCCCGTTCATCGTCCACGCCGACGCGGACCTCGAAGCGGCTGCCCGCGGCGCCACCGCCGGCGCGCTCATCAACGGCGGCCAGGATTGCACGGCGGCGACCCGCGTCTACGTCCACCGCTCCGTGGAGGCCGCGTTCACCCGCCGCCTTGCGGAGCTCTTTGCGTCGGTCCGTGTCGGCGACCCGATGGCGCCCGACACCGACATGGGCACGCTCATCAGCGCGGCCCAGGTCGCCCGCGTGGCCGGCTTCGTCGACCGCGCGGTCGAGGCCGGCGCGCGCGTCCTCGTCGGCGGCGCCCGCCCGGAGGTGCCGGGCTTCCCCGAGGGCGCCTTCTACCTGCCGACGGTCATCGTGGATGCGGCCCAGGACAGCGAGATCGTCCAGCAGGAGGTCTTCGGCCCGGTCCTCGTCGTGCTGCCCTTCGACACCGAGGAGGAGGCCCTGGCGATGGCGAACGACACCGCGTACGGCCTCGCGAGCTCGGTCTGGACGAACGACATCCGGGTGGCGATGCGCGCGACGCAGGCGCTCAACTTCGGCCACGTCCTCGTCAACGACCATCTCATGGTCACGAGCGAGATGCCGCACGGCGGGTTCAAGCAGTCGGGCTTCGGCAAGGACATGTCGATGTACTCGTTCGAGGAGTACACCCGGGTCAAGCACGTGATGATCGAGCTCACCGGCGAGCCCGAGAAGCCCTGGCACTACACGATCTTCGGCGACCAGAAGGCGGAGTAGCCGCGGCTGCTCCGCGATGATGCTGGCCGGTGCCTCGATCAGAAGGGCGGGATCGACGACCCGGGGTACTCGTAGCCGACCTGGCCGGCGAAGGCGACGAGGATGGCGGCCTTGCGCTCGCGAGTCACGGCGTCAGAGTAGCGGCGTCGGCCGGGCGGCGGCGGGGAGAGCGGCCCGTCGTCGGGCGGCGTCTGGCCACGCGGGTCAGGCGGCGTCGCCCCGCGCGTACTCCCTGAGCTCGGCGGTCCCGGGCAGGATCGGCTTGCCCCGGCGGGCGACCTTCATGAGGATCCAGGCGATCGGGATCGGCAGGAACCAGAAGTACATCCGGTAGAGGAAGACGCCCGCCGTGATCGCCGCCTCGTCGCCGCCGCCGGCGATCGCGGTGAAGGCCGAGATGAAGAGGAGCTCGGGCACGCCGGCCCCGCCGGGTGCGATCGGCAGGATCGTGACGACCATCACGAGGGCGTAGACCCCGAAGATCTCGCCGACGCCGAGGTCCCGCGCCGGCACGCCGCAGACCCGCAGGGCTGCCACGAGGACGAACACCCAGGCGAGCTGCGACAGGATGGCGACACCGAGTGCCAGGAGCCCGCGGCGCCGGATGACCTCGCCGAGCTGGCCCCGGAACCGGGCAACGGCTCCGGCCACGTCCGGCGAGCCCGTTCGGCCAAGGCGGGAGACGAGCCAGTCGGCCACCCGCTGGCCGGTCCGGCCGATCGCGGTGGCGATCCGCTCGGAGCGGACGATCGCGACGATGAGCGAGGTGACCACGACGAAGGCGACGGCGCTCACGATGGCGATCGCCCACGCGGCCGACGCGCCGTTGGTGTCGGCGAGGTCGCCCGACACGGCGAGGGCGATGAGGCCGAAGAGCGGCAGTACCATCCGGCTCAGGATGTTGATGACGCCGTAGAGGGCGATCCCCGATGTCGCCGGGACGTTGCCGATTCCCCAGCCGCGGACGACGACCCACAGCACGCCCATGTTCCACGGCCCGAGGGGCACGCTCGCGCCGATCCCGGCCAGGATCAGCCAGGACATCGTGCCGCGAAGCACCGAGAGACCCTCGATGAGCGCGCTGAAGATCATGCCGCTGACGACCCACGCCATCGCCCCGAGGGCCGTCATCGCCAGGAGCTGGGGGAGCGTGAGGGCGGCGAACGCTGCGACGACCTCGCCGTAGTCGACGTACTGCGGGAGGATCAGGCCGAAGACGACCAGGAGGACGGCAACGATCAGCCCCGTGCGCAGGATGGCCGCGCGACGGCTCGGCGGCGCGACGTTCGGGGCCTCGCCATCCACGTCCGGCAGCGCGGCGTCGGCCGGTTCCGGGTGCCGGTGCTCCAACGCTCCTTGGTCCCTTGTCACGGGTGCGGATCCTCCTCCGAGTCGCCGCAAGGGTAGCGGGTTGAGGGCGCGTCGGGGCGTCGCGCCGACCGCGTCGCGGCATGCCGTTCGAGGCTGGACCGTACAATGGCGCCCGCCATCACCCCATGGGGAGGAACGCCGGCCGTGCCGCCGATCACCGAGCTCACGAGGATCGAGCCGATCCACCTCGAGCGCCTGGAGCGCCAGGGCATCTTCACGACCGGGCTCCTGCTCGAGGTCTCGGAGACGCCGACCCGCCGGCAGACGCTCGCCGACCAGGTTGACGCCTCGACGAACGACGTCCTGCGCTGGCGCGACGAGGCGCTCCTCCTGAACCTCGCCGGCTTCGGGCGGGCCGAGCACGACCTCTTCCGTTACGCCGGCTTTCCCGGGTTGCGTGCCGTCCTCGACGTCGAGCTCGAGCCATTCGCGGCTGCGATCGCGCGCGCCGCGGCCGAGCTTCGGGTCGAGCCGCCCTCGGACCTGATCGTCGAGACCTGGTGGGAGCAGGCCCGGACGCTCGCGGACGAGTGAGCGGCGTCGAGGCTCCGGCCGGGCGGACTCGCCGCGGCGTCGCGACAGCGGCCGTGGCCGTCGCCACGATCCTCGCCCTCGTCGGCCTGACGATCGCCCTCTTCTTCAACCCCGCCTGGGTCTCGTTCGCCCAGGGTCGCTCCGACGCGGCCGCCTGGACCGGCTGGACGTCCGAGCAGGTCGACGCCGTCACCCGCGATATCGTGGTCGAGGTCTGGTTCGGCCCCGGCACGTTCGAGCAGGAGGTCGCCGGCGAGCCCGTGTTCAACGAGCGCGAGCGTTCGCACATGGCCGACGTCCGGCAGCTTGTCCTGTCGTTCTACACCGTCTTTCTCCTGGCGGCGGCGGTGCTGTTCGTGGCCGGGGTCTCGTCGCGGGGATCACGCGCGTTCTGGCGGGCGGTCGCTCTCGGCGCGAAGGTCCTCGCGGTCGGCGCGGTCGCAGTCGGCGCCGCCTTTGCCCTGGTGTTCGACGCGGCGTTCACGCTCTTCCACCGGATCTTCTTCGCCGAGGGCACCTGGACGTTCGACCCGGCGACCGACCGGCTCGTCCAGCTCTTCCCCTACGCGTTCTGGACGGAGACGACCGTCGCTCTCGCACTCGTCGGCCTGGGCATCACCGTGATCACCTGGCTGGTCGCGTCACGCCTTGCTCGGCCGCCCCGCAGGTCCGGCGCCCCGGCAGCCGCGCCGGCCGACGAGGGTGGTGCCTGATGGCCGGTCGACGGGGTCTGCGGCGAGCGGTCCGCTGGACCGCGCCGTGGCTCGTCGTTGGCGCCGGCTTCGTGCTGACGCTCGCCGGGAACGCGATCGGTGGCCTCGCGCTCGTCCTGGCCGGCTTCGCGGCGCGTGCCGCGATCCAGGCTGCCGATCGTCGCGATCACCTCCAGCGGCTCCTCGAAGGCGTCACCGTGGCCGACGTCATGGTGCGGGAGACCCCCATCGTGTCGCCGAGCGTGACCGTCGACACGTTCGCCCCGGACCTCGACGATGCCGCGGATCCGGGTGTCGTCAGCGTCGTCGCCGACGGCCGGCTCCTCGGGATCCTGGGACGACGCGAGCTGGCGAAGGTCCCGCGGCGGCGCTGGCCCACGGTTCGGGCTGCCGAGGCCATGGTCGCCACGACCTCGCTGCCGAGCCTCGCGCCGGACGACCCTCTCGGCCCGGCCGCGGAGCGCCTGGGGGCGACCGGCGCCACCGGCCTGCCCGTCGTGCGGGACGGCGAGCCGGTCGGGGTGCTGACGCGCTTCGTCGTCGGCCGCATCCTCCACGAGCGCCTCGTCGCGGCCGGGGAGCGACCCGGGAGCGGCGTCGCCCGCTGGCGACGGTGACGGCCACCGGGGGCCTGCCCGGCGTGCCAGAATCCGCGGACACGCCCGGCGCCCACGGGGCGCCGGCTCTCGGGCGACGGACGAGGGAGGACCGATGGACGACCGCCAGCAGCCCCGGAGCGAGCGCCGGCGGCTGACGCACGTGGACCGGGGCGGGCGGCCGCGCATGGTGGACGTGTCCGCCAAGCCGCCGACCGCCCGGCGCGCCGTCGCCGAGGCCCTCGTGGCGTGCTCCCAGGAGACCCTCAGCCTCGTCATCGACGGGGGTGGCCCCAAGGGCGACGTGCTGACGGTCGCCGAGCTGGCCGGCGTCATGGCGGCGAAGCGGACGGCCGAGCTGATCCCGCTCTGCCATCCCCTCGCGCTCACGGACCTCGTCGTCCAGGTGACACCCGATCGTGCGGCGTCCGTCCTCCGGGTCCGCGCGGAGGCGGCGACGACCGGCCCGACCGGCGTCGAGATGGAGGCGCTCACGGCTGCCGCAGTCGCCGCGCTGACGATCTACGACATGGTCAAGGGCGTCGAGAAGGCCGTCGAGATCCGCGCCGTCCGGCTCCTGGCGAAGAGCGGGGGCAAGTCCGGCGACTGGCATCGCCCGGCCGAGCCGGCAGAGGTCGTGGCGCCGCGGGCGAAGCCGAAGGGCTCGCGCGGCCCGGCGCGTACCGGCGGCATCCGTCGGACCGCCCGGAAGCCGGCGGGCTGACGGGGTGGGGGGTGACCGCTCCGCGCTCGTCCTGACCGTCTCCGACGGCGTCGCCGCCGGGGCCCGCGAGGACGCGAGCGGAGCCGCCATCGCGGAGCGCCTCGCCGCCCTCGGACTCGTCGTCGAGCGGGCCGTCGTCCCCGACGACCGGCCGGCGATCGAGGCCGCGCTCGTGACCGGGGCCGAACGCCACGCGCTGATCGTGACGACCGGCGGGACCGGCCTGACCCCGCGCGACGTGACCCCCCAGGCGACGCTTGCGATCCTCGACTACGAGGTGCCCGGGTTCGCCGAGGCGATGCGTGCCGACGGCCGGGAGCGAACGCCGCTGGCGATCCTCTCGCGGGCGGTGGTCGGCGTCCGCGGCCGGACCCTCGTCGTCAACCTCCCGGGCAGCCCCCGCGGCGCCACGGAGTCGCTCGCCGCCATCGAGCCGGTGCTCGAGCACGCCCTCGACACGCTGGCCGGCCCCTTCGATCATGGCGGCTGGCGTGGCGCCGAGGCCGCGCGCGAATGACGGAATCGATCGCGCAGGTCCCCGGCTGGTTCCTCGCCCCGCTGCTGTTCTGGAGCGCTGCGGCCTTCTTCGGCCTCCAGATGGCGCGCCACCTGCGGGTCATGGGCGCGGTGCGGCCCAGCCGCCCCTTCGCCGCCGCCCCGCGACGGATCGCGGCGCTCGTTCGCTACGCGCTCCTCCAGGTGCGTATGTTCCGCGACCGCGGCGCCGGGACGTGGCACTACGCCGTCTTCGCGGCATTCCTCCTGCTCGGCACCGGGGTCGCGAGCGCGGCCACGTTCGGGCTCGTAGAGCTCGTCGTCGCCTGGCCGCTCGACGGCGCCGCCTGGGCGGCCCTGCTGCTCCTCCGCAACGTCGCCGCCGTCGCCGCGCTCGTCGGTGTCGGCTGGTTCCTGGCCCGTCGCCTCGTCGTTCGGCCGGCGCGCCTGACGCTGTCGCGCTCGGGCATCGTGATCCTCCTCCTCATCGGTGGCATCGTCGCCGCTGAGCTCGGCGCCCTCGCCTACGAAGCGGCGCGCTGGGGCCCGCTGCCGGGCGCCGTCGTCACCAACGCGATCGGAGCGGCGCTCGCCGGCGCCGATCCGGGTGTCCTCGAGGCGCTGTTCGCCGCCCACTGGTGGGCCCATCTCGCGTTCGTGGCCGTCTTCCTCGCGTGGCTGCCCTCCACGAAGCACCTCCACGTCGCGACGAGCTTCTTCAACGTCTACCTTCGCAAGCTGGAGCCCCGCGGAGCCCTGCCTGCGATGGACCTCGAAGCGGAGGACGCCACCTACGGCCTGCGGACGCTGGCCGACCTCGGCTGGAAGGACGTCCTCGACGGCCTGACCTGCACCGAGTGCGGCCGCTGCGAAGACGCCTGCCCCGCGCACTTCACGGGCAAGCCACTCAACCCGAAGGCGTTGGTCATGGGGATCCGCGACCTCTCCGACGAGGCGGAGCGCGGCCTGAACCTCGTGCCGAATGCCCCGGACGTGCGGGCCCGGGGCGGCGACCTCGACGACGCGGTGAAGCCCGCGACGGTCGCCATCCCGCTCGTTCCCGGCGCCATCAGCGAGGAAGCCGTCTGGGACTGCGTGACGTGCGGTGCCTGCGTGGAGGCCTGCCCGGTGCTCATCGAGCACGTCGACAAGATCGTGGGGATTCGCCGCAACCTCGTGCTCGAGGAGAGCCGCTTCCCGGCCGAGCTCACGCCGGCCTTCCGGGCGATGGAGTCGGCCCAGAACCCGTGGGGCCAGCCGAAGAGCGCGCGCCTCGACTGGACGAAGGGCCTGCCGTTCGAGGTGCCGATCGCGGCCGACGAGGCCCGCGAGGGCCGCCTGGCCGAGGTGGACGTCCTCTATTGGGTCGGCTGCGCGGCAGCCTTCGACGAGCGGAACCGCCGCGTCGCTCGGGCATTCGTCACCTGTCTGGACGCCGCCGGCGTGCGGTTCGCCGTCCTGGGCCAGGAGGAGGCCTGCACCGGCGACCCGGCGCGCCGCATGGGTAACGAGTACGTCTTCCAGCTCCTCGCGACACAGAACATCGAGACGCTCCGCCGCTACGGGCCGCCGCGGATCGTCACGGCCTGCCCGCACTGCTTCAACACGATCGCGAACGAGTACCCGCAGCTGGGCGGCAGCTTCGAGGTGATCCACCACTCGGCCTTCCTCGCCGGCCTGCTCGCGGACGGGCGGCTGGCGACCCTCGTCGGGCCCACTGGCGCTGCGGCGCGGCGGGTCACGTTCCACGACGCCTGCTACCTCGCGCGCCAGAACGGCGTCGTGGCGGCCCCACGCGACGTCCTGGCCGCCGTGCCCGGCCTGGAGCTTGCCGAGATGGGCCGCCGCGGGCGCCAGTCCTTCTGCTGTGGCGCCGGCGGCGGGCGAATGTGGATGGAAGAGATGCGGGGCAGCCGGATCAACGCCGAGCGTGCCCGGGAGGCGCTCGCCACCGGGGCCGAGGCGGTCGCCGTCGGCTGCCCGTTCTGCATGACGATGCTCGGTGACGGCCTGGCGGCTGATCCGGGGAACGATGCGGGGGTGACGACGCTCGACCTGGCAGAGCAGGCGCGTATCCAGTTGGTTGACACCCCCAGGGCCGCCCAAGAACCGTTCGATGCGCGGGAGGGCCAAGCCGGGCTGACGCTGATCGGCATCACACCCATCAAGCGTATGGACGGGACCCTGGTCGGGTTTGCGCTGGCAGGCCACCTTTTCAACAACGATTTCAATCTGGTGGACCAAATCAAGGCAGTGGCGGATATTGACACCGTCACCATCTTCCTGGGCGATCTGCGCGTCTCCACCAACGTGCGGACGCCGGATGGGGAGCGCGCCATCGGAACGCGCCTCTCCGCTGAGGTCAGCCAGGTCGTGCTGCGGCAAGGGGAGTCCTACATCGGGCCGGCGTTTGTCGTCAACGAGGACTACATCACCCGCTACGACCCGCTGCGGGACCATGCCGGCAACATCGTGGGCATCTTGTACGTGGGTG
>FWPV01008941.1_pt1 | contig 17223 bp, 16 predicted proteins | sample 2228371 | NCBI WGS metagenome assembly FWPV01 (sample SAMEA103939776, study PRJEB20133) | metagenome | reverse complement strand
GGCCTGCCTGGCTTTTCGCAGCGTGCTGCTTACGTGGTGGATACCACAGGTCGCATCGTCTGGGCCTGGGTTGCCGAAGTAACCGCCCAGGAACCCCCCTACGATGAGGTGGAAAGCGCGGTGAAGACGCTAACGGGCGGAAGGTAGCCGGCCCGGATTAGAGCAGCTCGAGCCTGGGCCAGCCCAGGAGCAAATCCTGCTCGGTGAGGGCCTCTCCACTGGCTTCGGGGGTCCAGGCGATGTAGGCGGCCAGGGTGTTGGTGGGGCTCGAGGAGGCCAGCGCCAGCAACGCCTGTCGGGCCCCCTCGCGCCGTAGGGGTGTAGCCACAGCAGGTAGGCTGCCCCTCACCGCCAGCAACAGCGTTACCAGCAGGTAGCGCCCATCGGGCTCGGCTTTGGGCTGATACCCAGCCTGCACGATCTCCTTGCCTTCAAAGTGCCGATAGGTCTCGACAAACTCCGAACGGGTCTCGGTCATCCAGGTGTCAAACTGCCCTTCGGCTTTTTGAAGGCTCCCCGTCCAGACTTCATACATGCCGAAACGCCACCCGGCCTGCTCGCGGAGCAATAGCACCGCAGCGTTATCCATCAGATCGGCCAGACCCCGCACACTTTCGGTATCGGTAGCCTGGGCCACGTAGCGCAGGTTGGCTTGAAGCTCGGGGGTGAATATCGTTGCTAGCCGAAGTCGGGCTACTGTGCTTTCGGGCTCGCCACCCGAACCGATGCCAGTTCCAGCCCGCTGTAGACCCCGAATCATGGAAAAGCTAACCAGAATGATGCCCCCAATGAAGAGAATCGCAATAAGGTCGAACCCATAGCCTGTACCTGGGTTGATGTAGATGGGGGGGCGGGTGCTGGGGTAGCTGGGATAATTGGGGGGATAGTAGTCGCGGGGATAGGTTGGGTAGGTGGGATAGCTGCGGGGGGTGGGGAGAGGTATGGAGGGCGCAGGCGAGGGGTTAACCCTGGGAATCGAGGGGGTGGGGCTGGGCCTAGAGAATCCACCTCGTCCCCCAACACCACCACCGCTGCGCTGGGCCACAGCTACATTCCAGCCGGGCCAGGCCGCACCTATCCATGTGGTTCCGCTGGGTAAGAGGGCCAGAGTCCACAACAACAGTATCCAAACCCCAACATATCTCATCCACATCAGCATACGCCATTGTGTCGGGGGTTCTTATTGCTAGTAGCAGATTCACTAAACTTGATATTATAAGACTCATACTTGGTTCTTGAGCCCTGTCATAAATCAAGTTTGGTTTGACCGACCCAGGTAGTAAACTTGCGATATAAACGGTGAATGCCGATGAGCGAAAAAGCTGATAAGCCCAACACAAACCTTCCCGATGCACTCCCGGTCTGTCCGGTGCGTGGGTCGGTTATCTATCCCAGCATGGTGATGCCGATTGATGCGGGCCGACCCATCTCGATTCGTGCGATAGATGCGGCTCTGGCCCAGGAGCGGGTCATCCTGATTGTGAGCCAGCGGGATAAGGAGGTCGAAGAACCTGGCGCCGATGACCTGTACGAAGTGGGCACTGCTTGTAATGTGCTGCGGATGCGTAAAAATGCCGATGGCTCGGTGCAGATGCTCGTACAGGCTTTTGCCAGGGTGCGCGTTCACCAGTATCGGAAGGTGGATGGCTACCTGGAGGCCAGTGTGGTGCGGCTGCCTGAGGTAGAGGGCAAGGCGACCGAGGTTCGGGCGCTGTTTCGCGAAGTCAAGGAGCGTTTTGAAAACCTGCTCAAGGAGGGCAAGTACCTTTCGCCGGAGGTGGCCCAGTTCGTCATGAACCTCGAGGATCCCTCACAACTAGCCGACTATATTGCTTTTCACCTCGAGTTCAAGCTGGAAGACAAGCAGCAAATTCTGGCGACCCCCTCGGTGGTCGATCGCCTCAAGCGCATTGCGATTCTGCTGGACGCGGAGCTGGATTTGTTGGAGACTCAGCGCCGAATCCAGCAACAGGTCAAGGAAGAAATCGACAAGAACCAGCGGGAGTTTTACCTGCGCGAGCAGATGAAGGCCATCCAGCGCGAACTTCACGGCGAAGAGGGCGAGATGGAGGTAGAGGAGTTCCGCCAGAAAATCGCGGCCCTCCAACTGCCTGGAAACGTACTGCCGGAGGTCGAGCGGGAGCTCTCGCGCTTTGCTCGAATGCACCCTGACTCAGCCGAGGCCAGCGTGGTGCGCACTTACCTGGACTGGATTGTCAACCTGCCCTGGCATACCCGTACCGAAGACCAGATCGATCTCAAGGAGGCCCACCGGATTTTGGAAGAAGACCATTATGGACTGGAAAAAGTCAAGGATCGGGTGCTGGAGTATCTAGCGGTGCGCAAGCTAAAACTGGAGCGCCAGAAAAAAGGAGAGATTCCCCCTGAGGAGGTCTCCAAAGGCCCCATTCTGCTCTTTGTGGGGCCGCCCGGAGTGGGCAAGACCTCCATCGCCAGATCCATCGCCAAGAGCCTGGGACGCAAGTACCACCGCATCTCGCTGGGAGGTGCGCGGGACGAGTCCGATATTCGCGGACATCGCCGCACCTACATTGGGGCCATGCCCGGTCGCATCATCCAGGGGATGCGCCAGGCCGGCAGCAAGAACCCTGTCATCCTTCTGGATGAAGTGGACAAGCTGGGGGCTTCGTACCAGGGCGATCCGGCGGCGGCCTTGCTGGAACTGCTGGATCCTGCGCAGAACAAGGAATTTACCGACCATTACCTGGGCGTGCCCTTCGATATGAGCGAGGTTCTCTTCATCTGCACGGCCAACTTTCCCGAGAGCATTCCGGGGCCGCTTTACGACCGCATGGAGCTAATCGAGTTCACCAGTTACATTGAGCAAGAGAAGCTCGAGATTGCCAAGCGCTACTTACTGCCCCGCCAGCTTGGCGAAAATGGCCTGAAGGAAAACCAGGTAACGGTTACCGAAGCTGCGCTGATGCGGCTCATAACCCACTACACCCGCGAGGCAGGGGTACGCAACCTCGAGCGCGAGATTGGCACCCTGTTGCGTAAGTCAGCCCGCAAGATTCTGGAAAGTGGCAAGAAACGGGTGCGTATTACCGAGGGCGACCTGGAGAAATTCCTGGGCCCGGCCCGCTTTCAGCCTGAATCCGAGGCCAGAACTCCACAGGTCGGGGTTGCGACCGGGATGTTCTACACCCCGGTGGGGGGCGACATCATGTTCATCGAGGTATCGGTTATGCCGGGTAAAGGCAACCTGATCCTGACCGGACAACTGGGCGATGTCATGAAAGAATCGGCGCGCGCAGCGCTTTCGTATGCCAAGAAAAACGCCCAACGCTTTGGTATTGCACTCGAAAAGTTCGATAACTCCGATGTGCACATCCACGTTCCGGCGGGTGCAGTGCCTAAGGAAGGCCCCTCTGCTGGTATTGCAATCACCTCGGCGCTGGTTTCCGCTCTGGCCCAGGTTCCCGTGCGCAACGATGTTTCCATGACCGGCGAGATTACCCTTACCGGGCGGGTGTTGCCCATTGGCGGAGTCAAGGAAAAGGTGCTGGGCGCACGTCGGGCAGGTATCCGTGAAGTGATTTTGCCCAAGCAAAACCAACCCGACCTTGCGGACATTCCCGCCTACCTGCGCCAGAACCTCAAGTTTCACTTTGCCGACACCCTGGACGAAGTGCTGAACTGGACACTGGTCGGAGGCATGGCGGCCCTCGAGCACAAAACTGCAACCACCGCACCCAAAAAAGCCCGCCGAGGCAAAGTGCAGCCGGTGGCCAGGGCCTGAGCCGTTCTGATTTAGCTTTGGCTGGCTCGTCGCTATTCAGCGAGAGGCCAACCCGAATCAAGCCATACCGAGTTCGGGTAGTTCGGCGCTGAACAGCGGCGAACTAACCCGACGGACGGGCGTGCTCTGGGATTCAAGTTGCGCCGTGCGCGGCGCAACTTGGCCTCTAAAAAGCTTTGGATTGAAAGACTATCTTCTCCGGCAATATTTGATGTATGGGTGTGGCCTGTTCCTACGGGGAATCTTCCACGAGAGAACAAGCCAGCCCTGTTCGGTATTAGCCCCTGAAGGCTTTTGAATTCTTTCCGAGAACTGCTCTGACTCGCCTTGACTACTTCTTCAGGGCATCGCGGATTTCACGCAACAGTACGATATCCTCGGGTGGAGCCGGAGGCGCGGCCTCCGGAGCTTGCTTTTTGCTCATCTCCTGTAACTTGTTCATGGGAGTCACCACGAAGAAGTACAGGGCAAAGGCTACCATCAGGAAGCTCACCACTGCGTTCAGGAACTTGCCGATATTTAGGGCGCCCAGCTTGATGGCCGAGAAGTCGGGGGCACCAAATATCATGCCAATCAGGGGAGTGATGATATCGGCCACCAGCGAGTTCACGATGGCCCCAAAGGCCCCACCGATGATGACCCCCACGGCCAGGTCGAGCACATTTCCCCGCATGATAAAATTCTTGAATCCTTCTAGCATACAAACCTCCCTAAGCCAGAAAAAGGCCGTTATTGCACTGCGGAGTACAGCTTTATGCGGCCCTAGGCCAATCTAAGCCAGTGGCTAGCTCGCCGTCAAGCAAGCGACCCTTGACGCAGGCCCTTTTACTCTCCACAATCGGGGGGTGAAGGCCTTTAAGCCCCATCTTCAAGGACTGCCCAGCTATCCCTACCATAAGGTAGAAGCGCCCATCAAGCTCGATCAGAATGAAAGCCCCTACGACCTACCGCGCGAACTGAAGAAGCGTATTCTGGAGCGTTTAGAGTGCCTGGATTTCAACCGTTACCCCTATCTGCACGCTGAAGACGTGCGCGAAAAGCTGGCGGCTTTTTTGGGCTGGCCTGCCGAGGGACTGGTTGTTTCGCCGGGTTCCAACCTGCTGATTCAAGCCCTGGTGCAGGCTGCGGGACGGGTTCTGGATACCGCTCCTTCCTTCCCGCACTATGCTTTTTCTGCCAGAATTTCGGCCACCCCCTACCAGGCCATCGCTTTAGGTGACGGGTTTTCCTTGCCAACCTGCGAACTTCTCGAGGTTCTGAAGACCACCCCTGGGGTATTGTTTCTGCCCAATCCCCATGCGCCTACCGCCCAGCTTTTTGCCGAGGCAGACCTTCAACTGCTAGCTCAGAAGGCTGCCCAAACCGGCTGGCTGCTCGTGATCGACGAGGCCTACCATCAGTTTTCGGGCACCGATTATGCCTGGTTGGCCAGAGCTAACCCGCACGTGGCAATTTTGCGAACTTTTTCCAAGGCCTGGGGTTTAGGGGGTATTCGGGCTGGCTACCTGCTAGCCTCGCAAGAGGTCGCGAATGTCGTCCAGAACTTCGTGCCGCCCTTTGGCTTGCCTGCTCACACCGGCCAGATTCTTCTCACGGTACTGGAGTCGCCGGGCTATATTCGTGGGATTGTAGAAATTCTACAGGCCGAGCGAGAAAAGCTCTTCAAGGCTCTAGAAAAACACCCCACCTGGAGGGTTTACAAAAGCCATACCAACTTCTTCCTGATTCGAACGCCGGATGCTGCAGCAGCCTATCACATGCTCCTGGAGCAAGGTATCTTGGTGCGGCGGCAAGACCACTACCCCGGCTTAGAGGGTTGTATCCGGGTCTCGGTGGGCACGCCGCAGGAGAATCAGCGCTTCTTAGAAGCTGCTTTCTTGCTGGCCGGGGGGGCCCATGCGTAGCGCTGCCATCGAACGCAAGACGGCTGAAACCCAGATCAGGCTAAGCCTAGACCTGGATCAAGCACCGCAGGGGACGATTTCAACCGGCCTGGGGTTCTTCGATCACATGCTTGCGGCCTTACAGCGACATGGGCGTTTTGGGCTTCAGGTGGAGGCCAGGGGAGACCTTGCAGTGGATGTGCATCACCTGGTGGAAGACGTGGGGATTGTGCTGGGTATGGCTTTGCGCCAGGCGGTTGGCGATGCCAGGGGAATTGAACGCTACGGTGAAGCCAGCGTGCCCATGGACGAGACCTTAGTGAATGTGGTGCTGGATTTTTCAGGGCGTAGCCACCTGGCTTTTGTGCCCGAAGAACTGAATGTCGAAGGCAGTGCGGGTGGCCTGAACGCTTACCACTTGCGCGAGTTTCTGCGGGGGCTTTGTAACCATGCCGGACTCACCCTGCATGTGCGTCTGCTGGCTGGCCGAGAAGCCCATCACGTCCTCGAGGCCACGTTCAAGGCCCTTGCAAGAGCCCTCTACCAGGCTACCCGCTTGACCCGCAACGACCTTCCCAGCACCAAGGAGTTTTTATAAAACCGCCCTATGAAAACCCTGCTGATTGACTATGGCTCGGGCAACCTGCACAGTGCCGCCAAGGCCCTGCAAGCCACCGGCTACCAGGTTACTGTCAGTGCCAACCCATTAGAGGTGCCTCACCACGACCTGCTGGTGCTGCCGGGCCAGGGCCACTTCGGCCAGGTCATGCGTACCTTTCAGGTTTCGGGCTTCGAAGAGGGGGTGAGAGAGCATATTGCCTTGGGCAGGCCTTTTCTGGGCATTTGTGTAGGGATGCAGATTTTATTCGAAGGTTCAGAAGAAGCACCCGAAACAGCAGGGCTGGGGCTGGTACCCGGAAAGCTGGCCCGCTTCAAGGCCCACCGGGTACCGCAGATGGGTTGGAATACGGTTGAGTACAGGGCTTTTTTCCAGCGCCTGTCGGAGCGGTATTTCTACTTTGTGCACTCTTACTACGCTCCGCTTGTTGAAGGCAGCGTGGGTATCGCTGAATACGATGGAACCCGCTTTACCGCACTTTATGCCCACGACAACATTGTAGCCCCACAGTTTCACCCGGAAAAAAGCGGCACCGTGGGGCTAGCCTTACTCGAGTCCATCCGAGCCTACTTTCTCTCCTTGGGCGGTTAGGGTTCGCGGCCCACCTCGCATGCATTTTCACCCAGGGCGGGGTTGCTGGTTTTTTTCAGATATCTACCGGTTTGCTTGCTCTGCTTGCATTCGTTGCTCCCTATATCCAAAAGCCAGTCCTGAGGTGCTGGTACATTGACTACTTTGCTTGCAGGAGGTCTTTTTCGGTAATCAAGCGTCCTTGCCCGCCAATAGCCGTGGCCGCTAGAGAGCCGGCCAGATTGCCCAGGCGGGCGGCCATAAAGGGGTCTTTGCCTTGCAGGATGGCGTGGGCGAATGTCGCCGTAAAGGCGTCACCCGAGCCGGTAGTGTCGACGACTTCCTCGAGGGGATAGGGTTCTACCAGTTCCTGTCGAGTGGGGGTGATGACGATGGAACCCAGGGCGCCTACCTTGACGATGACGGTCTCGAGGCCCCAGCCCTTGAGTTCGTTGACTCCATCGCTGATGGACGTGGTGTCTGTCAGGGCCAACAACTCCACCTGGTTCATCAGCAGGTAAGGAACCCCCCGAAGGATGTCCAGCAGCTCCTTGCCGGCAGACCGCACCGCACCGGTACCGAGATCGGCAAAGATGGGAAGCTCACGCTTGCGGGCAGCATCCAGGGCATTGATGGCATACTGCCGCTGAGGGCCGCCCACAAAGGCATACGCAGAGAACACCACCGCGTCTATCTGATCGAACATTTTGGCTTTGAACTCGGCGGCATCCAGGTAGCGGCTGGCGCCCCCCGCAGAAATCATGGAGCGTTCACCTCCAGGAACCAGCAAAATCAGAATCGAAGAAGTGGTTTGCTCGGGATCTACCTGCAGGTATTTGAGGTCGACCCCTGCCTTTTCGAGCTGCGATAAAGCCACGCTGCGAAAAGGGTCATCGCCCACCCGGCTGGCCAGGTAGACTTTGTTGCCCAGGCTGGCCAGGTGCGCGGCCAGGGTGCCACCCGCCCCACCGGGCTTCATCAGCGCTCGTTGAGCCGGGACTTCCTCGCCTGGCTCCGGGATTCGCTCAAGAAAATAAATTAAGTCAACCGATACATCCCCTACGACAAAAAATCGCATCCCGGCCTCCCAGCCTCTAACCTGCTTCCAGGGTTAACTTCAGTTTAGCGGTATGCCCAACCGATGTGTAGTAGCCTACCCCAGGCATATGAGAAATCGCTATCAAGCTTATAGCTTAGCTGATTCTAGCGAGTAATTGTTCGAATTGCTCCAAGCTAAGCGCCTCGCCCCGAACCTGGGGTGAAAGATTAAGCGCTCGCAGAGCCTGAGAAACCTTATCGGGGTTGTAGCCCGCCGCCCCCAGGGCGTTGAGTAGGGTTTTGCGTCGCTGGGCGAATGCAGCTTCGACCAGGCGGAAGAGTTGGGGATGGTCGGGTTTGATATTGGGATTCAGGCAAACCACCGAGCTGGTGACCCTGGGCGGGGGAAAAAAGGCGCCTGGGGGCAGGTCGACCACACGACGAGCATCTGCGTGGTACTGCACCCGCAAAGAGAGCAGTCCGTATGCAGGGGTACCTGGCTGGGCGGTCATGCGGAGCGCTACCTCTTTTTGTACCAGGGCCACAATGCGGCGGAACCTACCCGAGCGCAAGAGGAGGGTAATGAGCGGGGTGGCGATGTTGTAAGGCAGGTTACCAGCAAACAGGCTCTGTGGAGGAACCCCGGTCCAGTCAAAAGTAAGCGCATCATCCCAGATGATTTGTACAGGTAGTCCGGCCAGGGTCTCGGTGTAGACGGCCTCGAGCCGCCGGTCCATCTCGAGGCTGATCACTCGTGCGCCGGCCTCGGCGAGCGCCCTGGTCAAGGTTCCCAGTCCTGGCCCGACCTCGTAGACGGTTTCACCCGGCTTGATCCCTACGGCCTCAACAATTCTGACCAGATAGCCTTGCTCGACCAGAAAATTCTGCCCAAAGCGCTTGTCGGCCCGCAGGCCATAGCGTTCCAGCAGGTCCCGAACAACTTTGCGAGAGGTAAGGTTCACGTTCAGGAAGGCCGGTGTTCACTGGATTGTTGCGCCAACGGGTGGGATCTCCACTATTTCCCAGTCCAGTTTGTCCTCATCGAGAATCAGCTCCAGGTACTGATTCTGGTCGAGTGCATCGATCAGGGCCAGCTTATCCTTTATTAGAATGCCGTTTTTCATGACGGTGTGCCCATACACGCCAAACCGGTATCCCATACGTTCTACATAATCGGCGTTGTGCAGCCACCACTCCTTGGCTTCGCGCCCAGCGTAAAACATTTCGTCGTAGGTTTGCAGCCACGGTACCGGCCCCACGTGGGCAAAGTTGACCCCGTACAGATTAACCTCAGAGGGGAAAGTTTGAAACCAGCTCTTCAGGTCTTCGGGAAACTCGATCCCACCCAGCTCGGGGTGAAACTCCTTGTGCTCGAGGTGAGCGTTTCCCAAAACCATATCGCCGGTGATGGCGGCGTGGTCGTGGTTGCCCAGCAGAATGGTGATGTGTTCGGGGGAGGCCTCCTGGAAGCGCTTTATGCGGACAAGTTCGCGGATTTGCGCTCTGGCTGCCATTCGCAAGTGGTCGGGGTTGTTGGGGTCGTAGTCCTCGAGGCCGGTCAGGCGACGGTAGTCGGCCAGCAGCTTGGGATGCACCAGGTCGCCCATCAGAACCACGCGATAGGTGCCGCGCTGGAGGGGGTCGGAGGGCAGCCAGTCCTCACCTACGGCATAGGAGTTCTTCAAGGCCCGCCATAGCTTGGGGAAGTCGGCGTGCAAGTCTCCGATGGCAATAACCTTGATCACGGGAGTCCTTTACTCATGAAGCCTGCCCTTTCAGCAAAGCGCGAAGCTCGCCGTAAAGTTTACGGGTTTCGTCCGGGTGCTTGCCATACCCCCCATATTTCATCACAATCTGGGCGGCTTGTTTACCCAAACCGGCTTCCTTCAGGCGTTCGATCAGACGGTCTATGAGTTCCTGGGGTTCAGGCTTGGCCAGTGCGGGGGCCGGAGGGCTATCGCTGGTTTCGAGGGAAGAACCTGCTCCGGCCAGGTTTGGAACAGCAGGCTGCGCGTGAACCAGGGGAGGGCTGAACGCTCCGGTCTCGGGGTCGTGGTCAACCCACTGTCTTTCTAGCCGATACAAGAAGCGCCCCACGCCAAACTTGACCGCCACCCGCTCGAGGGCATCGGAAAAGGCTGCTTTGAGGCTATCCCCTTCGCCTACATCCTCTTTGGAGATGTCCATTACGGTGAGCCTGCACTTCACCGCGTAACGGCCTTCGGCTTCAGTTGGGGTATGGAGCACCTCGTAGGTGTCCTGCCAGCCGTGGGTTCCCACCACCTCATCGAGCCGATCCAGCAGGGCGCAAGCATCCACATACGGCACCACCAGAGCCCGCCGCTTATCTCTGGATAGGCTTTCCACGCGCCAGCGCAACTCCTCCGGTGGGAACGGCTCGCTCAACATATCCCAGACATCGTTCATTGGGCTTTATTTTAGCAGCCCAGCAGCCGCCAATGCGTTTGCATGGGGCCTGTTTGCTGCGCAATGTGCGACGCCGTCTGAATACCAGAGCACACCCCACCCTTCCTATCAGTCGGCGAAACAAGCATCTCCCTTCCAAGGGGCGGTATCGCTCTCCCATAAAGGGATAACTTCGGTCGGTTGCCCCTGCGCCACGGCATGGCGCGGCGTGGGCGAGGCTGAGCACCGGACTAACCAAATCTGGTATTGCTGGCTCTGTGGTTACATTAGCGGCAGAAGCTGCCCCTTCTGGAGCACACTTTCTCAGTTTTCAACCTTATGCCCACCTGCTTTCATCCGAACTACCTAAACCCGCGCTTAACGTCCTTCACATGTGGGCAGGAGACTCTGAAGCTTATGGTGAGGGGTATGAAGTGGTTTGTTGCCGTGCTTTTGTTGGGTTCAATCGCTTTTGCCCAGATCAGGATTACGCTCGAGGCCCCACCCCCACCCGCTGTGGTGGTCGGAGCAGAGGTGCGCATTGGGCTGGTGCCAGGGGTGGTGGTGCTGGAGCGGGTACCCGAACCCCAGGGGGTTCTGGTGGTGTACCGCAGCAGCCGGGTGGCCGAGGTGTATGCTCACCACCACCGCGACCTGGTGGCCCGGGGTTGGACAAGGGTCAAGTACCAGGTGAAGGAAGGCCGCTACCAGGCAGAGTACCGCCGGGGCCGTGCCAAGGCCAAACTGGAGGTGCAGGAGCACAAGGGGCGCCTCGTGGTTCGGGTGAAGGAAGGCTAGACATGGGCGGCGCCCCCGGCTACACTAACTAACGCTTGGGGCCGTGGCGCAGCTGGGAGCGCGCTTGAATCGCACTCAAGAGGTCGGGGGTTCGAATCCCCTCGGCTCCACCAGAGCAAAATCCGGGGCTTTGACCCCGGACTTTTTTTGGTCGTCAGGGTGTTTGGAAAGTGCCCAGCAATCCCTAAAAGTCAAACGACTGTGCGAACTGGCCCTCGGCCTGGGGAATAACCCCGAAGGTTTCATGGTGACAGCCGCGACCACCGGCTCTGGCCTGTGCTCAAAAAACCGAGCCCGCCCACCCAGTCCAGGTGCGCCAGAGCGCACCCCCCAGGGCGAATAAGCCCAGCAGGGGAAGGGGTGGGAACTTGCTTAGCAGGAGCCCCAGGGCCAGCAGGGTAAGGAGCGCTTCGGCCCACCCCACCAGGGTTTCGCGCCCCAGCAGCCATAGCGCCCAGGCGATGAGGCCCAGTGCTGCTCCGGAAGCCCCCCTCAGAAAAGCATCGGCCAGGGGATGCCCCTCCAGGCGATGCAGGAGGCCAGCCACCAGAAAGGTAAACCCGAACGACGGCAGAAAAATGCCCAGGGTTGCGAGGGTTGCTCCGGGAATACCCGCAGCCAGGTAGCCGGCGGCTGTGGCGGTGGTCAGGAGGGGGCCCGGTGTGATCTGGCCCAGGGCCAGGGCGTTTAAGAGTTCACTGGGGCTAAGCCAATCCCGGCGGACCATCTCCTGCATTAAGCCAATCAACACATACCCCGAGCCAAACAAAGTTGAGCCTACCAGCAAAAAGAACCAGAACAGGCTGAGGGGCTCGAGGCCCAGCGCTTTGTTGACCCTGCCCAGCATGACCAGTAAGCCCACCAGCAGCACCACCGCCCATTCCACCAGGCCCAGCCCGGCCAGCCCAAACCCTGCCAGGGCCAGCACCCAGGTCAGGGGGTTTTGGCGTGGATGCGGCAGCAAATCCCCCAGGGCCTGAGCAACCAGGGCCACCACGGCCAGCTTGAGCCCCAGAAACGCGCCTTGCACCAGCGGGAGCGAGGCGGTCTCCTGGTACAAGGCTACCAGCGCCAGGGTGACCAGCGCCGCAGGCACAATGAAGCCCAACCCGGCCAGCAGCAAGCCCCGGCGCCCACCCCTGGCGTAGCCCAAGAGCATCGCGGTTTCAGTGGAGTTGGGGCCGGGAATCAGGTTCACCGCCGCCAGCATCTTCAGGTACTGCTCCTTGCTCACCCACTTACCTTCGCCAACCAGCAGGCGCTGGAAGAGGGCAAAGTGAGCGGCAGGGCCGCCAAATGCGGTCAGGCCCAGCCAGGCAAAGGTTCTCAGGATGAACCAGGGCATGGCCCTAGTGTATGCCCTAAAGTCAGCGCGTTGTCTTGACCCACAGCGGTCTCAGTCGGTATTGTTGGCAGCGTATCGAAAGGAGGTTTCATGAATCCCATAAAAGTAGTCGGCCTTATAGCGGCCCTAAGCCTGGGCAGTGCCCTGGCCCAAGACCGCACCCAGACCCTGATATACGGCGGGGACTGGTCGGACCTGATCACCATGGATCCCCAGATCTCCTACGAGTTCTCCGGGGGCCTGGTAACCGACAACCTCTACGAAACCCTGGTCAAGTATGAAGGAACCGACCTCTCCACCCTGAAGCCGGGGCTGGCTGAGAGCTGGAAGGTGGAGCGGGGCAAGGATACCTGGGAGATCACCTTCCGTTTGCGCCGGGGTAGCAAGTTCTCCAGCGGCAACGAGGTGACCGCCAAGGATGTGGTCTACACCTTTGAGCGGGCATTGGCTTTAAAGGGGCCGGGTTCCTTCCTCTTCACCGAGATTGCCCAGCTCAAACCAGGGGCCACCCGCGCAGTGGACAACTACACGGTGGTGGTCAGCATTCCCAAGACCGCTTCTCCGGGCTCCTTCCTTTCGATTCTGACCTTCAACATTGGCGGCATTGTGGACTCCGAGACGGTGCAGAAAAACGCCAAGGGCAACGACTATGGCCGGGAGTGGCTCACCAACAACTCGGCCGGCTCGGGGCCATTCCGCCTGGTGCGCTGGGATCGGGGCTCACAGGTGTTGCTGGAAGCCAACCCCAATGCCCGCATCAAGCCCAAGCTGCAGCGGGTTATCCTGCGCGAGATCAAAGAGCCTGCGGTTTTGCGCACGGCCCTCGAGTCGGGCGAAATCGACATTGCTGAGGGCCTGACCCCCGAGGCCCTGCGGGCGCTGGCCGGCAACCCGCGCTTCCGCACCCTCAAGGCCGACAGCCTGCGGCTCAACTATCTGGGTATGAACGTCAAGGAGGGGAGCCCCTTCGCCAACAAGCTGGTGCGCGAGGCGGTTCGCTACAGCATCAACCAGGATGAGCTGGTGAATGGGCTGGTGCAGGGCAACGGCACCAAGACACAGACCATCATCCCCAAAGGGCTTCTGGGCTACGACCCCCGCACGCCCTACAACTTCGACCCGGCTCGAGCCCGACGCCTGCTGGCCCAGGCTGGCTTTCCCAACGGCCTCGAGTTCGAACTCCTGGTGAGCACCGGCATTTGCGGCGGTGGCATTCCCTGTGCCGATATCGCTGCCAAGGTGCAGTCCGACCTGGCCAAGGGGGGCTTTAAGGCCAACGTGAAGGCAATCGCCAACGCCGAAGTGCTTCGTACCTACCGGGCACAGAACCACCAGATGGTGCTCGTTGGCTGGAGCCCCGACTTCCCCGACCCCGATGGCAACGCCACCCCCTGGGCCGACTTTGCCGCCCGCAGCATTGCCTGGCGTAACACCTGGAACGACCCCACTGCGGCCCGTCTGGCCAACCAGGCTGCACTGGAAACCGACCCGACCAAGCGGGTTGCCCTCTACCGGCTTCTGACCGACTACGTGCTGAAGAATGGCCCCTACGCGGTGCTCTACCAGCCTTCGGTTCCGCTGGGCCTGTCGGCCAAGGTAGAGGGCTACGTGCGTAACGCCCAAGGCCAGGTGCGCTTTGAGAACATTAGCAAGCTCCCCTAGCCGATAGCCGAGTGCCAGAGGCGGATAGCCGATAGTTCGTGGCTTGTAGAGCGCTCTGCTGGGTTGTTGGCCTACCCAGGTACCCTGTCTGTTTCGGTTTGCCAGGGAAATGGGCTCGAGGCGAAAAAACTCTGACCATGCCTGCTCTATTGGCTATCCGTCCATGTCGTTTTTATGTTTGCTTATTTCATCCGCCGCTTGATTTTCGTGATTTTCGTGGCCTGGGGGGTCACGTTTGCCACTTTTTTTATAGCCAATGTGGTGCCAATTGACCCGGCGATTGCTGCTTTGGGCGATAATGCCCGTGAAGAACAAATCCGGGAATTCCGCGAGCGCTACGGCCTGGATAAGCCCATCTGGCAGCAGTACCTCATCTACATGGGCCGCTTGCTTTCAGGCGATCTGGGCAACTCCCTGCGTACCCAACGGGCCGTGGTAGAAGACTTGAAGGAGTTTTTTCCGGCCACCCTCGAGCTTTCTGTAGCTGCTTTTCTGGTGACCCTGTTGCTGGGCGTGCCCGCAGGCATTCTGGCGGCCCTCCGGCAGAATAAGGCCTCCGATGTTACGGTGCGAATCCTGGCTTTGATTGGCGGAGCGACCCCGGTGTTTTTCCTGGCCGTGCTGCTTCAGTATGTGCTGGCCCGACAACTCGATCTGCTGCCGGTGCAGGGGCGGCTGGACGGGTTTACCTTTCCCCCGCCGCGGCTAACCGGTCTGGTGGGGCTGGATGCCCTGCTGGCCAGGGACTGGTCCGCATTTCTGGACTCGCTACGGCACCTGGTGCTACCGGCTTTTGTGCTGGGGATGTTTTCTGCTGCGATCCTGGCCCGCATGACCCGTGCGACCATGCTCGAGGTGCTCTCGCAAGACTACATCCGCACCGCACGGGCCAAAGGAGTGCCGGGTCGGGTGGTGGTGTTTCGCCATGCCCTAAAGAACGCCGCGTTACCAGTGCTCACTTTGCTGGGAGGTTTGCTGGGGGGCCTGCTCTCCGGTGCCGTGCTGACCGAGACCATCTTCAGCTGGCCGGGCATTGGGCGCTATGTCACCCAGTCCGCAACCAGCCTTGACTTTCCCGCTGTGATGGGGGTTACCCTGCTGGTGGGGATGGTGTATGCCCTTATAAACCTTGTGGTGGACTTGTTTTATGCTTTCCTCGACCCCCGCATCCGCTATGCCTGACCCAAGTTTATGGTTGCTTTAGCTCCTGCCAATCGTCCTGCCCGTCCACTGCGGCGCTTCTTGCGCAACCCCGGTGGCCTGATTGGGCTTGCTTTGTTGTTCCTGCTCCTTCTGGTGGCCTTGCTGGCACCAGTGGTCGCCCCCGATCCCATCAGCCAGAACATTGCTCAGCGCCTCCAACCCCCCTCAGCAGAGCACTGGCTGGGCACCGACCAGCTTGGCCGGGATGTGTGGGGCCGGGTGGCTAATGGGGCGGGTATCTCGCTGCGGGTGGGGTTTGGGGTGGTCTTGCTGGCGGTGCTGCTGGGGGTAGCGGTCGGCCTGCTGGCGGGTACCCTGGGTGGAACCTGGGATAACCTGCTAATGCGCGTGACCGACATCTTTTTTGCCTTTCCCTCATTGATTCTGGCCATGGCCATCGCGGCAGCGCTGGGGCCCAACCTCAACAACACCATTATTGCCGTGGCCCTGGTGAGCTGGCCCATCTATGCGCGGTTGGTGCGGGCCAACGTGCTGGCTTTGCGCGAGCGCGAGTTTGTGGAGGCGGCCCGGGCTTTGGGGGCCTCGAGGACCCGGCTTATGCTGCGCCACCTGTTGCCCAATACCCTTACGCCCATTTTTGTCCAGGCCAGCTTCGACGTGGGCGGGGCCATCCTGACCGCGGCTGGGTTGTCCTTCATCGGGTTTGGGGCGCAACCCCCCACCCCCGAGTGGGGGGCCATGGTCTCCGAAACCCGCAGCTACATCGCCGAGGCCATCTGGGCGCCCAGTGCGCCTGCCATTGGCATCTTGCTGACTGTACTGGCCTTTAATCTGCTAGGGGACGCGCTGCGCGATGTGCTGGATCCGAGGGCCAGGGACTGAACGGAGCTATAAGCCCCCGCATCCTACCGGAGCCGTGGGATTCGTGGTCATGTGCCAGGAACCCGAGGGCAACTGCCCCGCCTGGTAGTAGATGTGACGCGGGCTTTGCAGGTCTTCGGGTTCACCCAGCGAGGCCAGGGCAACCTCGAGGGCCACACACTGCTCAGGGCTGGCCCGCACCGTGTAGACCTGGCCCCGCTGGGGCATCTCTGCCAGGGTAAAGCCGTCGCTCAGGCTGACCCACTGGTGCAGCCGGATTTCCACCCGACAGCCCTCGGTGCCTAAGGGTTGCAGGGCCGTGACCTGGCCCGTAGCCGTGTAGCTTCGGTAGGGCACAGATTGCTCGGCGTGGGGGTGCTGGTGCAGCCACAAGCTACCCAACCCCAGTAGCGCCAGGACAGCAATACCCCCCAGCTTCCAGCTTGTGGACCAGGTCATGCTTCCATCAAACCGTACCGAGGTGCAAAAAAAGGTGTGGACGAGCTAAAGCCAGGCTTCATCTCCAGGAGCCTGCAGGACAACCCCATTCAATACGAGGGTTGATATTCCCCCCACTCCTCGCGCAGCACACCGCAGATCTCACCCAGGGTGGCATGGCGACGGAAGCTTTCCAGAAGGTAGGGCATCAGGTTTTCCTGACCCCTGGCAGCCTGACGCAGGGCCTGGAGCGCATTGCCTGCCGACTGCCCATCCCGCTTGGCCCGAAACGCTTGAATCTGGGCTTTGCGGCGCTTGCCCAGTTCATCGCCAATCTTTTGCACCGGGGTGTGTTCGTTGAGAGGAGAGTCGGGGTTATTGAACTGGTTTACGCCGACAATCACCCGTTGACCACTCTCGACCTGACGCTGGAACTCCCAGGCCGATTCTTCAATTTCTTGCTGGAAAAAGCCGGCTTCTACCGCCGCTACGGCGCCTCCTAGCTTGGCTATCTGGTCCAGATAATCCTGGGCTTCGGCCTCGAGCCTATCGGTCAGGTGTTCCACATAAAAGCTGCCCCCCAGAGGGTCGATGGCCTGGGTGACGCCCGACTCATAGGCCAGAATCTGCTGGGTACGCAGGGCCAACAGGGCGCTTTTCTCGGTGGGGAGGCCCA
>FWPV01008936.1_pt1 | contig 17224 bp, 13 predicted proteins | sample 2228371 | NCBI WGS metagenome assembly FWPV01 (sample SAMEA103939776, study PRJEB20133) | metagenome | reverse complement strand
TGGGATGGAGCATGAGCCACGCCCACAATCGAAAAGTCAGTTGCTCGAGCCGGTTCTTGCCCTCCCGGATCTTGGCTTTGATCACTTCCTCCCGCAAGTCCAGCAGGATTTTGGGCAGGTCGATCTTCACCGGGCACACCTCGGCGCATGCGCCGCACAGGCTGGAAGCGAATGGCAGCCATGGATCGCCCATCACTCCGTGGTATTGGGGGGTAATGATCGCGCCGATGGGTCCGGAGTAAACCCACGGATAGTTATGCCCGCCGATCTTGCGGTAGACCGGGCAAATGTTCAGGCAGGCGCCGCAGCGGATGCAAAACAGGGACTCCCTCTTTTCAGCGTCGGCTAGCAGCTTGGTGCGGCCGTTGTCCATCAGCAGGACGTAAAACTCATCCGGACCGTCGATCTCGCTTGACCGGCGCGGACCCGACAGGATGGAGGTATAAACCGTGAGCGGCTGTCCGGTGGCGCTGCGTCCCAACAATTTCAGGAATACGGCGAGGTCCTGCGCGCGCGGGATGAGCTTCTCGATGCCGGCGACGGCGATGTGGATCTTCGGGGCGGTGGTGGTGAGCCGGGCGTTGCCTTCGTTCTCGACGAGCGTGACCGAACCGCTGTCCGCCACCAGGAAATTCGCCCCGCTTACGCCTATGTCGGCCGCCAGAAATTTCTCGCGCAGCACGCGGCGCGCGATGAGCGTCTGCTGCTCGATCACTTCCTCACGTTCCACGCCGAGCTTTTCGGTGAAGATCTCCGCCACATCGTACCGCGTCTTATGCAGGGCGGGCGCGACGATGTGATACGGGCGTTCGTGGGCGAGCTGAAGGATATACTCGCCAAGGTCCGTCTCGACGGCTTCCAAGCCGTGCCGCTCCAACCTCTCGTTCAAGTCGATCTCTTCGGTGGTCATCGACTTGGACTTGACGATGAGCCGTGCGCCCCGCTCCTTGGCTAGCTTGAGGATAAAATCCGCCACCTCGCCGCCGTCCCGGCACCACACCAAGCGCCCGCCATTGGCGGTGAGGTTGCGTTCGAACAGCTCAAGGTAGTAGTCCAGATTCTCGATCGTGTGCCGCTTGATCAGATTGGCTTGAGAGCGGAGCTCCTGATAGTCCGGCAGAGCGGCGGCGCTGGTTACTGCCTTCCGTTTGTCGATGAGCCGCCCGGTGGCGGTATAGATGGCCGATTGCAGCCGGTCGTCGGTTAGAGCAGCGTGAATTTGCTTCTCGGGTAGTACGCTCATGGCAATCACTCGGAGGCGAGGACTTGGGCCAGATGCAAAGCCCGGATAGAGCGTCCGGCTTTGCGCATGGCGCCCTCAATCTGCATCAAGCAACTGGAATCGATGGAGATGACCGTGTCAGCGCCGCTGCGCAGGATCGCGTCGATCTTGGTGCGCGCCATCCCGCCGGAAACCTCCGGGAATTTGACTGAGAACGTGCCGCCGAATCCGCAACACTCTTCGGGGGGATCCATTTCGCGCAGTTCGAGCCCCCGCACATGGGACAAGAGCCGCCGGGGTCCGTCTTTGATCTTGAGTTCCCGCAGGGCGTGGCAACTGTCGTGGTACGTGGCGACGGCGTGGAATCTCGCGCCTACATCCTCCACCTGAGCCACTTCGAGAAGAAATTGCGAAAACTCCCACAGCCGTTCCTTGATCCTGCGGGTCTGCTCCAAGCGGTCCGGCTCCCGGTCGAATAGATCCTCGTAATGGTGTTTGATCATTGAGGTGCAGGAGCCCGATGGAACCACGATGTAGTCGGCGCCCTCAAAGACGTCGAGGAAATGGCGCGCCACTTGGCGAGCCTCCTCCCGGTAGCCGCTGTTGTACGCCGGTTGGCCGCAACAAGTCTGGGCTTCGGGAAAATCCACCTCATAGCCCAACCGCTCAAGAACGCCGGCCATTGCCAGACCGACTTGCGGAAAAAGCTGATCAACAATGCAAGTGACAAACAGCGATACGCGCGCTGCCATGTAACTGCGATTCTAACAGAACGGCCGCGGCGTTATTGCTTCCAGATGGGAAACCCGAGTTCGGCGAAACGCGCCGCGCCGGTGAGAAAATGCGCCGTGATCCAAAAGACGGTCCACTGCTCGTTATAGTCGCCGCGCAGTTTGCGGATGTCGGGCGCCTGATTGCGCTGGATGTAGTTGGTGTGGTGAAGCTGTTCGCCTTGACTGCCGTAGGGATCGATCATTTGGCCGCAAGACCGGTACATTAAGATGGCCAGCCGCTTCAAATCTTCGCGGTTGTCGATTTGGCCGAGGCGGTAAACATCCGGAGCCGTGATGGCGCCCCAAACGTCCAGGTGCTGATTTTGCGGAGAAACGACGGTCCACCCGCGGGTTCGAAGGTTGTGGTCGCGCAGTCTCCCGGCGGGCATGTCGATGTCCCAGACCACCGTATAAGTCAGCATCACATCAGCAGCATGGCGCGCCCATGCTAGGTGCGTGGAGTCTTTGGTGAACTCATAGAGTTCCAGGAACGCCTGGAACGCCGCCGCCGCGCCTTCCTTGTCCTCGCACTGCGCGTCGAGCGTGCCGCCCCAGTAAGGTTCCCTCATATGATAGTGGCGGGAAGCGTAATGCTCCGCCGCTTTGAAAGCCGCCTTGCGGTAGGTTTCCACGCCGAACAGGCGATGTGCGTGGATCAGCGGCGCAACAAATGACGCTTCGTTGGTGGAAACCGGACGCCAGCCGGTATTCAGAATGCGCGCGGCGTGCAAGTCAGAGGCTTTGCGGAGAAAGGCTTCCCAAGGCTTTGTGTCCAGCCCGCGCTTGCGCCCCAAAGGGATGGCGCGTGCGAAGGCGAGCATCGCCTGACCCTGGCACAGAATCTCCTCCCGCTGCCAGACGCGCTTGTTGACGTCATACCAGTTGCGGAAGCCGCCGGGATAAAACTCGGCGGTGGTAAGAAAATCCAAAGACTGTTTGGCCATTCGCAAGGCGCCGGGATCTTTCAGACCATCGGCGAGCACGAGCAAAGCGTAGCCGGGCGCTTCCGCCTGCCCCGTCCATCCCATCACCGCAAAGTTGCGGTCGGCGTACTTCTGGAAAATGGTAAAGCCCGCTTCTTCCCGCCACCGCGTCTTGGCGTAACGCCACTTCGCCTGCACGATTTCCGCGAACGTGGGCATGTCCTCGACGCTGTACGGGCGGAAAATATCGAGCGACGTGGCAAGCGGGCGCCGGAACCCGCTGCCTTCTTCGGCGACGGGGAAAGCTTCAAGGTAAAAGGTCTTTTCGACAATCCCATTGGGCGGAATGTTGAGGTAGGCTTCATCGTAAGGCGCGAAGCCCCGTTGAAAGACCTTGATGACGCTGCGCTTGCCGTTGGAGGCGCACGGTCCGGACAGCAACAGCATTTCTGTGCCGCTCTCGAGACCTTTCACGCCCAGGGACCACCATTGGTCCGGCAAGTTTGCGTGGGGCGCGCGCGAAGGCCGAGAGTGCATGGCTGCGCCCCACCGTTTCCCTTCGCGGTCGAATTCGAGCGAAGCGAACGGCATCGGGTAGCGGTGCTCTTCGAAAATGGCCTCTTCGCCGGAGCGGCCTTCATAGACCGGCACTCTGCCGCTGCGGGCGCCGGACGGATTGCCGTAGTAGATGATTCCTGGGAGAAGGACGCCCGGGCGCGCCGCAGCGGACTGGAAACGCACTGATAAAGTCACTTTGGTCGCGGCGGCGGCGCCCTTCCAGGTAAACCGTCGCACGGCTTTGGTGCGGGCGCACTCCTGCCGGTAGGCGTCTTCGAGAAGCCACACCCCTCCGCAGGCTTCCAACTTTCCGCGCAGAATGGTCCACGGACCTTCGCGGACGGTGGCTTCCGGCGCCGCGTGACTCCAATCTGCGGGCCAGGAATCGCGCCAATCGCAGGCGATGGACCAGAGACCTTCGGGCGGCGATGTAATCAGCGCCTCGCCGCCATGCAGGATCTCCACGCGCCCGTCGCGCACACGAAACCCCGCCGGGTCCGCGGCGGCGAGGGGCAGGGTAAGAGCCGCGAGAACTATGAGCGCTCGCATAACGCCCTACCCGAGCTGCGCCGTAACGGTCACGATGCCGAGAGGGGGCACTGCCACCCGAATGGCGCTGCCGGAGGCTTCCACGCGAGTCTCACGCGGCACGATCGCGTCCGGCTTGTCGAACGAGTTATAGGCATTGAGATCCGGATGATGCAACAGACGGGCTTTCCCGCCCGCCGCCTTGCCTCCGGCGAGAGCCACTCGCGCGTTGATTGTAGCGTCTACTTGTGGATTGACAAGGGTCAGGATCAAGGTCTTGCCGCCGGTCGAAGCCGATACGGAGAGCGCCAGAGGATCCGTTTCCGGGTTCTCGATAGCCACGGCTTTTCGTCCACGGTGGGGCTTCAGCAGTTCGAAAGCATAGTAGGAGCTCGTCCGTACGCAACGCGGACCATCGGTCAGCAACATGGCGTGCAGCACGTTGACAGTCTGCGCGATGTTGCACATGAAAAGCTTGTCCGCCTGCCGGTGGAACACGTTCAGTCCCATTGCCGCGGCCGTGGCGCAGCGCATCGTGATCTGCTGCCAGAGCCGTCCGTAACGTTTTTCTTCTTCCGGAACCATACGGTCCCAGACTCCCCACTCGTCCACCATGAGTCCGATGCGGCGCTGCGGGTCATACTTGTCGAGCAGCGCTCGCTGCTCAACGATTCCCTTTTCCATGACGGCGAACGACGAGAGCTGCTCCCGGGTTGTTTCGGGGGTGTGCTTGGTGGCAGGCGCCTTGCCGTTGGAGTAAAAGTGCATCGCGTAACCGTGGAGGTTTCCCCGGCGGTGCATGTTGTCCATGAAGCGGCGCGTCCATTGGACGTCATTGCGGTTGGGCCCGCAGGCGATGAGGAAAGGCCGCGTGTCGCCGAACGTGCGTATATAGGTGGCGAAGCGGCGGAAGTGCGAGGCGTACTCCTCCGGCGTCATGTTGCCGCCGCAGCCCCAGTTTTCGTTGCCCACGCCCCAATAGCGCACGCGGAAAGGCTCCGGCGAGCCGTTGCGGGCGCGTTCATCGGACAGTGTGCTGCCCGATGGATAGTTGCAGTACTCCACCCAATCGCGCAGCTCCTGCGGGGTTCCCGAACCGACGTTGCCCGCCAAATAAGGCTCCGCCCCGATCAGGCGGCAAAACCGGATGAACTCGTGCGTGCCGAAACTGTTGTCTTCGGTGTAGTTGCCCCAATGGATGTTGACGCTCTTGGGGCGCTTTTCCAGCGGTCCGATGCCGTCGCGCCAGTGGTAGTCGTCGGCGAAACAGCCGCCCGGCCAGCGGAGCACGACAAGCCCCAAGGCTTTCAGGTAATCGACCGCCTCCCGGCGGTATCCTTCGACGTTCGGAATGGAGGAGTTCTTCCCCACCCATATGCCGCCGTAAATGCAGGAGCCGAGGTGTTCGGCGAAGTGTCCGTGCAATTCCGGCCGTATGGTGGCGATCTCGCGGTCCAAGCGGACCTCGACGCTCTTATCCACCGCCGCCGCAGTGAAACCCTTCCGCGCGGTCAGCGCTGCGAAGGTGGCGCAGGCAAACTGACGTCTGTTAAGGGGAATCCGCATGCTGTCTCCCTGTGGCAAAGACCTTTCGGGGAGAGGATATCACGATTGGCCGAACCGCCCGCGATAGGCCCACAGACCCAAAGCCGGGTTCGAGATGTAGAAGACCTCTTCGCCGTCCACGGTGTTGTACCCATCGGTGAGTTTCGCCGGGTCGTAGCGCTTCATCATTACATCCAGCGGAGCGTAGCGGAAGTTGACGCCCTCAACCTCTTCGCGCGTTAGACCGCCCGGGCAGTAGGTGATGGTGAACCGTCCTTCGGACGACCCGTGGATCAAGTGCGCCGCAGCGCTCAGGTTTCCAGCCAGGTCTTCATTCTCTTTCACGGCTTTGAGCACGGCGGGAGTTCCCACATAGCCGTACTTGCGGATGAGCTTGTCAATCGTGGGATCCTCGCCGAATTCTTTTACGCCCGGCGCCAAAACGACCAGTTCGCCCCCGTCGGCAAGCGCCATGCGCGTGCGATAGACGCTCTTGTTGCCGAGCCAGGTGCTCTTGAACTCTCCAGGGTCGAGATACACGACGGCTTTGCGGATCTCGCGGTCGAGCATGACGAAATTGACCTTCAGGCTGAGCGCGGATGCGCGTTCGAAGCACTCCACATCATCGCCTACAAAAAGTCCTCGCATCACCAGTTTGCCGGCGTCGTTCTTCCCGATGACCGTCAAGACGTACACAACCGGCAGGTGGCGGGCGAAGTGGTCTGAGGCATAATTCAGGACACGTCGCACCGGCGTGTCCGCGCGCCCCATGATGCGCTCCATGCCGTACACCGCGCCCAGGAAGTGGCTCTTGTTGATGCCCTCGACGCCGCCGGTGCCGACGAAGATGTTCTTATTGTAGTTCGCCATGCCGATCACTTCATGGGGCACCACTTGGCCGAGGGAAAGGATGAGGTCGAAGCCTCCTTCGACGAGCAACCGGTCCACCTGCGCCGGCCAGGGGAAATCGAGCATGCCCTCGGACTGCTCCTTGACGTACTCGCCCGGCACCTCGCCGAGAGTGACTAGACCCTGCCGCCAATCGTGGACGCGGAACAAGCCTTTCGGCACCGGCCCGAACATATGTTCGATTTCGGAATCCGTCATGGCGAAGTGCGTGCCTAATGCAGGCAGGACGTCCGTGAGGCGGTCGCCATAATATTCCCAGACGTATCGGGTCAGTTCGCCCGCCCGCGAGTGATAGCGAGTAAAGTCCGGCGGGATCGCTAGAACCTTACGCCGCTCGCCCAATGCCTTTAAAGCTGAGAACAGCGCTTCACGAATTTCAGCCGGGGTAAGCTCTGTGTTTTCGGAGCCGATGCTCAGGTAGACAGCCATAATCTCCTTCTATCGTATGAATCAGTTTTCGGTTTTGGGGGGATCCTGCACAAATGCCGGCCGCAGTTCAAACGCGGCGCCCGGCGCCGCAGCCACGAGGACTATGTAGGTCCCTGCCTCCAGGCGCTTCGAGACCTTCGCCACGGCGTTGAGCCCCGGATTGCCCAACCGGATGTAATTGCCTTGGGCGTCGGCGAGAAACACAACGACCGGCGCTTGGCGCGAAGACGCTTCCAATTGAAGCGTCCCCGAAGCGCTAAGTTTGATCTGGAACCGCTTGGCGTTGGCGGCGCTCAGCGCTCCGGCGACCTGTTCACGCAGGCGGCAGTCGCTCGACTCCACGGTTCCGGTCACTGCACTGCCCGGCTCTAACTCCCGCGCCTCGCATGCCGGCGGGGCGGCAGCAGCCGTGCGCAATGAGAAGGCGCCCACCCGCAAGCGGTTGGACGTGGCTATTAAGGTGTATTCGCCCGGGCTTAGATAAGTGTTGAGCCGGGCGTTCGTGCCGCCTCCGCCGTTGTCGTCCCCAGCGAGGAAAAGCTTATCGGAGGCGAATAGATAGAGAACAGCGTCGAAGCTGGTGGATGTTAAATCTGCCGTCAACAGCGTGGGTTCGGATAACCGGAGGCGGTAAGGCGCAGCGTAGCCTCCATCGGTGGTAGGCGCAATCACGTCCGCCACGCGGCAGCCGCCGTCCACCAGGCTACCGTCGCGGCTGTCGCCCGGCTGGATTTGCTCAATGGAGCACGACCGCGGAGTTTGGAACGTCGCCCGGAGCATGAATGCTCCCAGGTCGTCCCACGTGCTGGCAAGCAGGTAGTAGACCCCGGGACGCAGGCTGGTGGCGACTGCGGCGATGTAGTCCGGATCGTCGTCGTTGTTGGATGCCAGCAATTCTCCGGCTTCGTCCACGATTCCGATCCATGGACTGAACAGCTCCGATCCCATCTCGACCACGAGAATGCCGCGCTCCTGAATTTCGAAGCGGTACACCTTCAAGGGGCTTATGTCATCGCTCGGGACGTCGTAATCCAGGAACCGGCAGCCCCCGGTTTTGAGCTCGCCGGAGACAGTCTCGCCGAACGCCAGAGGCGATGCTTCGCAAGCCCGCGGCTCAGCCAGTTCCACCCGGAGCGTGAATGCGCCTCCGGCTGAGTCGTCCGAGATGGACGCCAGTATGGTGTAAACACCCGGCTCCAAACTCACCAGAAGTTCAGTGGATGGGTCGCCTTCGGCATCCGCCCAGGTGATCTCCTCCATTGCGGCATCGAATACGGCAAACCACGGGGAGAATTTCGCTGATTTCATCACCACTCGGGCGATGCTCTGTTCCTCCACACGGAAGCGGTAAGCTGCGGTGGGCGTCCGGCTATCGGTGTAGTAGACGAAGTCTTGATAGCCGCAGCTTGACTCGCCAAGTTCGCCTTCCGCGTCTTTGTCCAACTCCAATTCAGCCGCCGGGCACTCCCGCCGCGGCGCGTGGGCGGTGGTCAGGTTGAACGCTCCGGTCGCCGTCCCTCGTCCTCCGGCGAAAAGGATGTAAGTCCCCGCCTCGACGCTGACCTGCAACCGGGAATCACGAACCGTGGCTGAAATGTTGTCGTTGGCTTCAATCAGACTCCCGGTCAGGGAAACCAAGGCCAAGACGGAATCCACGGCAGTGGACTTCATTTCCGCTGTTAGAATGCCAGGCGAGGAAAAGGTGATCCTGTAAGGAATGCCGATCGAGTTATCCCGGCTGCCCAATACCAGGTCCCGCAGGCGGCATCCGGCGACGACGGAGTCCGAGCGGCTCTCGCCCGGTTCAAGGTCACGAGGCTGACAGGTTTGCGCGAACGCCGGAAGAGACGCCGCAGTGAAGAATAGAAAGGAGCATAGGGTGCGGAGCATGGCGACCTCTCCTTCAGTATAGGCCCCGCGCCGGACGATCCTGCTATCCTGAGCGTTTTAAGCGTGGTCGAAGTCCAGCACATTTCGAAGGTTTATCACCTCTACGAGCGCCCGTCGGACCGCATTCTCGACCTGCTGCCCCTCGGGCGGCGGTCGAAACGGCAGGAGTTCTGGGCGCTCAAGGACGTCAGCTTCAAGGTCTCGCGGGGCGAGATGCTCGGCATCGTGGGACCGAACGGCTCCGGCAAGAGCACGCTGTTGCAGATCGTATCCGGGATCCTTCCGCCCACTTCGGGGCGGGTGCTCGTTCAAGGGCGCATCGCGGCGCTGCTCGAACTCGGCGCCGGGTTCAATCCGGAATTTACCGGGCGGGAAAACGTCTACCTAAGCGCGGAGATCATGGGACTGAGCCGCGCTGAGATCGACGCTGCTTTTCCCCGAATCGAAGCCTTCGCGGAGATCGGCGAATTCATCGACCGCCCGGTGAAGGAATACTCGAGCGGGATGTATGTGCGGCTGGCTTTCTCCACCGCCATCCACGTCGATCCCGAAGTGCTGATTGTCGACGAGGCGTTAGCGGTCGGAGACGCGATTTTTGCCAGCCGGTGCGTCCGCAAGTTCGAGGAACTGAAGGAGCGCAAGATCACCATTCTGTTCGTTTCTCACGATCTCGGCTTGGTGAAACGGCTATCGGACCGGGCGATTCTCATGCTGAACGGGCGCATCTTTGCCGAGGGACGCCCGAGCGACGTGGTGAACCGGTACGTCGGCTTGGTGCATGAACGGCAGGAAACCGCGAGGAAACCGGGCAGTACGCTCTTGAACTCCAGTTTCCGCCACGGCGATGGCGCAAGCCGGATTGAACACGTCGCCCTTGTAGATCAGCGGGGACAGGAAACAGAAACGCTGGAAAGCGGCGCGCCGGTGACGGCGCGAATCCGCGCCCGCTTTCTTCGCGACGTCGAGGAGCCGGTAGTGGGGATCCTCATCCGCAACCGTTTGGGCATCGACGTCTTCGGAACGAATACCCGCGTGGAAGGGCGCCGGTTGGGCGCAGTGCGCTCCGGCGAAGTCCTGGAGGTGGAATTCCGCTTCGATTGCCTGCTCAACCGCCAGGAATATACACTTACGGTTGCCACGCAATATTGGGACGGGGCGAGCATGGACTGGCTCGATGACGTGTTGAGCTTCGCCGTCGTCGAGGCTCGGGACTTAGCCGGCGTGGCGGGGTTTAAGACAACCATTGAGTGGCGGCGCTTGGCATGATCTACATTCTCGTTTTGGCCGCGGTCTTGTTGACGCTCACGGGCGTAACCATCTACAAGACGATTTCCGTAAAGAACCAGACAGACTTTCTGGTGGCGGGGCGAAAGCTGCCGTGGCACGTGCTGGTGTTCACGCTGCTGTCGTCGTGGATCGGCGCCGGCAGCCTCTTCGCGGGAGGCGAGAACGCTTTCCGGAATGGCTTTGCCGCGCTATGGCAGCCGGCGGGAGGCTGGCTCGGCTTGATCGTAATTGCGGCAATCGCCGGACGCGCCCGGCGCTTCGCGCAGTTCACCGTACCGGATCTCCTGGAGCGGCGCTACAACTCCGCCGCGCGCCTCCTGGGCACCGTCGCCATCGTGCTCTCGTATCTGGTGATTACGAGCTACCAGTTCAAGGGCGGCGGGGACATCTTGCACCTGATCTTTCCCGAACTTGACCGGACCACGGGGATGTATCTGATCGCCGGGTTCGTCATTCTCTTCACTGCGGCGGCGGGCATGGCGTCGGTGGCTTATCTGGACCTGGTAATCGGCGTGATGGTGACTGCCATCGTAGTGGTGGCTGTGCCGGTGCTCTTGCACAACGTCGGCGGATGGCAGGCGGTGCGCTCGGCGCTGCCGGAAACTCACTTCCAAGTTCTTGGGCATTTGAGCCTCAGGCAGGCTCTGGGATTCCTGCTGCCCACCATGCTGCTGCTCATCGGCAACCAGGGCATGTACCAGAAGTTCTTTTCCGCGCGCAGCGAAAAGGACGCGAAGATCGCCGTCGGCGGATGGATCATCGGCACGCTGCTTTTGGAGACGCTGCTGGTGACTCTGTCGGTGATCGGCAGCTCGAAGTTCCGTCCCGATAACGCGCGCGAGATCATCCCCACCACCGCCCGGCTAGGTCTGCCGTCCCTGTTAGGCGCGCTGCTGTTAGGGGGCATCTTCGCCAAGATCATCTCCACGGCGAACAATTACCTCTTCTCTCCGGCGACGAACATCATCCATGACGTCTATGAACGCTTCATTAACCGCCAGGCTTCCGAACGGCGCAGGCTGTTCGTTTCGCGCCTCGTAGTCATCGTGCTGGGAATCTTCGCCTTGTTGCAAGGCACGCATTTCGAGTCCATTTTGAAAGCGGCGCTGTACGCCTACACGATCTACGGCGCGGCGGTGACGCCGGCGGTGCTGGCGGTGTTTTTCTGGAAACGGACGACGACGGCGGGAGCGGTGACTTCGATCTTGCTGGGCACTGTCATAACCGTGGTGTGGAATCTGGCTGGATTCGAGATCGACGCCGTATACCCGGCGCTAGGCGCCTCGGTAGCTAGCTTGATCGTTGTTTCACTGCTCACCGCACCCCCGCCGCCGGAGAAGTGGAAGCCTTTCTTTGAGTGAAAGCCATGCGCATCGATGAGATTCAAGCCGCGCTCCGGGAGTACGAACTCGACGGCTGGTTGTTTTTCGATCACTACCTCCGGGATCCGCTCGCCTACCGGGTGCTGGGTTTCGAGCCGCCGCGCACGCCCACCCGCCGCTGGTACTACCTGATTCCGGCGGAAGGTTCACCCCGCGGCTTGGTGCACCGGATTGAAGCAGGGATGCTGGACGCGCTCCCCGGCGCGAAAGCTCAATACGCGAGCTGGAGCATGCAAGTGGAAGGCTTGCGTTCGCTTCTTGCTGCCTGCCGGCGCGTCGCCATGCAATATTCACCGCAGTGCGCCGTGCCTTACGTCGCCATGGTGGACGCCGGGACGGTTGAACTCGTGCGGAGCTGCGGGGCGGAAGTGGTTTCCTCAGCCGACCTGATCCAGCGCTTCGAGGCGCGGTGGTCGCAGGCGCAGTTGGAGGCTCACCTCGAAGCCGGGCGGCGCGTGGACGAAATCCGCCGTCAGGCGTTTGCTTTGATCGGAGAGGCTTTGGCCACGGGGCGTTCCATCAGCGAGTGGGACGTGAAGCGCTTCATTTTGGAGTCGTTCGAACGCGCCGGGCTCGTCACGGACCATGGTCCTATCGTGGCGGTGAACGCCCACGCATCGAACCCCCACTATGAGCCGCAGGCGGACTCGAGCGCTCCGGTGCGCGCGGGCGATTTCGTGCTGATTGACTTATGGGCGAAGCTAAATCAGCCGGGCGCTGTCTATTACGACGTCACCTGGACTGGATACTGCGGCGCAGCGGCGCCGCCGGAGATGGTGAAGGTTTTCGAAATCGTCCGGGACGCCCGCGACGCCGCCGTGCGCCGGGTTCAGGACTCCCTGGCAGCGGGCGAGGACCTGCGCGGCTATCAGGTGGACGACGCAGCGCGAGGTTACATTGCTGCGCAGGGCTACGGCGAGTATTTCATCCACCGCACCGGGCATTCCATCGGAGTCGAAGTTCACGGAGCGGGCGCAAATATGGACGATCTTGAAACCCACGACGAGCGCCGCATCATACCGTGGACGTGCTTTTCCATCGAACCTGGAATTTACCTGCCCGAGTTCGGCGTGCGCTCGGAGGTGAACGTGTTCGTTGGAGAGAAACAGGCCATAGTTACCGGCGAGGCGCAGCGGGAGTTGGTAAGGATCACATGACCCGGCTTGTCACAGCGATTCTGGTAGCCGCATGCGCGGTTGAAGCGGCGGATTGGACCAGTTGGTACCGGGATCGCAACCGGGTGGTGGCGCGCACTACGGATGGCGTGGCGGAGATCGAGTTCGTCACTTCGGCTACATTCCGTTACGCCCGGCGTAGCGCTCCAAGCCCCGGGCGCTTCCAGAGAGCTGACCGGGTGGAATTCACCGTAGAAGAGGCGAAGGACCGGCTGACGCTTAAGACGCGTTACCTCGTGGTGAGCCTTTTCAAGAAGGGTCTGAAGCTCCAGGTGGCGGACGGCGAAGGCAAGCTGGTGGCTACGTTTCCCGCGGAGGGATTCGAACCGGAGCTCCAGTTCCGCCGGCACGGGTTCCTCCTCTCGCGCGAAGGCTACGGATTGAGCCGCAACCGGCGCGGGGAGTGCTTTTTTCACTACGGTCCAAATCCTAAAGAAGTGTTCGAACAGCGCTATGGGACCATGGAGCGGTTCGAGCAGCTCACCTACGACCATTTGAGAGTGTTGGATGCTTCGGCTCTTCCCGAACCCGCAGTGCGGGTGCGCGCGCAGGCGCCGCTGTCTTCGCAAAGTTTGGCGGAGGTGGTGCGGGAGGCGATCGCCGCGACTTTCGAGGGAGTGGTCTTTCCGGCATTGAACGTGGCGAACTGGGGCGCGGCTGAGCCCCGGCTCCGGCAGCGCGCTTTGGACTTGGCTTCAATTTTCCCGCTGGTCTACGCCGCTGGCGGTCCAAAACCGGAACTGCCGCCGCGGCGCAGTCTGCTCGCCTCCTACCTGGTAACGTATTTCTGGGAGGCGCGGGACCGGGGCTTGCCGCTCATCCGTCCTCTCGGGATTCAATATCCGCACGATCCTAAGGCTGCCGATGAGAACAGCATTTTTCTTTTGGGCGATGAACTGCTGATTGTTCCGATCACCAGCGAGGAGACCAAGCGCTCATTCTACCTGCCGCAGGGGATTTGGACGGATCTCGAGTCCAACGCGGTGTTCCGCGGCAGGCAGCGGGTCGAGATCGATGTGCCGCCATACCTCCCCGTGTACTTGCGCAACGGCTCGATCTTGCCTGTGGACGGCGACCCGATGGTTTTGCACTACACGCCAACGTTAGCCGCGGAGCTGTTCCTGTACGAACCGGATCGCGACGACTACTCACAGTTTCACGCCAGTCCGGCGGGCGACTTCATGCGCTTGCAAGCCGAGCCGAAAAAATCACGCCGTTTCGAATGGATCGTCCATCACGTGGACCGCCCGAAGGGCATTGCGAAGTTTCAGGAAGCCCAATCGAGGGCCGGTTTGCGCCCGGGTTTTTGGTATTACGATGCCGCGCGCCGGAATTTGCATGTAGTCATCTACGCCGCCGCCGGCTCAGATGTTGTGGTGAATATTGAATGACAAGAAGACAATTCCTTTTCGCGGCGCCGGTGAGCCGCATTCTGCAAACCGCCGACGGTAACGGCAACCGCATACCGGATTTTTCAAACAGCGGGTATCGCGGCGCCAACGTTCCCCTGCCCGAAGTTCGGGCGGTAGCCGGGCTGAAGCCGGAGGCGGGCGACGCTACGGCGCGCATTCAGTCCGCCATTGACGAGGTAGCCCGCCACGGCGGCGGCGCGCTCGTTTTGGCCCGCGGCACATACGAAATCAACGGAACTCTAAGTATCCCGAGCGGCGTTATCTTGCGTGGGGAAGGGCAGGGCGCTGATGGCACGGTGCTGCTTGCCGCGGGGAAGAAGCGGCGAACGCTCATCACGATCGGCGGCGCGGCGGCGCCGGAATTGGAACGGCTCGCGCGCCGTATTAAAGATGATTACGTGCCCGTGGGCGCGCGCAGCTTCCGCGTTGACGATCCGAAAGGTCTGAAACCTGGGGATACGGTGATCGTGCGCCGGGTTGGGAATGGCGACTGGATTCGCGCGATAGGCATGGACCGCATCAAACCCCGTCCCACCGACCCCGGTTCGACCAAACAGTGGCAGCCGTTCGATCTGGATTTTGACCGCGTGGTGACGGCGGTGGAAGGGGACCGCATCACCGTGGATGCGCCCATCACCTGCGCCATCGAAACCCGCTGGGGCGGGGGCTTCGTCATCCGGTATCGCGCACCGCTGCTCACCCGGGAGGCGGCGGTTGAGAATCTGCGCGGTGTTTCGGTGTTTGACCGTTCGGTCACGGCGCGGCTTGGTCGGGACGGAGAGACGTATTTCGCCGATGAAGACCACTGCTGGTCGCTCATCGGAGTCTCCGGCGCCGAGAACTGCTGGGTGCAACAGGTGACGGCTCTGCACATGGGCTACGCGTGCGTCGAAATCCGGCGCGCCAAGTGGGTCACCGTTCGGGACTGCTTTTGCGGGGAGATGGTTTCGCAGATCACGGGCAGCCGGCGGTACTCTTTCAGCGTCAGTGGTCAGCTTTGTCTGGTCGAGCACTGCCAGGCCGAAACCGGACGGCACGATTTCGCGGTCGGCGCGCGGGTTTGCGGACCCAACGTGTTCCTGGAATGCCGGGCGCGTAAAGCTTACGCTTATAGCGAGCCGCACCACCGCTGGAGCGTCGGCGGGCTGTATGACAATGTCCACGCCAACATTGCCGTGCAGGACAGGCAGTACTACGGCACAGGACATGGCTGGGCGGGCGCCAATTATGTCCTCTGGAATTGCGAGGGGGACGCGATTTGCCAGAAGCCGCCCACGGCGCAAAACTGGGCGATCGGGCATGTGGGAAGAAAGCTCCCCGGGGCGTTTGCGCCACGGGAGGACGGTCATTGGGAGTTTTTCGGGCGGCACGTCGAACCCAAGAGTTTGTACCGGTGGCAGTTGAGCCAGCGGTTGGGCAACGGATCTAGCCGCGGCAGGGGCTGAGCCGCCCGCCCGCCGCGCCTTGAATTAGTGGATAATCGGACTATGACACTCAGGGTTTGGGGCTTTCTCATTGCCGGGGCGCTGCTGGCGAACGCTCAGAAGACGCATCTGAAAGTCGGCGACATCGCGCCTGATTTTACGCTGCCCTCGTCCACGGGCAAGCAGATCTCGCTCAAGGATTTCCGCGGGAAGACCGTTGTCGTCGCGTTCTTCCCGGCGGCTTTCACAGGTGGTTGAACGAAGCAGCTCACTGCGTACCAGTCTGGTATCGCGAAATTTGAAGAAGCGGCAGCTCAGGTATTGGCGATCAGCACGGACAACACGCCGACGCTCGCGCATTGGGCGAAGGAAATCAACGCCAGCTATCCGCTGTTAAGCGATTTCATGCGCAAGACGTCCGCAGCGTATGGCGTCCTGATCCCCGAACGCGGCATCGCGAGTCGAACGACATTCGTCATAGACGGGGAGGGAAGAATCCAGCACATCGAAGAGGGCTCAGCGGCAATGGATCCCACCGGCGCCGCCACCGCTTGCCAGCGCATCAAGAAGAAACCGTAGCTCAGCACGAAGCGCGGGCGCTCCTGCCGGCGGCTGCCGCTGAGGCGCCGCCCATCAAATGCGCTTCATCCGGCGGCTGTGTCTGATGGCGCCGTGGACACGCCAGGAATCGGGGAGGTGCTTAAGAAGATGGACCAGCAGCCGGTAGCGCAAGCCGGGGACGACGATGAGTTGCCCGCGATCGAGTCCCTTTAGGGAATCCGCGACCACCCGCTCCGCCGTCAGCCACCAGCCTTTAGGCGCCGGAGAGCGGTCTACGCCGAGCACATCGTGGAACTCCGTATAGGTGAATCCGGGGCACAGCGCCTGAACGCGGACGCCGGAATCGCGCACCTTCAGCTCCATGTAGAGACCCTCGGTAAAGGCGTTCATCCACGCTTTCGTGGCGCAATAGCTCGCGTTGCCCGGCGTGCGCCCGAAGGCAGCCACCGAAGAAACGTTGATGATGCCCCCGCGCCCGCGGCGGACCATATGGGGCAGCGCCGCCCGGCATAACCGCATGGTGGCGATGACGTGCAGGCGATGCATTCTGTCCTGTCCCTCGGAATCCGCTTCCCAGAACAGTCCGCGCGTGCCGAAGCCGGCGTTGTTAATGAGCAGATCGACGTCGCCTTTCCCAAGCCTTTGTTCAACAGCGGAGAGTCCTGATTCGGCGGCAAGATCCGCCACAATCACCTCGCACGGCACACCCAGATTCTTCGCCATTTCTTCGAGCCTGTCGCCTCTCCGGGCGACGAGCACAAGCGGGCGTCCCCGCGCCGCCAACTGTTTGGCGAACTCCGCGCCGATGCCGGCTGAAGCTCCGGTGATCAACGCCGTGGATATGGTCCCTTGCTGCGAAGCCATGTGTGTACCCATCGTTTTGGAAGAAGCCATGATATCGCGCTGCGACCGCAACCCGCTGGCGTTTAAGCGCGTCCCAGCAGATTGGTATACTGAAAGACGAGATCTTGACCCCTACATTCCGATGAGGTATTTTTTCCTCTCATTGCTAGCCGCGGGATTGTGCTTGGCGGCGGATTTTAGAACCGGTCAGGCTGCCCGCCTGGTGATCGGGCAGAAGACCTTCACTGCTCAGGATTACGTCGAGCCTGACCAAGATAAGCCGAATGAGACCAAAGCCTCTCGCGAACTGTTGGGCGGAGTGAGCGGGCTGGCGTATGTCAACGACACCCTCTTCGTGGTGGA
>FWPV01006331.1_pt1 | contig 17224 bp, 11 predicted proteins | sample 2228371 | NCBI WGS metagenome assembly FWPV01 (sample SAMEA103939776, study PRJEB20133) | metagenome | reverse complement strand
AGATCGAATTCCGCTAGTCCCCGTGTGCTAGAATGTTAGCGTTGCGGCGGCTTTAGCTCAGCTGGTAGAGCGCTGGATTGTGGTTCCAGATGTCGCGGGTTCGAACCCCGCAAGCCGCCCCATTTTTGTATCGGAGGATGGCCTGACGGAGGGCAGTTCTAGTATTCCTAATTTCCCCGGTAATGCATCCCTAGTCCTTGTTTTCCCATCCATCTGGTGGTAAGTTAGGGTATCCCTTTTCACGGGAGAAGCAGAGAGGATTCAGTTTCACAACTGGGGCGCTTGTTTCGGGATGCTTTGGAGTTGGGATGACGAAGTTCGTCTCTCGCCCCGGCTCGGAGGAATGGCTGGGAAGCGGGTGCTGTAAGGGAGACTAGACAGTTTCCGGATTATATTTCTGCACGAAGTTCTCCCCCAAGTAGCCGGAGATACGGAGGAGGTGTGGGTAGTGTTGCTTGACAGAACCGGGGCGGACAGAAACCCGCCAGCCTTGAGTGAGGGCTTAGGGGACAGGCCGCAAGTCAAAGGAAAATTTCTCTTTCTGGGCGGCCAGAAACTTCACATTCGGGGTGTCACTTACGGGACGTTCAAGCCGGACGGCGCCGGATTGCAGTTTCCTGACCGGGAGACAGTGCGGCGGGATTTCGCGCAGATGGCGGCGGCTGGGGTCAATGCGGTCCGCACTTATACCGTCCCCCCTCGCTGGTTGTTGGACCTTGCAGCAGAGTACGCGCTGCACGTGATGGTGGGTCTCCCATGGGAGCAGCACATTGCTTTTCTCGACGACCCATCGCGCCCGGCGGCCATTGAACAACGCGTCCGCGAGGGCGTTCGCTCCTGCGCCGGACACCCTGCGGTCTTGTGTTTCGCCATCGGCAATGAAATTCCCGCGTCCATCGTGCGCTGGCACGGCGCTCGCCGCGTGGAAGCGTTCCTGAAGCGTCTGTACCGTGCGGTAAAGGAAGAAGATCCCGGCGCTCTGGTCACCTACGTCAACTTCCCGACGACGGAGTTCCTGGACTTGCCGTTCGCCGACTTTTACTGCTTCAACGTTTACCTGGAAAATGAAGAGCGCCTGCGCAGCTACCTCAGCCGCTTGCAGAACCTGGCGGGCGACCGCCCCCTCGTAATGGCGGAAGTGGGCTTGGATAGCCGCAGAAACGGCGAAGAAAAGCAGGCGGAGGTGCTGGCATGGCAGATCCGAACCTGTTTCACTTCGGGCTGCGCCGGTCTGTTTTTGTTCGCCTGGACCGATGAGTGGCACCGCGGGGGCTTCGACATCGAGGATTGGGATTTCGGATTGACCCGCCGCGACCGTTCTCCGAAGCCTGCGCTGGCCGCTGTGTCGCGCGCGTTTTCGGACTCGCCGTTTCCGTCTGACATCCCTTGGCCGGAAATCTCCGTGGTGGTTTGCACATATAACGGATCCCGCACGATCGCGGAAACGCTGGAGCACCTTGCCAAGCTGGATTATCCCTGTTACGAAGTCATCGTGGTCAACGACGGGTCCACGGATGATACGGCGGAGAAGATCTCGGCGTTCGACGTGAAACAGATCAACACAGTCAATCGCGGGCTGAGCGCCGCCCGCAACACGGGCCTGTTCGCCGCCAAGGGCGAAATCGTCGCCTACATCGACGACGACGCCTATCCCGACCCCGACTGGCTGCGCCACCTCGCGCTGGCTTTCCTGCGCTCGGACCACGCCGCCATCGGAGGTCCCAACATCCCTCCGCCCGGCGACGGCTCCCGGGCCGATTGCGTCGCCAACGCGCCGGGCGGGCCAATTCACGTCCTGCTCACCGATGAGATTGCCGAGCACATCCCCGGCTGCAATATGGCGTTCCGTGCGGACGCCCTGCGCGAGATCGGCGGCTTTGATGTGCAGTTCCGCGCGGCGGGCGACGACGTGGACGTCTGCTGGCGCCTGCACGAGAAAGGCTACACGATTGGATTTAGCCCTGCCGCCACGGTGTGGCACCACCGGCGGAATTCGATCAAGGCCTATTGGAAACAACAGGTCGGCTATGGCAAGGCGGAAACCATGCTGGCGCGCAAGTGGCCGGAAAAGTACCGCTCGGCAGGGGACCTGATCTGGTCCGGACGGCTTTATGGCAAGGGACTGCTCGCCGGTTCCCTTTTGGGGCGTGGCCGGATTTATCACGGGGTGTGGGGCACGGCTCTGTTTCAGTCTGTCTATCAGCCCGCTCCCGGGATACTGTGCAGCCTCCCGGCTATGCCGCTGTGGTACTTGTTGAACGCGGCGCTCCTGGCTATCACCCTGATGGGGTTTCTGTGGCCGCCGTTGTTTGCGGCGCTCCCGGCGCTGCTCGTTTCAGCGCTGTTACCCGTGCCATACGTGGTGGCCGGCGTGCGCCGGGCGGCGTTCACCACGCCGCCGCGTTCCCGTCTCCACGCGGCGGCGCTGCGCGGCCTCACGGCGGCGCTGTACTTCGCCCAACCGCTGGCCCGTTTGTGGGGCAAGATGAAAGCCTGTTACGCCTTATGGCGCGAAAGCAAGGGCGGCATTATGCTGCCGCGGCTAACCTGTCTCAGCATTTGGAGCGAGGATTGGCGTCCGCCTGAAGCATGGCTCGGCGATATCGAGAATGCGCTTTACGCTCAGAACGCCTTGGTCGCCCGCGGCGGGGATTTTGACGACTGGGACCTCGAAGTCCAAGGCGGTTTCTTCGGCCACGCCCGGCTGCGTGTGGGCATCGAAGAGCACGGGGGAGGCAGGCAACTTGTCCGGGTGAAGCTCTGGCCGCGGTTGGATGCATTTGTCGTCGCGCTGGCTCTGTCCTTTGCGGCGCTGGCTGTCCTTGCGGGCTGGGCTGGCGAAGGGGTGGTGTGCTGGGTCTCCGGAACCATCGCCCTGCTCCTCGGCGGGGTGGTGATGCGCAGTTGGACGGAGAGTTGCAAAGCGGTTCGCGCGGCGTTGGAAGGGGACGCCGCGGGCATGGACGAAGATGCCGAGCCGGTTGGGCGCATTCCGCCGCAGCAGGCGCAGGAGCCGCTTCCCGGCGGCGCGCCGGCCGAATTGCGGAGCAAGGAGCCCGGGGACGCGCATAGCATGGCGGCGCGGGTTCGATAGCAGGCGGAAGCGGGAATGCAGGTGGTTTTATGAGGCGACGCTTCGCCAAGCTGCTGCCCTTCATCACGCGCCAGTGGCGCGCCCTGAGCGCCATCCTGGTCCTGACCTTGCTTGCGTCGGCTGCCGGGGCGCTTCAGCCATGGCCGATGAAGATCCTGGTGGACCACGCGCTGCGCGGCGACCCGCTGCCGGATTACCTCAGGGAGCCGCTCTTGCGGACCCACCTGATCGGATCCGACCCCGCTACGCTCATTCTTCTCGCGGCTTTCGCCGGCTTGGCGCTGTTTGTCGTCAATTCGATGCTCGATACGGCGCTCAACTGGACGTGGGCGCTGGCCGGGCAGCGGATGGTGTACGACCTGGCGGGCGCGGTTTTCGCCCGCTTGCAGCGCCTTTCCCTCTTGTTCCATACCCGGCGTCCGGTGGGCGATTCCATCAGCCGGCTTTCGACCGATACATGGTGCGTCTACTCGGTCACTTCCAGCCTCCTCGTCACCCCCGTCCAGCAGATTTTCACCGTCGCCACCATCGGCGGTCTGGCTTGGGCTCTCGATCCTCACCTTTCGATGGTGTCCTTCGCTCTGGCGCCCCTGCTGGCGGGTTCGAGCCTCTACTTCGGCAAGCGGATGAAGCGGCGGGCGCATCAGACGCGCGAAGCGCAAAGCCGGCTGGTGAGTTTCGTTCAGCAAGTTCTGGCCTCGATTCCGCTGGTGCAGGTGTTCAGCGCCGAGGACCGCAACAAGCGCCGCTTCCTGGAACTGGCTGAAGACGCCGTTCACTGGTCGCAGCGCGGCGCATTGGTCAATTCGTCTTTCGGGCTGGTGAACGGATTGATCACCACCGCGGGGATGGCGGTCATTCTTTTCGCCGGAGGCCGGCGCGTGCTGGCGGGTTCGCTCACGTTGGGCGGTCTGCTGGTCTTTTTGGCCTACATCCGGACGCTGCAAAACGCCGCGGCAGGTCTGCTCCAGACGTACGGTTCGTTCAAGCCGTTGGAGGCTTCGCTCGAGCGCGTGCTCGAGATCCTGGAGGCAAAGGACCCGGTGGCGGACTCGCCCGGCGCTCTGTCGCTTCCGCCGCGCCGCCCCGGCGACCGCGGCCACATCCGCTTTGAAAACGTCAGCTTCGCTTACGAACCCGGCAGGAACGTCCTTGCGGACATCCACTTTGAGACCCGTCCGGGCGAAGTGGTGGCGATCGTGGGAGCCACGGGCGCCGGCAAAAGCACGCTGGTCTCGCTGATTCCCCGCTTCTTTGATCCCACCGAAGGGAGGGTGCTGTTTGACGGCGCCGATGTCCGGCGGATTCGAATCGCCGAGTTGCGGGAACAGATTTCGATCGTGCTCCAGGACCCGTTCCTCATGCCGCTGACGGTGGCGGAAAACATCGCCTACGGGCGCAAGGACGCTTCGCGCGACGAAATCATCCGCGCCGCCATCGCCGCCAACGCCCACGACTTCATCCGCCGCCTGCCGCAGGGGTACGACACCGTGATCGGCGAACGGGGCGCCACGCTGTCTGGCGGACAGCGGCAGCGCATCGCCATCGCCCGCGCGCTCTTGAAGAACGCCCCGGTGCTGATCCTGGACGAGCCGACATCGGCGCTCGACACGCGCAGCGAGGCGCTGCTGCTGGAGGCGCTCGACCGCCTGATGCAGGGCCGGACCTGCTTCATCATCGCCCACCGCCTGTCCACGGTGCGCAAAGCCACGCGGATTCTGGTCCTGGACGCCGGGCGCATCGTCGAGTCCGGTTCGCACGAGGAACTGCTGGCCGCGCGCGGGGCCTATTACCGCCTGCATTCGATTCAATTCCGCCCCGCGGAGGAGGGCGCCGCATGAAACGCTGGTGGGCGCACATCGGGCGTTACGCGTCGCCGTTCAAAGGGCGCCTCGCGGCGGTGCTGGCGCTGCTGCTCGCTTTTTCGGCGGCGGAGGCGCTTAAGCCGTGGCCGCTGAAGTTCGTGGTGGACAATGTGCTCGCGGGCAAGCCCCTGCCGGAACAAGTGGACTGGATCGGGAAATTGCCCGGCGGCGCGGCGCCCGTGGGTTTGCTGGCGTGGCTCACGGCGGGGACGGTGATCCTCTTTCTGGCGGGATGGCTGGCCAAGATGGCGCAAGCCTATGTGCAGGCGGGGCTGGCGGCGCGCATGAACTACCGGCTCGGAGCGGACATCTTCGACTACATCCAACGGCTGTCGCTGCGCTTCCACGCCTCTCACCGGGTGGGGGACCTTGTGCAACGGGTGCTCTCGGATTCAGCCTGCGCGCGCGAGCTGGTGGTCAGCGTGGTTCTGCCCCTGCTGACTTCGCTCGCGACCCTGGTGATGATGTTCGCCATTCTGCTCCGGCTGAATTCCTTTCTCGCCTTTGTGGCGCTAATGGCCGTCCCGCCGCTGTACTTCGTCATCCGGTATCTCTCGGGTCCGATGAGCGACTGGGAGTACCGCAAGTCGGAGTTGATGGGGCAGGTCATGTCGCGGGCTGAGCAAGTGCTCACGGCGCTGCCGGTGGTGCAAGCCTTCACTCAGGAAAAGCGCGAGCAAGATAGCTTCGCGGTCCTCACGCGGTCGAGCGGGCACGCGTATCTGCGCTCGACCGTGGTGCAGATGCAGTTCAAGGTGGCGGTGGGCGGCGTTTTGGCTCTCGCGACGGCGCTGCTGATGTACTTGGGCGGTGCGCAGGCGTTAAGCGGGAAGATCACGGTGGGCGAACTGCTCGTGTTCCTGGCTTATCTTGATTCGCTCTACGCGCCGCTTGCCACCATGGCCTATCTTTCACAGGGCTATGCATTCGCGGCGGCGGGCGCGCGGCGGGTGTTGGAAGTGCTGGCGGTGGACGACCGTGTGAAACCGCCTGTTGCGCCTTTGCGATTGCCCGGGGCATGCCGCGGCGCGGTTGTGTTTGAAGGCGTGACATTCGGCTATGAACGCAACCCCCCGGTCTTGCGGGGGATCAACCTGGCGGTAGCGCCGGGAGAGCGCGTGGCGCTGGTGGGATCATCCGGGGCGGGGAAGAGCACGCTGGTTTCACTGGTCCCGCGGCTGTTCGACCCGTGGGAAGGACGGATCACGCTGGACGGGGTGGACCTGCGGCGGTTGCCGCTCGAAGAATTGCGCGCGCAGATTGGGATGCTTTTGCAGGAGCCGTTTCTGCAAGCGGCGACGGTAGCGGAAAACATCGCCTTCGGGCGTCCCGGGGCAAGCCGCGCCGCGATTATTGCCGCGGCGGAGGCGGCGAGCGCGGATGCCTTCATCCGGGCCTTGCCGCAAGGATACGATACGCCCGTTGCCGAGCGGGGCATTACGCTTTCCGGCGGCGAGCGCCTGCGCATCGCCATCGCGCGCACCTTATTGAGGGACGCTCCGATTCTCATTTTGGACGAGCCGACATCCGCCCTCGACGCAGCCACGGAGGAGTCGGTCATGGAAGCCTTAAACCGCCTGATGGCCAACCGGACAACGTTTCTAATCGCCCACCGCCTCTCCACCGCCCGCCGCGCAGACCGCATTGTGGTGCTGGAGGGCGGGCGGATCGTGGAGGCAGGTCTAAGCCCTCATTTTGGTTTCCTGCAGTCTGGAATGCTCGCTGAGGAACTGCGCCGATGCCATTTTCACCCTGAGCGCAAGTCGGAGGTTCTATAGGTGAGGAACCGTCTTTCAAAGCTTCGGATCGTTGTGTCGGGGCTAGCGGCCACATACCCGTTTGGCGGGGTATTTTGGGACTACTTTCAATACGTTTTGGGATTCTGCCTGCTGGGGCACGAGGTGCTGTATTTGGAGGATACAGGCCAGTGGGTTTATGATCCTGCCAGTGCGACTTTTGTTGAAGACGGCGCTGCAAACGCCGCTTACTTGGCACGGCAAATCCAGTCGCTCCCTCAACAGTGGCAGTTTCGCTGGCATTTCCGTGACGCCCGAGGCTCTGAATTCGGTTGCTCCGAAGACGAGGCTCGGGAGTTTTGCCGGTCTGCGGACCTGTTTTTAAATATTTCGGCGGCCTGTCTCATGAGGGATGACTATTTCCGCGCCCGGGTAGTCGCTTTCATTGATTCAGATCCGATGTATACGCAGGCGGGGGTACCGGAGTTCATGCTGGGATCGGCAGATCAGGATTTGATCGAGCGCATCCAACTGATGCAGCGTCACAAAACGTTCTTCACGTTCGGAGAAAACATTTACGAGCCAGACTGCTTAGTTCCTAAAGAGTTGTTCCGGTGGATTCCCACCCGGCAGCCGATCCTGTTTGATTACCTGTACAACCGGCGGACCCCCGTCAACTTACGCCGGCAGGTTTTCACCACTGTAGGTTCCCGGGAGCCAAGCAAGAAGCCCTTAAAAGTGCGCGGTAGAGAGTACTTTGGCAAGTCGGTTGAGTTGGAGCGATTCAAAGAAGTCGGCGACTTTAGCCCGCTGCCGGTTGAACTTGCTATTTCGGGCAAGACGGGAACCGAGGGGCAGCCAGGCGAGCGTTGGCGCGAGATCCCCGCATATCCCGTCTCTCACGACCCATGGGTGTATTTGGACTACTTGTCGAATTCATTCGGAGAGTGGAGTGTGGCCAAGCATGCCTATGTGGCGAGCCGGAGCGGCTGGTTTTCATGCCGCACCGCGTGTTACTTGGCGCTCGGGGTGCCCGCAGTTGTGCAAGACACCGGCTTTAGCCGGCGGTTGCCTTCGGGAGCGGGACTGTTTGCATTTTCTACCGTGGACGAAGCGGTGTCAGGTTTGAAGTGTATTGTCGCCGAGCCAGAAGTACACTCTGCCGCGGCAGCGGAACTGGCGCGCGACTACTTCGACTACCGCGTGATACTCCCAAGGTTAATTGATAACGCCTTCTCCGCTTCGCGCGGAGACTCGGTTTGAGTGCATTGCTTCACTGGGACATGAAGATTTTGCTGTTAGGGTACATAGTACGCGGGCCTTTTGGCGGGATGGTCTGGCACCACTTCCAGTATTTTTGCGGATTGCTGAAGCTTGGGTATGACGTTTACTTTGTCGAGGATAGCGACGATTACGCGAGCTGTTACACCCCGTGGACCCCTTCGGGGACGACGGATCCTTCATATGGTCTTGAGTATCTGTATTCGTTGTGTGAATGGGCGGGGGTTGAGCAGCGCTGGGCATATTATGACGCCCACACTTCACAGTGGCTAGGTCCCCTTGCAGCGCGGATGCCCGGCTTGGTTTCTGATGCCTGTGCCGTGTTCAACTTGTCCGGCGTGAATCCTATCCGCCCGTGGTGGCAAGACATTCCCTATCGCGTCTTTATCGACACCGATCCGGTGTTCACACAGGTACGAAATCTCACAAAACGAGAAGCCTACAGGCAAGCCCGTCTTCATAACTTGTTTTTCACTTTCGGCGAAAACTTTGGCGAACCTTTGTGCAGCATCCCCGACGACGGTTTCCCATGGAGACGCACCAGACAACCCATAGTACTCGACTTTTGGCCGGTTTCGGGCGGCTCTGGTAGTGGAAAATTCACGACCGTGATGCAGTGGCGCAGCTACCCGGCGATGGAGTTTCGAGGGCAGACCTATAAGATGAAGGCCGATTCCTTCAAATGCATATTGAATCTGCCGGCTGAAGCTCCCGGTCCATTTGAATTGGCAGTCAAAGGACTCGGGTCTGAGGCGGCATGGGTTGAAAGCCAGGGCTGGCAGTGGTTCGACGCCGTCGAGATCACCGAAAGTTTCACTCGCTACCAGCGGTATCTTGCATCATCCGCTGCGGAGATTGCGGTAGCCAAGCACGGGTATGTTGTAACGAGGAGTGGTTGGTTTAGCGAGCGGAGCGCGGCTTATTTGGCGTGTGGTCGGCCTGTGCTTGCTCAGGAGACAGGTTTCTCCGACTGGTTGCCGGTCGGATCTGGCGTCTTGGCCTTTCGAACCTTGCAGGAAGCGGTGGAAGGCGTCCGAGAGATTCGATACAACTACGACAAGCATTCGAGGGCAGCTCGAGAGCTGGCGTGTGCTTACTTTGACCACAGGCTCGTGCTGAACCGCTTGTTGGAAGACATACTCGCGGAGCGGCCAACGTGAGACACGAGACGTGCCGGCGCAATTTTTCGGTGCGAATTTACCGGACGGAGGCGGTCGCCCGAATTGTCGCCGGGATTTGCAAAAGCTATACCGGTCGATGCCGAATGGAAAGACGCCAGAGGGCAATCGCTGGCCCCGAGAGGTAGGGTAGGGTGGGTGTGCCGGTGACCTTGCTTCTAGTTTGGATCAGCGGACTCTTGATCGGCATGTCCCAATGCAAGGCCGAGGATATTGATCTTTCTGAGGCCTCAACCCGCTCCGTCCGCGTGCTCAGGGTTTCGCAGCCCCCGAGACTGGCGGAATTCGTCGAAAACTCCTCAGCCCACAGCGCAGCCTCCGTCTCCGATTTCCGCCAGCGCACGCCCCGCGATGGGGCGCCCGTCTCACAGCCGACCGCTGCTTACCTCTCCTATGACGACAAGAATCTTTACGTCGTCTTCGTCTGCAAGGACGACCCGGCGCTCGTCCGCGCCCGTATGGCCAAACGCGAAGATATCGGCGAGGACGATTCGGTCAGCCTCTACCTCGATACCTTCGCCGACCGGCAGCGCGCCTATCAGTTCACCGTCAACCCGCTCGGCATTCAACGCGATAGCATCATCACCGAAGGACAGAAGCCGGATATGCGCTTCGACACCGTCTGGCGCTCCGAAGGGCGGCTCACCCCGGACGGATATGCCGTCTGGATGGCCATCCCCTTCCGCAGCCTCCGCTTCCCGCCCGGCGAGGCGCAAACCTGGCGCATCGCCCTTTCGCGCTACATCCCCCGCAACAACGAAACCGCCTTTTGGCCGCACATCAGCCTGAAACAGCAGGGATTCGTCCAGCAGATGGGGGTGCTCGAAGGCATCCAAAACGTCTCCCCCGGGCGCAACGTTCAACTGATCCCCTACTTCACCGCCACCGACGCGCGCCTCCTCGATTGGGGCTCCGGAAAGTATCCCGCCCAGCAGGAGTACCGCGGCGGCGTCGACGCCAAGGTGGTGGTCAAGAATGCTTTCACCTTCGACGTCACCGCCAACCCGGACTTCAGCCAAGTCGAGTCCGACGATCCGCAGGTCACCGTCAACCAGCGGTTCGAAGTGTTCTTCCCCGATAAGCGCCCGTTCTTCATCGAGAACGCCGGCTACTTCGAAACCCCCATTAACCTGTTCTTCTCCCGCCGCATTGCCGATCCGCAATTCGGCGCCCGGATGACGGGCAAAGCCGGCCGGTGGGCCATCGGAGCGCTCGGCATGGACGACCGCGCGCAAGGCAAGCGGCTCGCCGCCTCCAACCCGTATTACAGAGACCACGCGGTCGCCGGCGTGGCGCGCGTGCAGCGCGAGCTCGCCCGCGATTCGCGCTTCGGCGCATTCATCAGCTCCCGCGACTTCGGCAATTCCTGGAACCGCATGGCCTCCTTCGACGCGCGCCTGCGCCTGTCGCCCACATGGTATTTCACCGGGCAGATGGCGCACAGCTACGACAGGCAACTGGACGGGCGCAAACGCCAAGGGCCGGCGTATCTGGCGGACTTGACCCACGCCAGCACGCATTTCACCTACACCGCCACTTACACCGACATCAGCCCGGACTTCCGCGCGCCGCTCGGCTTTGTGCGCCGCACCGACATCCGGCAGATGCAGCACTACGCCGGCTACTTCTGGCGTCCCCAAGGCGGCAAGGTGCTGAGCTACGGCCCGGCCTTCACCGCGGCTTGGAACTGGCTGCGCGACGGGCGGTTGCAGGACCGCTACTGGAATGGCTCCTTCAGCATGGACTTTTCCGGGCCCTCCGGCTTCACCGTGAACCGCTACGACGCCCTCGAGCTTTACTGGAACCAGACCTTCCGGTACGCCCGCAGCGACGCCTCCTTCTATGCCGGCTTTCTGCGCTGGCTTTATTTCTATGGAAGCTACGGGCAGGGGAAAGGGATCAACTACAACCCGGCTTACGGACTCGACCCCTACCTCGCCCTGACGCGCAACGGGTCGTTCGGCTTCACGCTGCGCCCCACGCCGAGGACGCGCATCGAAGAGTATTACTACTATTCGTGGCTCGGCAACCGGAATCCCGCGAACTACGGCGCGTCGATTTACACCAACCACCTGTTCCGCACCAAGGTGAACTACCAGTTCACGCGGGCGCTGTCGATCAGGGCGATTCTGGATTACTACGCCTTGCTGCCCGATCCGGGCATGATCCATGAGACCAAGTCTAAGCTGCTCGCGGGCGACCTGCTGCTCACCTACATGCTGCACCCCGGCACGGCGCTGCACATCGGCTACACCCGCCGCTATGAGAACGTCCGCATCGATCCCACCGTCCGGCCCGCGGTCCTATATGGCGTCAGCCCCCTTGACCTCACCGGCGGCCAGCTTTTCGTCAAGCTGAGCTACCTGTTCCGGTACTGAACTCCGCCCCGCGCCTATTTGGCAGGCACAATCCGCACGGAGTCCGAGGCCAGAATAGGCACGCCGTCCGTGGCCAGCCCTTTGAGCCAGCCGAGCGTGTCGCCCGGTGCAAACCCGGTCTTCGTCGAGTCGAAGTGGCAGATCAAATCCGGGCGCCCGTCGTAGTTCACATCCTGACCTCCCGGCGCGCACGACACGAGACTAGCCTCGTTCCCCGTTTTTCCAAAAGTGAGGGAAGACCGGTTGACTTGGGATGTTGCGTCGAACAAGGCGTCCGATAGAATCGCGACCGGGATCACGCCGCGGCTCCCGGGATTGATGCTGTTGGGGTAACTGAAGGGCTTGATGTCCAAAGCCCTTGTTCGAAACGGCTCGGCGATTGCGACAATGCGCATGTAATGCGGTCCAGGCGGCCCCAGGTCGTCGAAGACGATGACCAAGGTGTAGCTATTGCCGGCGGAAGGCTGCTCCGCGATGTAGGCGGAGCCCCCGCCAGGTTCGATCTCGACGCTCTGTACCGTCCAAACGGCGCTGGTTGCAGGCACGCCATCGCCCGGAAATGTGAAGGTGTCCAGGGACCAGCAGTTACAGCTTTCGACCCGGTCGCCATAACTCGCCGGCCAGCTCGGATACCAGTCCGCGCCGTTGACGGTGGTCGGTTTGCCCGGAGCCGGAGGATAGTAAATGTCGTGCCGCCCCGGAGCGGCGAAGGTTACGTGATGCCACTGCGCGGCGTTGCCGCGCAAGGTGAGGTTGCTTAGGCCGTCGATATAGGCTTCGATCTCGATGGTGAATGGGGGCGCGGCTTTCGCCATCTGCGCGCACGCCGCGAAAATAAGAAACGCGATCCACGATCGCAACGCCAGTGCCTGCATCAGAATCTCCCTCCTTCTCCGGAGGCGACCGCTGGCGGGGTGGGCATTCAGCGGCCGGGGCATTCGCCACAAAGCGGCCTCCGATCTTTCTCTAGCCTACGCGCCTGAGCAGTTCGATGCAAGGCGGTAACGGCCGCCGCATTCCGGTATAATCCTCGTTTTCCCACGAGGAGAACCGGAATGAACCGAAGACAGTTCTTAAGCGCCGCCACCGGAGCGGTTTGGGCGCGCGCCGGGGCGGCAGCGCAGCGCCGGCCGAATATCGTCGCCATCCTGGCGGACGACCAGGGCTGGGGCGATCTCAGTTTCCACGGCAACGCCAACCTTTCCACCCCCAACATCGACTCGCTCGGCCGCGATGGCGCGCACTTCACCCACTTCTATGTCTGCGCCGTCTGCGCTCCCACGCGGGCGGAGTTTCTCACCGGGCGGTATCACGCCCGCTGCGGCGTGCGCGGCGTTTCTACGGGCGCGGAGCGGATGAACCTCGACGAAACCACCATCGCCGAAACGTTCAAATCCGCCGGCTACGCCACCGGCGCTTTTGGCAAATGGCATAACGGCAGCCAGCACCCCTACCACCCCAACGCGCGCGGCTTCGACGAATTCTATGGCTTCACCTCCGGCCATTGGGCGCACTACTTCGACACGGAGATGGACCATAACGGCACTCTCACCCGCGGGCGCGGCTACATCATCGACGACCTCACCGACCACGCCATGGACTTCATCTCCAAGAACCGCGAGCGGCCGTTTTTCTGCTACGTCCCCTTCAATACGCCGCACTCGCCCATGCAGGTTCCCGAGAGCTTCTACAAACGCTTCGCCGGCTTGGAGCCAAAGATGCGCGCGCGCCCCGACCAAAAAGAGGACCTTGCCATGACCCGCGCCGCGCTCGCCATGTGCGAAAACATCGACTGGAACGTCGGCCGCATCTTGAAGCGCTTGCAGGAGCTGCGCCTGGCTGAAAACACCATCGTTTTCTACTTTAGCGACAACGGGCCGAATAGCTGGCGGTGGAATGGCGGGATGAAGGGGCGCAAAGGTTCGGTGGACGAGGGAGGGCTGCGCTCGCCGCTGCTCATGCGCTGGCCGGGCGTGATTCGCCCCGGCGCGCGGCTCACGCAGATTGCAGGCGCGATCGATCTGTTGCCTACGCTCGCCGACCTCGCCGGCGTGCCGTTGTGGTCGAAAAAGCCCCTCGACGGTAAGAGTTTGAAGCCGCTCCTGCTCGGGCAGGCGAAAGACTGGCCGGACCGCATGCTGTTCTCGATTCAAGGCAAGCGCATCAGCGTCCGCACGCAGCAATACCGGCTCGATCCCGACGGTCAACTGTTTGACATCACCCGCGACCCGGGGCAAGAACGCAACATCGCCGCCGAACAGCCGGAGGTGGCGGCGAAGCTGAAGAAAGCCGTGGCCGAATGGGCCAAGGAAATCCTGCCGAACATCGGTCCGGATGACCGTCCGTTTCCGGTGGGCTACGCCAAGATGACGCTGCTTCCGGCGCGGGACGGTGTGGCGTCCGGCGGCATCGAGCGCAGCGCCAAGCCCCCCAACAGCTCGTTCTTCACGAATTGGACGAGCAGGGACGACCGCATAACCTGGGACATCGAAGTGGGCGCCGCGGGGCGCTACCGGGCGGAGCTTTACTGCACCTGCCGCAAAGAGGATGTAGGCGCCACGGTGGAGCTTTCATTCCCCGGCGCGCAGATTCGGGCGAAGCTCACCCTGGTTCACGACCCGCCGCTCATCGGCAAAGCCGAAGACCGCGTCCCACGCATCGAGTCTTACACCAAGGAGTTCAAACCGTTCCTGCTGGGAACCATCGAGCTGAACAAGGGCAGAGGCAAGCTCGAGCTGCGCGCGGTGGAAATCCCTGGCAAGCAAGTCGCCGACGTGCGCTATCTGGTTCTGACACGAGTCTAGACCGGTTGGGAAAGGACGGCAAAAGGCGGCGGGGTTGCGCCGCCTGTCCCCGGCATTTAAATTGGGGATAGAAGAGGTTAGAGTGGGATGCTGGTGGATCGCAACCATCCATTGAGCAGACTTTTCACCGATTTGGTCTGGCGGCGGGTCTGCGGCGACGCCGGCTTATGGGACCCCCCGCTGGCGGAGTATGTAGCCGCGTTGCTAACCAACTTCGCCGATGTCAACAACCTGTACCGGATCCGCAACGCCCGGGGCAAGCGGCTGGAAGACGTAGGCGAAATGCTGATCGAATCCAACCCGTTGCTTGGGGCGCATTCCTTCATCCGGGAGCGCGAGGTGCGCAAGCACATCGGGGACTTCACTCTTTTTTTCGCCGGGCTGTTTCCGGAGTATGTGGCGTCGTTGCCGCGCCGGGGCTTGCGGTTGGACGCCTTCATCGACTACGTCAAAGCCGGCAAGGAGTCCTACCACATCGTGTCTTGCTTCGATCAGTTCGAATACAAGAACGAGGCGCCGCTGTTCCGCCGTCTCTCGGATCAGTTTGAGACCTGCGTGTACGGTCTCAATCTGATCAAGCAAGACCTCGAAAGCTTCCAGAAAGACTTCTACCGCCGCCTCCGCACAAGCTTGCAGTAACCGCGCCTCCGCCCCCTCGTGGCGCAAGCACTCATGCTTGCAGCGCCCCGCTCATGGGGGCGCCAATCTTCGATTTCGCAGTGAACTACTCCACCCGGTAGATGGTCAGCCCTGAAAGCAGTTTCGGGTAAAAGTCGGTCGACTTCTGCGGCATGACGCGCCCGGCGAAAGACGTCTCCGCTACATCTTCGATCGAAGTCGGCTCGAGCAGGAAAGCCAGAGTCGCGCCGGCGGCGACTTCGTTCACCGCGGCTTCCAAGCCGCGAACGTAGCGGATGTGCTTTTCATCCCGCACTGCTTCTTCGCCGATGTTCAGTACCTGCTGGATCAATACGCCGTGCAGAATGGCGACGTCGAGGTCCCCCGGTTGCCGGTCGCGCTCCAACAGGAACAGGCGTCTTCCGCCCGCCGCTGCCGCCCCGATGCGTACTTTCCCGGCGCGGGGCTCGGCGAACGCAGCGCGGAGTTCGTCTACCGAAGCGAGTTCCCGGACTTCAAAATGCCGCGCCGCCGCCGCCGCGAAAGCGTCCGCAGAAAAACCCTCCAGCCCGTGCAGCACGCGGTGGGTCGCCAGAATCTTCAGCCCCGGCGAGAACATGTTGACGAAAGTCATCATCACCCACGCCGCGCCCTCCAGCTCCGGGTGCGCCTCGCGGAAAGCGAGCGCCGTTTCATAGCGATGATGACCGTCGGCGATAACCAGCTTCTTGTCCGCCATCACCGCCTGAATCTGCTCAATCCGACCGGAGCCGGCGATGCGCCAAAGCCGGTGAACGGTCCCATATTCATCCACCACTTCGGTGAGCGGCTCTCCGGCGCTGCACTCGTCAAGCAGCCGGTCCACCGCGCCTTCGCGGTCCGGATACAACATGAAGATCTGGCCGAAGTGCGCCCGCGTATGCTCAAGCACCTGCATACGGTCTTTCTTGGGACCGGAAAGCGTTTGCTCATGCCGGTGAACTACGCCGGCGGAGTAGTCCTCCACGGCGCCCAGCCCGATGAAGCCCTTGCGCACGGCTTTCACGCCGGCGTCCGGAACCGTGAACTCCTGAAAGTAGGCGAACAGCGCGGGTTCGGGCTCTTGGACCAGGATGCCTTGTTCTATCCATTGCCGGAAATAGCTCGCCGCGCGCGTGTAGACGTTATCGCTTTCCGAGTCGGACTCCGATCTCGGTCCTAATATGATCCGCACCAGGTTGTAAGGGTTGAGCGACAGGTAGCGCGCCTGCATTTCCGGCGAGATCTTGTCGTACGGCTGCGTCACCAGGTCCCCGATGGGACCGGCTGCGGGAGAATATCGATACGCTCGAAACGGACGGATTCTAGCCATAGGAAAAGGGAGACTTCAGGATACCAGACGGCGGCGGAAAAACAGCCACACCCCGGCGGCGAACAGGACCGCCGCAATCCACTGCGTCACCGAAAGCGGTCCGCCGAAGGGCGGCGCCTGCTCGTGGTAACGGAAAAACTCGATCACAAACCGGGCGGCGGAATAAAGCGCCAGGTAGAGGGCGATTACTTGCCCGGGCTTATGCTCCCGGTGGAAGAAACGCCACAGGATGCCGAAAATCACCGCTTCCGCGCCGGCTTCATAAAGCTGCGCCGGATGCAGTCCCACGTTCAACGGAGTGCCGAAAAGGCGGTTCGCCTCCGGGTTCGTGAACACGACCTTCCACGGCAGATCGCAGCGCGAACCCCAACAGCAGCCTGCGGCAAAACAGCCCAGGCGTCCAAAGACGTGCCCCAAGGCGATGCCCGGCGCAAAACAGTCCGCCGTTTTCCATGCCGGCAGCTTGTGCTTCCGCATGTACAGGACGCCCACCAGCAGAGCCACGATCAGCCCGCCTTGAAACACCCCTCCGGCTTGCAGCGTGGCCATCGAAAAGATCTCGCGCGGGTTCCGCCAGTAATAGCCGGCGTCGAAGGCGAGCATGAACAGCTTCGCGCCCGCCAGTCCCGCCAAGGCGCAATAGATTGCCAGGTTCACCACCACGTCGCTGTCTAATCCGGACCGCCTCCCGAGCTTCTGCGTCAGCCACACGGCGGCCAGGAACGCCAGGGCGATGAACGCGCCATAGGTCGGCAGGAAGAAATCCCCGATCTCGATCAGTTTGGGATGCATTCAGCTCCGGGCCTCACGGCGGCGCGACAGCCACAAGTCCAACCCGATCAGCGCCGCGCCGAAGGTGATGGCGCTGTCGGCTACATTGAATGTGTGCCAGTGGTAAGCGCGCCAGTGGAGGTCGATA
>FWPV01008934.1_pt1 | contig 17230 bp, 9 predicted proteins | sample 2228371 | NCBI WGS metagenome assembly FWPV01 (sample SAMEA103939776, study PRJEB20133) | metagenome | reverse complement strand
CGCCCGGCTGCGGGAAGAGGTCAACGAATGGACGAGCCGTCTTCGCGGCGCTCCTGCGGCGCGCGCGGCGGGGATTCCGCTGCGCGAGGCGGCCGGGAGACGCGCCGGAGCGCTCGTGGAGCTGATGCGGGCGGCGCCTTCCGCTGCATATGCGGCGAGGTTGAGTCCGGAGGAACGGCAGGCTCTGGTGGCGCAGGACCCGGAGCTGGACGCGCTGCTTGAAACCCATGGCCGCTGGCGCGGAGACGTGCAGGCTCTGGCAGTGGATGATTTCGAACACGGGGACGGCTGGACCGAGCATTTCCTCTCGGGGAAGGACCTGCGCCTGGAAGTGCATGCGATCGGCCGCCCTCTGCCCGGCGAGTGCGGCTGGACGGCGGAGTTCGAAGGCATCGCGTTGAACGGAGTGGCAGCCGGATTCGTCGTCTCGCTTGAACGGGCGGCGGGCGAGGGCGACTGTTCCAACATCGGCGAGCAGCGGACGCTCGGTGTGGCGGTTTCATTCCCCGGCAGGGATCTGACCCTCACGGAATCGCAGATCACCAGCTTGCTGCTTGCGCCGGCGGCGCCGTCGCTGGACCATTTCCTGCGCGAGCAGACGCGGGGACAGACGTGGGTTTCCGGCGTGGTGGCCAGCGTGCGGCTGGATCGCTCCTATTCGTGCAGCGAGTACTCTGAACTGGCCGATGCGGTCTTCCGCGCGCTGTCTGAAAGAGACGATTTGACACAGTACCGGCGGTTCTTCCTGTTCTTTCCGGTGGGGGCTGGCGAGTCCTGCGCGTGGGCGGGATTGGGGTCGCTCAACTGCTGGAGAAGCCTGCTGGGCAAGCCGCATTGGCACTCCATCTCCTGGATTTCCGTTCGATCCTCGCCCGTGGGTCCGAAAGTCGTGCACCACGAGGCCGGCCATAACTTCGGGTTGCAGCACTCGAGCTCCCGCAGGTTCTCCGGGCTGGCGCTCGGCGCGCCGGGACAGAGGGGAGAACTCTCCGAGTACGGAGACCCGTTTACCGTGATGGGCAGCGGGTGGGCTTCATTCAACGTGCGCCAGAAACAGCATGCGGGGTGGCTGGCAGGGGGGCAGGTGCTGCAGGTGGAAGGGACGGGGACGTACACGATCGAGCCTGTGGGCAGTCCTTCAGCGGGACCAAAGGCGCTCCGCATCCGCAGGCAGGCGGGCCAGGACGCATGGCTGTGGGTGGAGTATCACAGGCCGCAGGGCCCTTACTACGAAACGTGGCCAAAGACCGCCGTGCCCGGGGCTCTGGTGTATTACGAGGACGGAGTCAACAGCGACCCGACCCAGTTCATTGGCGCCTGGACTCATCTGCTCGACATGACTCCGGGTTCATCCTCGGACGATTTCCAGGATGGGACGCTGGCCGCCGGGAAGTTGTGGCGGGACAAATACACGGGGCTCGATCTCCAGGTGGATGCCGCGGGTGAAAGTCTGACCGTTTCGGTCAGACGCGAGACACCCTGCGCGACGGTGGAACCGGGGATGCGCAGGCACGGTCCCGGCGCGGAATCCGGGGAGATCCGCGTCTCCGCACCGCTGGCGTGCGGATGGGATGTGTACGTCTCCGAGCCCTGGATCAAGCTCTCCGGGCAGGCTTCTGGCAATGGCAGCGGAACCGTTGTGTACCGGCTGGAGGCCAACGGCGGGGCCGAGCTGCGCCGGGGCTATCTCGCCATCGGACGAAACACGGTCGTTCTGGAACAATTGCCGGTCAACCAGCCGCCGGTGGCTGTTTCCGTCGATCCTTCAGCAGGGTCGGCCCCGGACCTTGCGCTCCGGGTGCAGATCCAGGATCCGAATGGCCCGGAAGACGTGACGTGGGTGGCTGTCCGCATCGCGCAGGACCAGGGGGGCGGAGCTGCCTGCCATCTCGAGTATGACGTGGCGCAATCCGAGGTGCGGCTCGCCACGGAAGACGGATCAGGCTGGATCAGGGCAAAAGCCGGATATAGCCTTTCCCTGGAGAACCGGTATTGCCGCGTCCAGAGCTGCTCATTCTACACGTCAGGCCCCGGTTGAGACGGCTCGGCTGCGGCCGCCTGGCTCAGTTTGAGCCTGCGATTCAAAGTGGAATTTCTTGGCGAAAAGAGGATTTATGTCCGGGCCGGCGACCAGCGCGGCGCCGAAACCGAGTGGAGAGAGCTTGGACGCTGGCGGATCGCCGATGCACCGCGAGCCTCGTACGTGTCTCCCAACCGGGCTTCCGGGCCCGCGGTCCGTTACTGGTTTGTCTGGAACCATCTGCCCGGCGGATCTCCCGTCAAGCTGGCCTGGATCGTGATCGGGCCGCGCCTGGAGTGGAAAGATTCCTGCGCGATTGCCTACACGGCAGCGCCGGACAGGCTGGCCCTGTCGCTCGGCGACGATCAGTGGACCGCCCCGGCAGCGCCAAACTCCGAGACGACGCTTGCAAGTCCCCTCTGTAGATTGCTGGCGCCCAGCGTAAGCGCCGACCACGCCCGAGGACAGTTCAGCATCGGCGGCACTCTCGCCTTTTCGGAAAAGTTCCGGGGACCGAAGAAAATCTGGATGCAGGCGATCAACGCGGCAGGCGAAGTCGCCCACTGGCAGGAAATGGGCGAGGTCACTGTGACAGGCCCGAATGTCGCCCCCGAAATCGCATCCGCCACTCACTCTGCGCCTTCCGGACGGGAGGCCCGCATTGAAGTGGAAGTCCGCGACGCCAATGGCGCGGGCGACATCGAAACCGTGGAAGTCATCATCAACGACCGCAATGACGTCCGCGATGCGTGCGCGCTGGAAGCAGCCCCGGATTATGGTCTCCTGAGGCTTAGGAACGATTCCGGAACGTATTTCGCCGGTTACTCCTACAGCAGCTCTCCGCGGCTCCTCGAGAACACGCAGTGCCTGGTCGAAGGGGGGCGATCGTCCATCGCAACGGCAGGCAACGCCGTGCGGATTTCGCTGGCCGTCCAGGCCAAGACTGTGATGGCCGGCGAGCAGAGAATTTTCCTCCGGGCTCGCGACCGCAGCGGCGCAGTGTCTCCCTGGACTGAAATCGGCCCGTGGCTGGTCCCGCCGTCCGCTTCGAACCGTCCCCCCGCGATCGGCCTGGCTGGAACTGTTACATCCCGTGGCCGGGCGGTCTCGGTTCCTCTGTCGATTCAGGATCCGGATTCCCCGCGGGACGTGAGTGTCGTGGAGCTGCTGATCGGAAATACACCGGAGGATCCCGGGTCTTGCTGGCTGCGGTACAGCCGCCGGCTTGGCCGGGTTGAGCTGAAGTCCGAGGACGGCGCTGTCTGGCTGTCGCCTTCTCCTGGAGACACGCAGCTCGAACACGCAGGATGTTCGGCGCCGGCATACGCGTCGATGTACACATTGTCAGGGTCGCAGCGAATCACGCTGGGAGCGGCATTCCGGGAGCCGCTCCAGGGACAGAGAAATCTTTGGGCCAGAGCCACGGATGCATCGGGGGCTGATTCCGGCTGGACGAACCTCGGCGCTTTCATCGTGGAGGTTCCGGGCGTCAATCACCCGCCCTCAGCGGTCCTGGCGGCGCCGCCCGGCGGCGCGGGAAGCGCCGTCCTGGCTCGTCTGGATGTTACGGATCCCGATGGTTATGTCGACTTCCGTACCGCGGCTCTCTGGTTCCAGTCAGAAAAGGATCCGGAGCGCTGGTGCGCTGTTGCATACGAACGCCTGACCGGGATTTTCCGCCTGGCGAGCAGCGACAGCCCGGTCTGGCAGGTGCTGCCGTCCGACGGCAGCAGCCTCTCGACGGACTCCTGCCGGCTCTTGCGCGCCACCACTTCAGTCCTTTCTGGCTACCAGATTCGGCTGAGGCCGGTCGTCGCATTCCGGGAATCGATGGAGGGTCCGCTTATCCTCCGCCTGAACGTCTCCGACGTGGCTGGCGCCGAAACCGGGTGGCAGGACATCGGCCAATGGCACGTCACTCTCCCGAATCAGCCGCCATCGGCCATTCAGATCGATCCGGCAACCGGGAGCGGCAGTGAACAGAGCTTTGAAGTGGCAGTGAGGGATCCTGAAGGAGGCCATGATTTATCCCGCATCGAAGTCACCATTTCCCGTGACGGCCTTCCGCCTGGTGGCTGCCGGATCCTGGTTGACTTTCAGTGGGATCTCTTCGGCTTTTACACGGACAGGCCGAACAGTTACTACGCCTACTCGATCGGACAGAATGCTCTCGCCCAGAACGGTCAATGCGCCATTCCTGTCCGCTCGGTGGAAATCCGTGCGGAAGACGGCCTGCTCAGAATCCGCGCACCCATCCAGCTTCGCGCGGGGCTTTCCGGGAGGAACATCATCCGGGTCAGCGCCACAGATCTCCTCGGGGCGTCGCTCACGCTGGAAGAGGCGGGAACATGGATCGTGCCTGAACCGGAACCGAATCGCGCGCCGGAGGCGGTGAGCCTGCAGCGGGCGCCCTCGGGCACTCAGGAGCGGTGGACTGCTGCGTTCTCGGACGCAGACGGATACGGACACCTGGCCACTCTGGACGTCCGCGTCGGCGACGCCCCACCGTTCTGCGGGTTCCGCTACGACCGGCCCACGGATACGTTCCGCATGTTGAGCGACGACGGAACCTCCTGGGGAGATCCGGTGTCCGGCAGCTCCGGCGCGGCGCTGGAAAACTCCGCCTGTTCTTTCCTTCCCTGGACCATGTCGGTCTGGGGTTCCGGATCCACGATGTACTTCCAGCTGAACGTGACTCACAAGCAGCCCATCGCCAGCAATGCAGCTGTCTGGATGGCAGCCACGGACCGCGCGGGGGCATCCACAGGCTGGGTGAAGAAATAATCGGCTCCATGCGCCGGCCGGCCGCAGCCCTCTGAAGCACAGGACGAAATCGCATTTTCATTCAATTGGGAATTGACAGAAACAGGATCTTTGTGTAGAAAAAAGTCAATCCCCGTCATGAAGAAAACAAAGAGCCTTTTTGCGACAATTGCCTCTTTTTTTCTCCTGTCTTTTTTCACCCCGTCACAGGCGCAGCCGCGGAACACGGACAGGGAAAGACTCATCGCGGAAATCGCCGAGCTGAACAGCCGCCTGCGCGGCACGCCCGCCGGGCGGGCGGCGGGACTGCCGTTGCGCGAGGCCGCCGAGGCGCGGCGGCGGGCCATGGTGGAGCTGATGCGCACGGGGCCGTCGGAAGCCCTTTCGCTGGCTCTCAGCGCGCCGGAGCGCCAGGCTCTGACGGCGCAGGATCCGTCGCTGGACGCGCTCCTGGAAACGCAGGGCCGGTGGTCGGGCGACATCGAAACGTATGTTTTTGACGACTTCGAGGGCAAGACGGCGCGGACCGTGAATTTCCTCGTCTCGCCTTCCGTCCGGCTCGAGGTGCACGCCGCCGGACGCCCCCTGCCGGGCGAATGCGGCTGGACGGCTGAATTCGAAGGCATCGCGCTCGACGGCGTTGCAGCGGGCTTCGCCGTGAAGCTGGAACGGGCGGTGGGCGCGGGGGAGTGTTCAAACCTCGGAGAGCAGAGAACTCTCGGCATTGCAGTTTCTCTTCCGGGCATGGAGCTGCCCATGACAGAAGCGGATATTCATCAGATGCTCTTCGCTCCGTCACCTCCTTCGATGGACCATTTTCTCCGTTTGACGTCGAGGAGGCAGGCGTGGCTCTCCGGAAGGGTGACGTCGGTGAGACTGGACAGGGTTTTTACCTGCAATCAGCCGGATGAGCTCTCCGACGCAGTGTTTCTGGCGCTGGCCAGAGCAATGGACCTCACGGCATACCGTAGGTTCGTTCTGTTCATTCCATCGGAGGCTGGCGACTGTTGGTGGGCCGGATTGGGGAACCTGAATTGCGCGAGAAGACCCTCTTTGCCGGATCATTGGCGTTCAGTCTCCTGGATCCGTGTTCCCAAATCCGTCCCCGAATGGCTCAGCAATACGGTGCACCATGAACTGGGCCATAATTTCGGACTGAACCATTCAAACTCCCGGAAATTCGCCGCTGTGCCGTTGGGGGGGCACGGCCAGCGGGGAGAGTGGCGCGAATACGGGGATCCACTCACGGTGATGGGGAGCGGTCTCGCTCCATACACAGCGCGTCAGAGCGTCCATGCGGGGTGGGTGACTGAAGTGCATGTGCTCGAGGCAGAGGCTGAGGGCACTTTCACGATTGACGCGGTCACCTCTGCGAACAGGGGGCCGAAGGCAATCCGAATCCGGAGACAGGCTGGCCGGAATGAGTGGATCTGGATTGAATACCACCAGCCTGAAGGGCCTTATTACTCTTCTTGGCCCCAGGGCAGCAGTCGAGGCGCTCTGGTTTATATCGAAGACGAACACAACAGGGACTCGTCCTCGACCATCGGAGGTTTCATCGACCTTCTCGACATGACGCCAGGTTCGCGCAGGGACGACTTTCTTGATGCCCATCTCGCCGCGGGCCGCACCTGGGTGGATGCTTTTTCGGGACTCAGCATCCGTGTCGTGGAGGCCTCCGACCGCCTGACAATCGCTGTGTCGCGTCACAGGTCCTGCGCCACTGTGGACGCGGTTCAGAAGACGCATGGCCCCGGGGGGGAAACGGGCGAGATCCGCGTGACAGCGCCATCCTCATGCCGCTGGGAGGCTGTCAGTTCCGCCCTCTGGATTCACCTGACGGGCCAGACTTCCGGCGCAGGATCGGCGACGATCCCGTATCGGGTCGAGCCGAATGCGACGGGAGCGGCCCGCCAGGCGGCGATTGGCGTGGGGCTGCTCACCGTCACGATCGAACAGGGAGCCGGCGGTGCGCCGTTCGGCAATCAGCCCCCGGAAGCGACGGGCGTCTTCCCGGCTGACGGGAGCGGCATCAGGGCGAGCCTTCATTTTGGGGCGAGAGACCCGAACGGCCCGCAGGACGTCGCTGTGGTCCGGCTGCGTCTGTTCGATCCAGCGAGCGGAGCCGCCTGTCAGGCCGAGTACGACGCAGTCCGCTCCGAAGTTCGGCTGGAGGGCGACGACGGCCGGACATGGATCCCGAGCCGCCCTGGAGACAATCTGAGCCTGGAAAACCGGAATTGCCGGGTGCGGCGCGTCCAGTGGATCGCAGAGAAAGATAATCCCGCATGGCTGAACCTGGAGCTGCATTTTTATGCAGGGTTCCGCGGACGGAAACTGATCTCGGTGCGCGTGACGGACAGGCACGGCGCCGAGAGTGAGTGGCGAACCCTGGGACGCTGGCTGGTGCCAGATCAGCCTCAGGTCCGGGAGCTGAATCCCAGCGTCCTCTCCGGCCCTTCGGCCCGCCTGAAGTTCGGGTTCGATCATCTCCTGGGCGGCCCAGCGATCCGGAAGGCATGGGTTGTGATCGGCAATCAGCCGGACTGGAATGGCTCCTGCGCCTTTTCGTTCGAGTCCTCGCCGGATCGGCTGCTTCTCCATACAGGCGGTGAAAATCCCTGGAGCCCGCCTGCAGGGGTGCGCGAGGACATCGAGCTGGCAGGGCCAATGTGCGCGCTCCGGCGCCCTGAAGTCAGGGGCGACGCGGCCGCCGGCTTTTTCGAACTCGAGACCACGGTGGTGTTCGCGCAGGCTCTTCGCGGCGAGCAGAAGATCTGGGTGAAAGCGGCGGACATGAACGGCGGCGAGCTGGAATGGACGGAAGCCGGACGGATCCGCATTACGGCGCCCAATCAGCCGCCTCGCGTCATCAGCGTGCGGCACGTCCCCGGAGAAGGAGCGGGAGGATTCATCGAACTGGAGATCGAAGATCCCGACGGCCTTCCGGACGTGGAGAAGATCGAAATCATCGTCAACGACCGGCTGGAATGGCGGGATGCCTGCGCCATGGATGGCACCGCCGTGAACAGATTCGGCGCGTTGTATCTGTCACTGCGGCCGGACCGTGGCGAAGGCCACATGGGCGCCTGGGTGGCCGGCATGCCTGCCACTTACACCAACTCCCAATGCTCCTTCGACCTGCAGCGGTCTTCCGTGCAGCGTTTCGAGACAACGGCGCGGCTCAGGCTCGCCGTGGAGCCGAAACCCGTCATGGCTGGCAATCAGCGGATTTTCGTCCGGGTCCGGGATCTGAGCGGGACGGATTCTCCCTGGGCGGAAGCAGGTCCGTGGACGGTTCCGGCCAATTCGTCCAGCCGCGCGCCCGCCATCGGCCTTGCGGGCAACACGCCCGGCCGCGGCCACTTCCTCGCCGTGCCGCTTCGCGTTCAGGATCCGGATTCGCCGCGGGACGTCGCCGCCGTGGAGCTGCTGCTCGGCAGCGGACCTGATGATCCGGCGCCGTGCTGGATGCGCTTCTCCCGGCGACTCGGGCGCGTGGAGCTGCGGTCGGAGGACAATGCCCAATGGCTGCAGGCTGCACCCGGCGACCTGCAGCTTGCCCATGCAAGGTGCTCCGTCCCCGCCGATGCGCTGATCTGGTATGAATCCGGCATCGCCCGCATCACTCTCGGCGCGGCTTTCTTCGAGCCGTTCCGCGGACAGAAAGGAGTGTGGGCTCGGGCTGTCGATGCGGCGGGCGTCGAATCGGGCTGGCAGAAGCTGGCCGATTTCCTGGTCGAGCCGTTGTCCGCCAACACGCCGCCGCAGTCCGGAGCGGCGGCTCCGCTCGAAGGAACCAGCGCCGTCGGGGCCCTCTCCTTCGAGATGCGCGATCCCGATGGCAATTCCGACCTGCGGGTGATGCGGTTCTTCCTGCAGTCTGCCGGGAATCCGGACCGCTGGTGTCTCATCGTCCACGAGAGGCTCAACAACGTGTTCCTCCTCGGCAGCGACGACTCTCCCGGACTCCAGGTCTTCCCCAACGATGGCACCGTTCGTGAAAATGGCCGCTGCCGGCTCCTGCGAACCAACGTGTCGACGCTGACTGCCACCAGGCTTCGCGTGCAGGCGTGGGTCGCTTTCCGGCAGCCGATGGAGGGACCGGTCAGGATCTGGCAGCAGACCCTTGATATGGCCGGGACCGAGTCGGGATGGCATGAAGCCGGCATGTGGACCGTCCGGCTGCCGAATCAGCCGCCGATGGGGCTTGCTCTGAATCCTGCCCGGGGAGAAGGGACCGAACAGGAATTCGAGCTGACGGTCTGGGACCCGGATGGCCCGCAGGACATCCGGACCGCCACCCTGACCATTTCACGGGACGGAGCCGAACCTCAAAGCTGCCGCATCCTGGCGGAAGTCTACTGGCACTGGCTGGTGCTGCACGGCGACCACCCGTTCACGGGTCCGGCCCACTGGCTCTCCGACGTCCGGGATCTGCGGAACGGGCAGTGCGTGGTCCGGACATTTGCCATGCGGGAAGAGGATGGCGCCCTGAAAATGCGCCTCCCCCTGCAGTTCCTGTCCGGGCTTGGGGGAACCAACCGGATCACGCTCTCCGCGACGGACATCTCTGGCGCGACCTACACTCTGCGGGATGCAGGCACATGGACGGTCCCCGAGCCCAATCCGAACCGTCCGCCGGAACCCGTGCGTCTGGAACGCGCGCCTTCCGGCAGCACTGAGCTCGTCTCTGCCGTGTTCTCCGATCCCGACGGATATGGAGACCTCGCCGTGCTCGAAGTCCGCATCGGCGATGCGGCGCCGGTTTGCGCATTCCGCTACGACAGGCGGACCCACACGTTCCGCATCTCCAGCGACGATGGCGAAACCTGGCGCGAACCGGTCTGGGGCCAGTTGTACGATCATCTCGGCAACTCGTCCTGCTCTTTCATCCCGTGGGCGCTGCAGGTTTCAGGCTCGGGAACGGAGATGACCATCCGTCTGAACGTCACATTCCGCCAGCCCATGCCCGCCGGCGCCAGCGTCTGGATGGCGGCGACAGACAAGGCAGGGGCTTCGACAGGCTGGGTGAAGAGGTAGCAGTTGCAAGGCGGCGGGGTTCCCGCCTCCGCCGCCTCACCTTGGCCTGTAGGCGATGCAGTCGATCTCGACTTTCATCAGCGGATCGGCGAAGGCCACGGCCACGGTGGTGCGCGCCGGGCGCTGATCGCCGAAGAATTCGCGGTAGACCTCGTTCATCGCCGCGAAGTCGTTCCCGTCGCGCAGGTACACGTTGCACTTCACCACGTCGCTGGCGGAAGCCCCCGCTGCGGCAAGAATGCGCATCACGTTGGTCAGCGTCACGCGCGTCTCGTGCCGGATGTCGCCATACGACATCTGGTTGCTTGCCGGATCAATGGGCCCCTGGCCGGAGACGAAAATGAAATCGCCGGCCACCACGGCGGGCGAATACGGCCCGCGGGGCGCCGGCGAATCAGGCGGAAAGATGCGCTGGATGTCTGCCATGCAGACATCCTATGTGGTTTTCTTGCGGCGCGTGCGGCGGACTTTCTCGCCGCCCGTGTCGGCTGCTTTTTTCCGCGTGGCGCGCTTCTTCGGCTTGGGCGGCTCTTCCGGCAGCGGAATCTCGCCCGTGGCTGTGGGCTGGCCGGCGACGATGGGCTGCACGAAGTCGAGCTCGCTGAACTCCTCTTCTTCCTTCTTCTCTTCCTCCGGCGGCGCCGGCGGATAGAACTCCGCGCCGAGGTTCACCATCAGGCCGCCCTCTTCGCGCGGTTCGAGCCGCACCACCGTCTTGTCCTGCGCGAAATTCAGAAACTCCGAAAAGCTCTGGAAGCCGTAATTGGCGGGATCGAATTCCGGAGATTCTTCCTTCATCCACGCCAGCAGGTCTTCCGCGCTCTGGCTGCTTTCCTCGAATTCCAGCCTGTGGATCTCGAGCACGTCGCGCAGCAGCGTCAGCGCTTCGTCCGGCCGCGGCAGCGCGCGCTCGGGCAGCCGGTGCTTCCGCTCGATGAAGTAGCGGCCGCCGGAGCCCTTGACGCGCACAAGATCCGCCTTCTTCAGTTTCTCGACGAAGTCAGAAAAGCTGCGCGCCCCGTAGGCGCTCTCGCTGAAGGTCGAGTCCAGCTGCAGCATGGTGGACTTCAGCAGCCCGAGCTGCGGCTGCACGTTGCGCCGCTCGAGCACCTGCAGCGCCCGCTCCACCAGCGGCATGGCCAGCGCCAGATCGAGCGGCTGCGGGCGGTTCTGCTGCTCCTGCTGCCGCTGCGCCTCGCGCTCCTTGCGGCGCTCTTCGCGCTCCTTCATGCGCTTCTCGCGCCGCTCGCGCCACGACTCGCGCGGCTGCGCCTCGGGCGCGGGCATGGGCTGCACCTCTTCCGGCGCCACGTTCAGCAGCGATTCGAAGCTGATGAACTCGTGGCAGTTCTGCTGGAGGATCGTCGACGTGAAGGCGCGCCCTCCGACGACGAACACCGTCTTGCCGTACTCCTTCAGCTTGTTGACCAGCGGGATGAAGTCCGAGTCTCCGCTCACGATGGCGAACGCGTTCACATGGTCGTGCGTGAACGCCATCTCCAGCGCGTCCAGCGCCAGGTTGATGTCTGCGCCGTTCTTGTCGCCCCGGGGCGACGGAATGCGCTGCACCATCTGCACCGCGTTTTCGGCCATCTGCCGCGTGGCCGCCTCCTGGCGGCCCCAGTTGGCGTAGGCGAACTTGGCGACGATGTCGCCCCGCTCTTTCAGCGCGCTCAGCACCAGTCCGACGTCGAAATCGCGCCGCAGCGTGCTTTTCACTCCGATTTCCGTGTTGTCGTAGTCGATGAACACGGCGATGTTCAGTTTGTCCTGCATGGGGTTGTACAAAATCCTAACAAAATGTTCCAGGCTGGGGCCGCCCTCCAGCGGAATCCGCCGGCGCACCGTGGCGCGGGCTTCTTCATCGGGCATCCCCCTGCCGCTGCCTCTTCCTGCGGCCTCCGTTCTGCGGTCCGGCCGCCTGCATCCGGGGTCCTGGTCCGGCCCTCCGCGCTGGCTTCGAGTCTGGCTGGTGGCGGCGCGCCCGTCCGGGGTCGCGCGGCTCGGCAGGCTCGGCAGGGCGGAACCGGTCAGGGCCGCGGTCTGCTTCTTCCCTCCTTGCCTCCGGTGCAGCGAATCGCGCACTGCGCGCGCTTCTCAGGCCGGCGGCGTCCGGCGAGTCAGTTTCCTGCGTTTCCAGAAAACGGCCCCGCCTTCTTCAGTATAGATGCTGCCGGACGCGGGCGGATTCCCCTCCGGCGGTCACCTCAGGCCCGGCCATTCATCTGTTATGGTGGCGGCAGGGGCCGCAACAAGGGTAATGAGCAAGCTTCTGAAACTCAGCATTGACGGCATGCACTGCGGCGGTTGCGTCACCCGGCTGACGAACACGCTGCGCAAACTGGAAGGCGTCGAGCTGCGCCATGCCGAAGTCGGCGCCGCCGAGCTCGATTACGACGAGCAGCGCCTGTCGAAGGAAGACATCGCCGCCGCCATTGAAAAGATCGGATTCCAGGTGATCGGTACGTCGGAGTGAACCAGCCGGCTGAAGCCACCATCACGATCCCCGTCAGGGGCATGACCTGCGCCGCCTGCCAGGCGCATGTGCAGAAGACTCTCTCCGCCGTGCCGGGCGTGCGTCAGGCAAACGTCAATCTGCTTCTGCACAACGCCACGGTCGTCTACGACGCCGCGTGCGTGTCCCCTGCGGATCTGGTGGAGGCGGTGAATGATTCCGGCTACGAGTCCGAACTGCCGCCGCCTTCCCGCTCCGTCGCCGAAGAGCAGCGCCGGCATGACGAAGACGAGCTGGCAGAGTACCGCCGCCTGCGGCTCCGCGCGGCGGTGGCGCTGGCCTGCGGCGCAGCGGCCATGGCCACGATGCCCTGGCACCACGACGCGTGGGCGCGCCCGTGGCTGATCGCACTCAGCGTGCTCGTCATGGCCTGGGCGGGACGCCGGTTCTACACGAAGGCATGGGCGGCGCTGCGCCACAAAACGGCCGACATGAACACGCTGGTGGCGCTGGGCACGGGCGCGGCGTTTCTCTACTCGCTCGCTTCGCCTCACGAGCCTTACTTCGAATCCGTCATCTTCATCATCGCCTTCGTGCTGACCGGCAACGCGCTGGAAGCGCGCGCGCGGCGGAAGACAACCGAAGCTCTGGCCGCTCTGGCGCGGCTCGAGCCGGAGACCGCCCGCGTGCTGCGCAATGGCGGAGAGACAGAGGTCCCGGTGAATGAGCTGCACGCGGGCGATCTCGTCGTCGCGCGCCCCGGAGAGCGCATCGCCGCCGATGGCGTCGTCGTCGAGGGCGCATCCAGCGTGGACGAATCCATGCTCACCGGCGAGCCTCTGCCCGTGGAGAAGGCGCCCGGCTCGCGCGTCTCCGGCGGCACGCTGAACGTCGAGGGCCGGCTCGTGTATCGCGCCACCGCCGTGGGCGGCGAGACGGAACTGGAACGCATCCTCCGCCTGCTCCGTGATGCGCAGGCGTCGAAGGCGCCCATCCAGCGCATGGCGGACCGTGTGGCCGCGGTGTTCGTGCCGGTGGTAGTGGCCATTGCCGCGCTGTCGTATTTCATCACCGGTTCCTTTCCCGCAGCCGTAGCCGTGCTGATCGTCGCCTGTCCTTGCGCCATGGGGCTTGCCGTCCCGGCAGCCGTGCTCGCCGCCACCGGGCGCGCCGCGCAGGCGGGCATCCTGTTCCGCAACGGAGAGGCGCTGGAACGGCTCTCAAAGGTGGACACGGTCGTGTTCGACAAGACCGGCACGCTGACGGAAGGGCGCCCCGAGGTGCGCGCATTTTTGCCCGCGCCGGACGCCGATGCCGCGGAAGCCCTTCGGCTGGCGGCTGCAGTCGAACAGGCGAGCGAACATCCCCTGGCACGCGCCGTGGTCCGGTATGCAGCCCAGCCGTTGCCGCCGGTGAGCGGATTCCGGGCGCTGCCCGGACGCGGCGCGGAGGGCGCCGTCGAGTCCCGCGCGGTGCTGATCGGTAGGCGCGATCTGCTGGCGGAACGCGGCGTCGAACTGCCCCCTCAGGAAACCCGCGCCGCCGGCGAAACCGAGCTCTGGCTCGCCATCGACGGGCGCTTCGCCGGCGTGTTTCTGCTCGCAGACACGCTCCGCGCCGATGCGCGCGAGACGGTAGAGGAACTCCGGCGCATGGGGCTGCGCGTGGCCATGCTCACCGGCGACGCCGAGCCCGCTGCGCGCGCCATCGCGCGGCAGGCGGGGATCAATGAAGTTGAAGCGGGCGTGTTGCCGGAGGGGAAACTCGCCTTCATCGAGAAGCTGAAGCGCGAAGGCGCGCAGGTGGCCATGGTCGGCGATGGCATCAACGATGCTCCGGCGCTGGCTGCGGCGGGCGCGGGCATCGCCATGGCCGCCGGTGCGGATGTGGCCGCCGCGTCTAGCGATGTCACGCTGGTCCGGGCTCAGCTCCGGCTTGTGCCTGCGGCTCTGCTGCTGGCGCGGCGCGCCGTGCGCGTGATGCGGCAGAACCTGTTCTGGGCGTTCGTCTACAACGTGATCATGATCCCCGTGGCGGCTGCGGGCCATCTGAATCCGATCCTCGCCGCCGCGGCGATGAGCCTCAGCTCCGTGTCTGTGGTGACCAACAGCCTGCGCCTGGCGCGATTCCGGCGCGATTGATCCGCCTGCCGCTTCCGCCGGCTCTCAGAACGAATACGGGTGCAACACCATCGTCAGGAATGCGACCAGCACTTCGCCTTCGTTGAACGCGCAGTGGCCGTAACGTGGCGCCGGATAGCGAACCAGCAGATGGGACTTGCCCGCCGCGGCGACCTTCTTCGCGTAGGTGGACTCCTGCCACGCAGGCACCACAGGATCCCATGACGTGTGAAGCGTGATCAGCGGGCGGCGCAGGTTGCCCGTGGTCTGATACTTCCCCATTTCGGTCAAAGCGGCTGGCGCGGCATCGAAGCGCGCCACGCGCAGGTTCAGCAGCCAGTCGTTCAGCGAGCCGGAATACCAGCGCCGGCTGTTGTCGAACGGATTGCCGCCCAACGTCGCCTTCGCATCGTTGGTGGCGAACACGTTGTACCAGAGCGCCGACAGAATGGCATCGCCCGCATTGGCAGGGTTGAGGCCAATGGGGATGTTCGCCGTGGAGACCAGTTGCGCCGTCTTGAGTGGATTGGCCTGAAGCTGTTTCCCGATCTCCCCGGCTACCTTGAGCCAGTTGGTGATCAGGCTGGAGGGAATGTCAATTGCGGTCGGCGGCAACATGCCAGGGAAGAAATAGTCGAACAGCACGCGAGCGTCGCCGAAGTAGTTGATCTGGCGCGGAAAGTCCCCGATGGGCCCGCAGGCGGCAAGGCCTCCGTTCAGCGCGCCGGAGTACTGCTCCAGGGCCTTGACCGCGATGAGGCCGCCTTCGGAAACTCCGGTCACAAACACGCGGGAGGGCGTTGCAACCTTCGAGGTGAAGACTCCGATCAGATCCATCGTGTCTTCCACGCCCTGCAGCACGGCCAGCCCGTCCTTGGTGTAGCTCGATGCTGCGAACGCGAAGCCGTACTGCGTCACCAGATCCGGCAGCGACGGACCGTCAGGAAGAGTCAATTGTTTCTTCCACGCATTCGGATCCGCTGCTCCCTCCGGCACCGAGACGTAGCCATGGGCATAGAGGATCAGCCCGCCATTCCAGGCTCCCGATGGCTTGCAGAGGATGTAGCGGGCCTTGCCGCCCTGGTGAGTCCCTTCTTCGCACGCCGCCCACGCTGCGCCGCCGGCGAGCCAGAGCAGGCTCGCCAGGCAGACGGAAAGCCGCATCAAACCGGATTGCATCACAATTCCTCCTTTATCCTCCGCTTGCGGAGTGTCTGCACTTCCGTGCCCTCAAGTGTAGGCCTTCCCCGAAGCAGAAACACCGGGAGGGAGGGCTAGCAGTACCATGCCGCCATTCAGGCGCACTGCAGCCTGCGGAGCGGGTGTCACCACTCGTTATACGGAGTGCCTTCCAGAGAACGCGCGGTCGAGCGGGAGCGGACGTCGAAGATGCCGGGTTCGGTCTGATTGACGCTGGTGACAGCGTCCTCCATGATGACCTCCCAGTCCGCCTGCCCCGTCATGGGGTCGATGGGAATCTGGCGCAGGTAGCCTTCGCGCACCAGGTCTTCCAGCGACTGCGGCGCCTTCGCCTTGTCGTAGGTGTACTCGTCGATCACCGTGCGCAGCGTGAAGAGATTCTGCCGCAGCACGGTCTCGCGGGCGCGGATCACGGACTTTTGATACATCGGCACGGCAACCGACACAAGCACGGCGATGACCGCCATGACGATCATCAGCTCGATCAGCGTGAAGCCCCGCAGGCGCTTACCACTCGGAATACGGCGTGCCATCGGGCGCCCTTTCCATGGATTTCGTATACACGTCGAACACGTTCTGTCCGCCCCAAGACGTGGAGCGGGGATCGTCCTGCGTGGAGCGCAGACCCCAGTCGGTGGAATTGGTAAACGGATCGCGCGGGATGCGGCGCAGGAACCGGATCTTCTTGCCCGTGGGATCGTTGGCGAGCTTCACCCCTTCGACAAGCTGCTCGAGCGACTCCGGATAGCACTCCGCGCCGAGCTTTTTCTCGATGCCGCCCTTCTCGCAGGTGTCCTTGAAACGGTCGATCGCCGAGCGGATTTCACGCAGGGCATAACGCAGTTCGCGCTCCTTCTCCCGCCGAACCTTGTAGCGCGCCAGCGGCAGCGCCATCGCGGTCAGAAACATCATGATCGTGAACGCCACGATGAGCTCGACGAGCGTCAGCCCGAATTCGCGCCTGCCGATGCGGTAAGGACGGCTCATGGGATGCGGATGGTCACCGAGGGCGAAGCCGTGGTGATGGGTTCGAGACGGGCGTCGCGCAGCGTGACGTCCTCCAGCCGCACGGTGGCGTCGCCTCGCCCGACAGCCTGGAAGCGCAGCTCGAGCAGCACCCCCGAGCCGGTCATGCCGCCCGAGCCGGGCACGCGGTTCATGTTGACGATCACGAGCCCTGAGGATTCGTCGCGCGAATCCGAGAACGTCACCTGCGCCCCGTCGCCGCTCAGGAACGGTCCGCGCTGCACGTCCTGCAGGCGCAGCACCTGCTGATCGTACCGGATGCGCAGCGGCGCGCTGAACAGCTCGGAGACATTGTCGACGAGCAGCCGGACGGTGACGTTGGAATTCAGTTGCGCCTCGCTGGCGGAAGGCAGCAGAGTCAGCCGCGGCGCAGGCGCGGCGGCGGGCGGCTCCGCAGCGGGCGGCTCAGCCGGAGGCGCCGAGGGCGGCGCCAGCGGAACAGCCGGCGCAGTCCCAGGCGCGGCAGGCATGGTTTGCGGACGCGCCGGAGCGGGCGTGCCCGGCACCAGCGGCGTGCGCACGGGCTCGCCGGGCTGGCGCGCCGGCGCGGGCTTCGGCTCTTCCTCCTCTTCCTCGGGAGCGAAGCTGACGCGGTAGATCTGA
>FWPV01008933.1_pt1 | contig 17232 bp, 10 predicted proteins | sample 2228371 | NCBI WGS metagenome assembly FWPV01 (sample SAMEA103939776, study PRJEB20133) | metagenome | reverse complement strand
GCGCTGGGCGCGCGGGTTTCCTACAATCTGTTCGACTTCGGCAAGCGCAAAGAGACGGTGAAGGAGCGGCAATTGCAGACTGCGCAGGCGGAACAGAACCTTCAGCGTCTGAAAGAGCAACTGGAAGCGGACATCCGCAAAGCATTTCGCGCCGTGGAGCAGGCGGCGCAGTCGCTCGAGGTGGCGCGCGAGGCTTTGCTCCTGCGTCGGGAAAGCGAAAGAATCAGCCGCGATCAGTTTGAGTTGGGGTTAGGGGTGCAGGCGGCTTACCTGGAGGCGCAGGCCGCCCGCGCGGCGGCGGAAGCGGAGGTCCTGCGCGCGGAAGCGGGCAAGCGGCTGGCGATCGCGGGGCTGAAGCGTCTGGTGGGCGGCCCGCGGTAGCATGAACAGCGGAGGGACCATGCGCGCTTGGGGTCTCTGGCTCGCTCTTGCGCTGGCGCCTCTGGCGCCGGCTTTTGATCCGCCCTCGGACACCGCTGGTCCACTGACGGTGCGCATCACCGGACCCTCGACATTGCATGAAGCCGCCCCGGCGTCCTACGCCGCGGTCATCGAAAGCAAGGCGGACAGCGCCATCAGCGGGCGGCTGCGCATCGCCGTGATTGATGGATGGACGGCTACGCCCGGCGCCGCCGAGTTTACCGTTGGCGGATCTTCTTCCGCCGCGGTGGACTTCACCATCACTCCGCCGGCGACGACGTTTGCGGCGCATTATCCGATCCATGTCTATGCCGATTTCGCTTATGAAGGCGCGCGGCTTGCGGCGCATCCCATACTGATCGTCGAAACCAAATTTGGCGTATCCGCCCGCCCGCGGAAGACCGTCGAGTTCAAGCCTTTCGAAGCCGGACCGAACAGCGCTTTGGCCTTATGGAGGCTGCCGGTCTACCGCGCGGTGATTCATTCCGCCTCGCGCGAACCCCAAGTCATGTCGCCCGGCTGGCAGGGGTCTGAACCGGAGTCCCGCGCGAATCTCGTCTGGAACACGCGCGTGGAGCGCGGGGACGCGCGGGAGGCGATCGGCATGCACCCGCCGTACAGTTCCGGGCGCGTTGGCTCGCTGGTGGTGGAGATTCCCCTGGAATTGCCGCCCCTGCCGGCGAAGCTCACCTTCGCCAACGCGGTGCGGACGCCCGACCCCGGCGGGCGCGGCGACGGCGTCACCTTCCGCGTGCGCGCGGCGGCGTGGGATGCGCCTGGAGGAGCGTTAGGGGAAATCCTCTTCAGCCGCCACAGCAATTCGCATGTGTGGGAGGAGGGTGAGGCGGACCTTTCCCGTTTTGCCGGGCGAGCCATCCGGCTCCAATTGGAGTCGCACCCTGGTCCGGCGAACAATACCAACTACGATATGTCCTATTGGGCTGAGCCGACGCTGATCTCCGGAACGCCGCCGGCTCCGGCGCCATTTCCGCCGGCATCCGCCGCTTCCGAGCTGCTTGGCAGCGTCAACGGGTTCGAAGTGCGCGTGTGGCGGGGCGCGCGCGGGTTGCTCGATGCTCCCATTGGATTCCGCAAGAACGGGCGTGCGCTGTATATGAAAGGGTTCTCGGTGCGCGTGGGCGGGTATCAGCTTGAGGACCCGCAGTCGCCCGTGGCGCTGAAGCAGGTTGCCGACGAAAGCGACGCCCAAAAGCGCCGCGTCCGGCACCGCTTTTCGAACTTCGACCTTATGGGGGAGCTTTGGGTGGATGAAGGCGGACTGAAGACCCGCTGGTGGATCGAGAACGCGCCCGAACCGGCGCCGTGGGAGGTCACTTACATCGAAGACGCCGCGGCGGGCGTATGGTCCAATGTGGCGAAACGCGTCTATGCCGGCGTGGGCAACGTTCTCGAAGAGCCGCAGGCGTTTCGCCTCAGTTTCGACGGGCATTATTTAGCGACTTCTTTCGTCGGACTTGATTTCCCGGGCGGCGTCTCCCTGGTCCAAGCCGTCAACCTTCCGCCTCACGCTTTCGAATTCGAGCCGAAGCGAGGCGTGGCTACGCTGCGCTCCGCTCATGCGCCTGTATTCACCTTCATTCCCTGCGACGACGTCTGGGCGGGCGTTCGCCTCTGGCGCTCCACCAACGGCTTGAAGGCAGCCGGAGGGGTGAACCGGCTCGCCGGGAGGTTTGTGTTCGATCTTTGGGGCGGGACGTATGCGTCGTCCGCTGCGGCGCTTCGACGGGCTGCCGCGTACGGGCTGGTGGATTCCGTAGTGGTGTGGCATAACTGGCAGCGTTGGGGCTACGATTACCGCCTGCCGGACATCTATCCTCCCAACCCGCGGCTGGGCAGCGAGCAGGATTTCCTGGCGTTGGTCCGAGCGGCGAAGGAAAACGGAATACTGTTTGCGCCGCATGACAACTATATCGATTTCTATCCCGACGCCGAGCATTTTTCGTACGACCACATTTCCTTCAATGCTTCCGGGGCGCCCATCAAGGCTTGGTTCAACAAGGGACGGGCGGCGCAGTCGTACCGCTGGCTTACGGACAAGTTCCGCCCGTTCCTCGAGCGCAACTTGAATCTCATCCGGGAAGGTTTCGCTCCGACGGCTTACTTTATCGACGTCTGGTCTAGCGCGGCGCCCTTCGACGCCTGGTCCCGCGAGGGAAAGTTGATTGACCGGGTCACCACTCGCAACGCTTGGGGAGAGGCGTTCGCGTGGATCCGGAACTACCTGGGCGACGATGCCCCGCAGATATCCGAAAGCGGTCACGATCAGCTCATCGGCTGGCTCGACGGGGCGCAGGCGAATCATTTGCGCGTCGATCAGCCGCCTCCGGGAGACTACAGTTGGTCGGTGTGGAACATCCGCGTGAAGGACGCGGAAAGAATCCCGTGGTTTGACATGGCGCACCATGACCGCTTCGTCCTTCACGGCGCGGGGTATGAGTCGCGCTACGCTTCCGGCTTGGATCGCGAGATGCACGGCATCTACAGCGACGATTACATGACGACTGAAGTCATGACCGGGCATCCGCCGATGGTTTCCGAGGCTTTCAGCCGGAACGCCGTGCGGAAGTACTGGCTGCTGCATGGTTTGGGGCGCGCGCTGGCGTTGAGAGAAATAGAATCGGTGGAGTTTGTGGGCGGCGACTTGCGCCGGCAGCACATCCGCTGGAGCGGGGGCGGTGAAGTCTGGATCAACCGGGGAGCCCCGGATTGGGCGGTGGGCAACCACATCTTGCCGCAGTACGGCTTCTATGCGCGCGTGCCGGTGGAGAAGGGCGTCGTGGAAGCGGCGATTGAGCGCCGGAGCGGCGTCATTGTGGACTGGTCGAAGTCGCCCTCGGCGTGGTACGCCAATGCGCGTCCGGTGATCACGGACCGCTTGCCTTGGCGCGTGAGCCTCGAGTCGATCGAACCTGCCGGAACCCGCCGCTTCACGTTCCAGTTCCGGTGGGAGGCGGACGCCCCGGCGCCGCAAGCCCTGCGCGTCTTCGCCCATTTCGTCGACGAAACGGGCGCCATCCGCTTCCAAGGCGATCATACGCCGCCGGCGCCCACCAACACCTGGCAGGGAGTCATTACCACCTCCGCGACGGTGACGATCCCGGAGACGGTCCAAGCCGGGCAAACGTTCGATCTGCGGATCGGACTCTACGACACCGCGACCGGCGCCCGGTTCCTGCCCGCCGGACGCGACGACGGAACCAAGCGCATACACCTCGGCACGATCGAAGTGCAGCCGGCGGCGCTTAAGTGGACGCCCTTCGACCCGGGACCCGATCCGGCTCTCGCCCGCTTGAATCCCGAGGGCTTGGTCATCGATTTCGAAGGCGTGGCGACCAACGCCGCCGTGCGGCTCACGCCGGCGGGCGACTCGCTCTGGGCGACGCAGCTTCCACAAGCTCTGACCGGCGTGCTCAGGCTGCGGTGGAACTCCCTCCCGTGGACCCTCCCCGTGCCCCGCGTGGCGCACATGCGGGACGAAGAGGGCAATATCATCAAGACGGTGGCGTTCGATGTGGCGGGCGACGAGATCGTTCTGCGGCTCGAACCCGGCGTGTTCGCCTATGAGTTGCGATGAGAGTTTTCCTCTACTTCATCGGCAGACCGCGCGACAAGCGCCTCAACGCCGTCGCGGAGGATTACCTGAGCCGCTGCTCCCACTATGCCCGCTGTGAGATGCGGGAAATTCAACCGGCGCGGTTCGATCCGCGGGAGCGGCATCCCGGCGCTCTCCGCATCCTCTTGGATCCCGCCGGGCAGGCGCTCGATTCCGCGGCTTTCAGCAAGCTCGTGGCGAAAGCGGAGCAGGAAGGGCGGGACCTGGTTTTCGTGGTGGGAGGAGCGGACGGCTTGCCTCCGGCATGGCGGGCGTCAGGCGACACGCTGATGTCGCTTTCGCCGATGACCTTTCCCCACGAGATGGCGCGCGCCATGCTAGCCGAACAGCTATACCGCGCGTTCACCACGCTACGGGGCCATCCTTACCCGCGCTAACATGGAAGAGATGTTCACCATGGCGTGGTTCACCCGGCAGAAGCCGAGTGTGCAGACGAGCGAAGGGCAGGAGAAGGCCGTCCGTACGGAAGGCTTGTGGCAAAAGTGCGACGGCTGCCGGCAGATCATTTGGCGCAAGAATCTCGAAGAGAACTTCTTCTGCTGCCCCCGCTGCGGCTTGCACTTCAAAATCGACGCCCGCACGCGGCTCAACATGCTGTTCGACGGACCGTGGGAGGAGTTCGACGCCAATCTGGCTTCCACCGACCCTCTAGGCTTCGTGGACTCGAAGCCTTACAAAGTCCGGCTGGCGGAAATGCAGCGGACCACCCATTTGAAGGACGCCATCATTTCCGCTGGAGGACTGCTGGAAGGGCGTTATGTCCACATCTGCGCGCTGGAACTGAAATTCATCGGCGGCAGCATGGGCGCCGTGATGGGCGAAATCATCACCCGCGCGATTGAGCGCTCCATGGAAAAGCGCGCGCCGCTGATCATCGTGTCTGCTTCCGGCGGAGCGCGCATGCAGGAGGGCGCCGTCAGCCTCATGCAGCTCGCGAAAATCTCCGCGGCGCTGATGCGGCTGGACGAAGCCAAGGTTCCATTCATCAGCGTGCTCACGGATCCGACCACCGGCGGCGTGACCGCCAGCTTCGCCATGCTGGGCGATTTGAACATCGGCGAGCCCGGCGCCCTGATCGGGTTCGCCGGTCCGCGCGTCATCGAGCAGACCATCCGCCAGAAGCTGCCGCAGGGTTTCCAGCGAAGCGAATTCCTGCTGACGCACGGCTTCCTGGACGCCGTGGTGAAACGCAGCGAGCTGAAGCAATACCTGGCGAAAGCTCTGGCGTTCTTCTGCGACTGATCAGAAGAAAAGGCGAAGCGCGAACTGCATCTGCCGGGCTGTGCGGGCGGAGGTGAATTCGCTGAACCGGGCGTTCAGTTGGTTGCCTTGCGCATCGAAACGCGCGCTGGTGTCCAAGCCGCTGAACTGAGTGTGGTTGAAGGCGTTGTATAACTCCCAGCGGAACTGAAGCCGCACCCTCTCATAGACCCGGAAATTCTTCATCACGGTGGCGTTCCAGTTGTTGATGCCCGGTCCGCGGATCACTCTCTTCGCTGCGTTGCCGATGGTCCCCACCTCCGGCGGGCGGAATACCTCCGTGCGGAAGTTGCGGCTGAACGTCCGTTCGCCCTTCGGCAGCACCGGGTTTCCCGTGACAACGACGCGAGCGCCGTGGGTGGGCGAACCCGTCACGGTTGTGACGCCCGCGAGAGAGTAACTGACGCCGAGCGGCTGACCGCTCACGAAGCTCGTAATGCCCGAAAGCTGCCATCCATTGAGCGCGTAATCCAAGCGGCGGTTGCCGAACCGCATCTTCGGGACGTCCCATAGGTAATTGAGTTTGAAAATGTGGGTGCGGTCAAAACCGGCTAGACCGTAGTTCCAGACCCGCACGGGAACAAGAGTGCTCACCGCCTCGGTGTCCGAGTCGTTAAAATCCAGCGTCTTGGACCACGTCCACGAAACGCCATATTGAAATCCCTTGGCGTAGCGCCGGTTGGCCGTCACCTGGAGCGAGTGGTAGTTGGAGGAAGACGCCCACTCGCGCATGTTGATGTTGCTGAACCCCACCAAAGGACGGAGAAACGCCGGCGAAAGGGTGTTCCGGGGATTTGAAGGATCCACCGCCCAAGGGCTGAAAAGCGTTCCGAATGGAATGGCGTTCAAATCCTTCTGCCACATCAGGTGCCGCCCCAGGGAGCCCACATACGACATGTCGAGCACTGTGGAGAACCATATCCGCTGCTGGATGCCGAAGCTGAAGTTCATCACCGTCGGGACGTGCCCGGCGCGGTCCAATCCCAGCACGTCCTGCGGGAACAACAGGCCGGTGGACGACAACAGCCCGCTGAAGGTGGAGTAGTTCACGATGGGAGTCGTAACCAGCGGCGCCTGCACCGCGAACGGCTCATGCACGCCGCTCAAATCCTGACGGTTGTAAAACATGCCGAATCCCGCGCGCACCGCTGTTCTACCCTTGCCGAACGGATCGAACGCGAGTCCGATGCGAGGCGCGTAATGCACGCCCCGGTTGTTGATCAGCCCGGGAGGATAACTCGGATCTCTCGCCGGGACCACCATGCCGTTCGCTGCTTCGCCGGCGCCGGGGGCGATGGCGCCGATCACCGTTTCCGGATAGACTTGACCCGTGACCGGGTGCAAGCCCACGCGGCGTCCGCCGACCAGCGCCGGACCGATCAGCTTGACCTGCTTAGCCGGATCGAAGCGCGAGGGCACGAAGCCCGCCACCAGCCGGTCGCGTTCGGTGAGCGGCGGCACGAGGTAGAAGCGCATGCCCAAGTCGAGAGTCAGACGCCGGGACACCTTCCAGTTGTCCTGAGCGAACCATTCGATGTTGCTGACGCGGTAATAGCGGAACGGGCGGCTGGAAGCCTCCGTGTAGGACTCAAATACGCCCATCATCGCGTTCGAATACGCCCAGTTGGTGTCCAGCGGATTGTTGGTGTTGCGGGCGAAGCTAAACGTTCCGTTGAAAGGCACTGTGCGGGAGGAGTTCCGCCAGATCCGGTCTGCATAGAAGCCGAACTTGAATGTGTGGGCGCCGTAAGTCTTGGTCAAGGTGTCGGTGAGGCTGAAGATAGTCTGATCCTGATCGAGCGGGAACCGCCCTTCCGTGGTAAGGCTTGCGGCTTGCGAGACTCCGCCGAACGTGGCGTTGGGGATGACCCCCAACGGGTTGCCGTCTTTGCTGAACTGACCCACCTTGAACCCGATGGCGTCGCGCTGGTTGCGGCGCAATTCTTCCTCCGAATACAAGTCGCGCTCCGGGCGGCGGTTGAGCCCTACATTCAACTCGTTGATCAGCGTCGGACCGAGGATGCGCTGAAACCTCCCGGTCAACACCGTTCCTTGCGTGCTGAATGTCTTAATGAGCTGATTCCAATTCGTTCCGCCCGAGGTGGGCAATCCCATGCCGCCGGTTTGACGGTCGTCGTGCCGCGACAGGTTCACGAAGAACAAGTTGTGCGGGTTGAAGTTGTAATCGATCTTCAGCGTCTGCATGTTCTGCCGGCTGGTCCGGTGGGCTTGGAAGACGTAGTTGTACCGGTAGGCGGCGATCGACTGATCGAAGAAATTGGGAAGGGGAAATACTTTCAGCAGCGCTTGCCCGCTCGGGTCGATACGGCTTGCCGGGATGATGTTGCCGGGGAGCGCCTGCTGTGTGGTCGAATCGCGGATGGTCACCACCCGCCCGTTGAGGTCCAGCGTCTGCGAGAAGTTGCCGGCGCGCTGAAGTTCCGTCGGCACGGTGACTTGGCGTGCGCCCAGAGGCGTCTTGATGGGCCAGTATTCCTGCGACCAGAAGAAAAACAGCTTTTCCCGGTTGCGGTTGAACTTGCCGGGAATGTAGATCGGACCGCCGATATTGTAAGCCCAGGTATTGTACCGGTATGGCGACTTTTTGAGGCCCAGGCGGTTGTCGAAAAAGTTCATGGCGTTGAACTGCTCGTGGCGCTTGAAATAGGAGGCCATGCCCTGAAAGCGCTTCGTTCCGGATTTCGTGACAAGCTGAATGTTGGCGCCGGACATCCGCCCGTATTCCGCTTGGTAATTGCTCATCAGGACTTTCACTTGCGCCACGGCGTCCATGCTCACGCTCACCGTAGCGTTGAAATTATTGCCGATTTGGTTCATTGTTACGCCGTCGAGCGACACGCCGCTGGTGTTGCGCCGGTTGCCGTTTACCGCCAGGTTCCAGTTGCGGTCGATCGATTCGTTCTCCGAGAGATCCACCACGCCCGGAAGGATTTCGAGCAGCGACATCACGTTGCGTCCTCGGACCATCAGGTTTTCGACTTGATCGCTCGTGATCACGCCCGCGCGTTCCGCGGTCGCCGTTTGGACCGCCAAACCCTCGGCAGTTACGGTCACCGTCTCGGCGACGTTGCCGAGTTCGAGCACGATATCGCCCACGGGCAGCGTTTCCGAAGCGGATAGCATGATGGAACGGCGCTCCACCGTTTTAAAGCCGCTGGCCTTCACGGTGAGCGAGTATTCGGCGGGTTGGAGCGAACTGAAAACGAAACTGCCCCGCTCGTCGGTTTTGAGCTGCCGGGTTACGCCGGTCCCGGTTTGGGTCAAGATGACCTCCGCGCCGGCGACGGCAAGATTGCCCGGATCCCTGACCGAGCCGACGATGGAACCGGTGATCGTTTGACTCCATGCCGCCGCGGCCAGCAGGAGCAGGGCCAAGCACAAGCGAACTGCCATACCTGTTTCCTCCTTGGCCGCCTACGATATCGAAGTTATGAAGGAATTGCAAATAGGGGGCGGCTAGTTGTCGCCGCCGGCGGCGATCAGCAGCCGCTCGGCCTCGGACTTTTCTGCGGCGCTCCTAGCTGCCGCCGTCCAGCGGTGAGCGGCTTCCACCGCGGCGCGCCGGTTGCCGGCCGCGAGATAAGCGTTTGTCAGAACCCGGAAGTAACGGGCTTCGTGTCCGGGCGGAGCGGTCTTAACCGGCTTGAGCGTCTCAAGCGCCGCCATCGGATGCATCAAATTGACGTAGGTCGCAGCCAGTTCGACGCGGGCGTCCACGCGATCCGGATGGCGCTCGACCAGACGGTGGAATACCCGGGCGGCCTGCCACGGGTCACTCTTCGCCAGGAGGCAACCCATATCCCACAGCGGCGCCGCCGCAGTCGTTCCCACGTCGAACGCTCTCCGGAAGTGCGCCAAAGCCGCATCGGAACGCCCGGATTGCAGTTCCAGGTATCCGAGTAGGACGTGCGGCTCCGGGCGCCGCGGGCACCGAGTGGCAAGCTCTTCGAGCCATGCCCGCGCCAAGCGGCGGTCTCCCGCGCGCGCGGCGATTTCAGCCAGCATTAGCTTGACTTCGAAAGGCGCGGGGGCTTGCGCTCTTTTGGGGGCTTTCAACGATCCGAGATGGACCGGAAGACGGAGGCTGCGGAACGATTGGCCGGTGACATAGGCGCGTAAGTCGGCTTCGATGGCGCCCAGCGGCGCGCCGTATGTGGACTCAAGCGCCGGCGCCGAGTCTTGCCCGCTCGCCAGGGCTGCGATCAACGCCGGGAACCGGTCGCGGTAGCCATCCGAGAGCGCCAGCATGTGCGTGAGCGCGTAACTTTCGTTGTAATAGCCGGGCGCCATTCCTCCATCGAGGTAGTAGGAGGAATCCCGTGACGCAGCTAGGACGGTCTCCAGCGGGGTCCAGGAGTTTCTGAGAATCATCTCCCGCCTCTGAGGAAGCAGACGCCCCACGATGGCATGGTCCCGTCCGGTAGTCAAAGTCGAGTACACGTCTGCGAGTCCCTCGCTCAACCACGGAGGAAACTTCACCCCGGAGCGCAGCTCCAAGAGGTGGAAATATTCGTGGGTGGCGGTAGCCGTCAGGTCCGGAGAGGCTGAGTTGAGGACGATGATGTCGCGCTCCGGTCCGGGGATGAATAACCCGGCGGCGAACCGGTGCGTTGTCAGCTCCTCGAACGCCGCCGCGGAGGCGATGACGACTCGCACGCGGTGAGGCTCCGGGGGACGGAAGCTCGTGGCTTGATGGAAAAAGCTTCTCGCGCGTTCAAGATGTTGGATCAAGCGGCGTGAGGTTGTCTCGGCGCCCACCGAGTATAGTTCGAAGTGCTCCGATTGCAGACGGATCCACCCCGGCGCCGCTTGGTGAGCTTCGCAAGGCGCCGCCAGGAGCAGGATCGCAGTCCACCCCCGGAGATTCATAATGGCTTATTAGAGCATAAGATCCGTCCGAAGGAAATACTACTATGTCTCACCTCGGTCATATCCCGCTGAGTCTCGCGGAGAAGGCAGCCTTTCCTCGAGTCAGGGAGTGGGTGAGGGAGAGGATTCGGGAGCGGCTTACGGCGGCGGGGATCCTGTTTAGCGTTGCGACAGTTGTAGTGGGCACGGCGGCGTTCCTGACGGCGAATAACCTGTTGTTTCTGTTCTTGGCGGGAATGCTCGCCGCTTTGCTCGTGGCAGGGTTTCTGGGCAAGCTGTCGCTGGCGGGACTGGAAGTGGACCTCATACTGCCGGATCATGTTTCCGCGCGCCGCTTGATCAACGGACGCATCCGTGTGCGGAATCAGAAGCGTTGGATGTCTTCGTTTTCCATTCAAGTGGCGGGCTCGGGGGAGGCGGATTTCTCCCACGCCATCTACTTTCCCTCTGTCCCTCGGGGCGGCGCAGCCGAGGAGATCGTCGAAGTCCGGTTCAACCGGCGCGGTATCTTCAAAGGCAACTCCTTCCGGGTCTCGTCCCGGTTCCCGTTCGGGCTGGCCGAACGCCGGGTGGATGTCGTTTTGGGAGGGGAAATCCTCGTCTACCCCGCTTTGGAGTCCGAACCGGCTCTCGAACACGTGCTCTCGCAGCTAACCGGCGAGATGGAGCAGCACTTTCGCGGCCGGAGCCATGATTTCTACCGGATACGGCCATATGAAGCCGGGGAGAGCGCCCGGCACGTGGATTGGCGCGCCACCGCTCACACCGGCGAACTGCAAGTGCGCGAATTCGCCCGCGAGCAGCAGCACCTCCTCGAGCTATTTCTCGACCTTGACGCGCCCCCCGATCAGCGCGAGTGGTTCGAAAAAGCCGTGGAGTGCGCGGCGTTTCTGGCCTGGAGGGTCTCGGAGCGGGCTGCCCGCATCCATTTCCGCACGCAGGACTTCGACCACCGCCTGCCGGAGTCCTGCGACATCTACACCATCCTGAAATACCTCGCTCTGGTCGAGCCGCGTCCCGGCGCCGGATGTCTCAGCCCCGCTTCTCCGAACGCCTTCCGGGTCGTCGTCACTTCTAACCCGGACCGGTGCGTCAACGCCGGATGGCACGAAGCCCGTATCCTGTCAAGGTGGGGCCTTTGATTTCCTAGCGACCCGATGGACGCCGCCACCCATACCCTTTTCGGCTTGGCGCTCAGCCGCGCCGCCTTTCAAAGGCGCATCCCGCGTCCCGCGCTCACCCTTGCCTTAGCCGCCAACGCGCCGGACATCGACATCGTGGCGCTCGCCGGCGGGATCCTGCCTTATCTCGAATGGCACCGTCAGATCACCCATTCGATCGCCGCTGCGCCTTTGCTGGCTGCCGCCGTGGCTGCCATCGTGTCCTTCCGGAACAGCTTTTGGCGGACTTGGCTGGCTGCTCTGGCGGGAGTTCTATCGCATCTCCTGCTCGACTGGTGCAATATTTACGGCGTCCGGCTCGGCGCGCCATTCTCGGAGAAGTGGAGCCAGTTGGGGGCGATCCCCTTCGCCGACCCTTGGGTATGGCTGCTTCTGGCGATCGCCTTTGTGCCGCCATGGATTTCCAGCCTGGTCAGCACGGAGATCGGCGCCCGGAGCTCGAGCGGCAGGGGCTGGGCTGTCGCCTCGCTCGCGCTTCTCAGCCTTTATGGCGCAGGACGGGCGCAACTGCACGCGCGCGCCACAGCGATCCTCGAATCCCGAATCTACGGAGGCGAAAGCACACTGATGAGGGCGATGGCCTTGCCGGACCCGGTGAATCCGCTGCGCTGGCGCGGCGTGGTCGAAACTCCCCGGCTTTGGTGGACTGGCGAGGTGCGCCTCGGCGCCGAGTTTGACCCCGAAGACGGGCGAGTCACCTACAAGCCCGATGCCGCCCTCATCGAAGCCGCTTCACGGGCGGATTCGGTGAGGCGTCTGAGCCGGATCATCCAGGCGCCGGTCTGGTCCGCCACGCCATGGGACGGTTCCGAACCCGCTACCCGGGTCGAATTTGGAGACTTGCGCGCCGGCGGACCCCCGCCCGCCCGTTTGACCGCTTGGGCGCTCGTCGGAGAGCGAGGCCAAATTCTCCAAGACGGAATTCGCTGGGACGGGTGGAGGAGCCGCTAGGGTGCGTTACCACACTCCTTCGGCGTCGCCGTCCGGGCGCCCGTTTCTATCGAGCCATTCGAGCAGGTGCCGGATGCTCGAAGTCGCCACAGCGATGCAGGTGTCCGCGCAGCCATAGTACATGCGGATCGTGTCGCCGTCCGGCGCCACCGTGTATCCGCAAGGAAAGACGACGTTGGCGACGTCTCCCTGCCGCTCGTAGTCCCGTTCGGGACCGAACACCCAGGTGTCGCTGCGCAGAAGGCAGTTTTCCGGCGTTTGCAGATCGAACAGCGCCAGCCCTAGCCGGTATATGCTGCCCGAAGCCGTCTGCCGCACGCCGTGGTAGATCACCAGCCAGCCCCGGTCAGTCTCGATGGGCGGGGGCGACAGTCCGATTTTGTTCGCGTCCCACCAGCCGCCGCGCCTCGCCCGCAGGATGAGCTTGTGGCTGCCCCAATGGCGCAAATCCGGCGAGTAGGAAATCCAGATGTGGGCGCCCTGCCAGGTTGTCACCGGACGGTGGATTAACGCCCAGTGCCCCCCGATGCGGCGCGGAAGCAGGGCGGCGTCCTTGTCCTCCGGCGGCATCACCACCCCGTAGCGCTCAAAGGATCGAAAGTCCGGCGTCAACGCCAGCGAGACTCCGGGACCGCCCCGCGAGTACGAAGTATAGGCGATCGCGTACTTTCCGAGTTCCGGCGCGTACGTGATGCGCGGGTCTTCGATCCCCCACAGCTCCTCGGGGTGCCGCGCCGGGTCGGGCAGCAGCGTGGGCTCGGGGTCGATCTGCCAGTTGGTGAACCCGTCCCGGGAGCGCGCGGCGCACAAGTGCGACCGCCCGCTGCGATCCTCCACCCGGCAAAGCAGCAGCGTGGCGCCGTCCGGCAGGAGCGCTGCGCCGCAATTGAAGACCGAATTGACGGGGTAGGGCCAGTCCGCCGCCGTCAGAATCGGATTTTCCTCGTATCGATGAAACAGAACCTCGTGACCGTTCTCGAAATGTCCCCGCATGGCTTTGTATCAAGACACCAGATCAAAATCGCGCAGAGAATCGAAGACGTGGGAAGCTTGTTTCATCTCCACGAGCGCCGTGAGAAACGCCAGTGTGGCCTCCGCGCCCTGATTCTGATTCGCCCGGTCAGGGTGCAATCCGTCGCGGCAGCCGCCGGTCGAGGAATCGTATAAGCTCAGCTTGAGGTCGTTCCGGCCGAGGAACCATTCCATGGCGCGCTGCGCCGCTTGGCGCCAGTAGAGGTCGCCCGTCAGCCGCGCGGCTTCCAAACACGCGGACACCATGCCACCGGCTTCCACCGGTTGCTGATCGAAACGCGCCCTCTCACCGCCGCGGCGATAGAATCCGTGCGAACCGATTGGGACAAAATAGCCCTCCTCCGAGGTCTGAACCTCGACCAGCCACCGCAAGGACTCCAGCCCCGCTTCGATCATCTCCGGGCGCTTCATCGCGCTGCCTGAAACCAGCAGCGCTTGGGACAGCGCGGCGTTGGAGTAAGATACGACGTTTTCAAACCAGATCCAATCCGGGGAGCGGTTCTCAAGATAGAGCCGCAACAGCCTCCCGGCCAGAATTTCACGCGCCGACTGCGCCGCGCGGTCTCCTGAAAACCGCTTCAAATACTCGTGGCAGCCGAGCAAGGAAAAGGCCCACGCGCGCGGGCTGGAAAACGAAGTGACTGCGGGCAGAGCCATATCGAACAGCCTTCCCGCGACGCCGCGGAGTCCTGGCTCGTCCGACATGCCCACCACGCAACCGAGAGCCCATAGGGCCCTGCCGTGAGAGTCTTCGGAACCGACCGGTTCGAGCCAGCGCCGGTCGTAAGAGAGGAAGTTCCGGAACCGTCCCGGTCCGGCGTGGAACGCGTGCCACAGGAACGCGAGATACCGCTCTGTATCGGGGATCAGAATCCCGGCATTCTGCGCCAGCATCGCCAGGATGACGGCGCGGGCGTTATCGTCGGTGGTGTAGCCCTCGGCGTAGTTGGGCACGGAGAAGACGGCGTGTTGGAGCAACCCGGTCGAATCCGTCAGGCGCATCAGGTGATCGAGATTGACTTCGGGAAGCTCCGCCGGGCGGTCGGCGAGCGTAGCCGCCACGAAAGCCGGGCGCGGATTCCGCCTCCGTTCCTCCTTCGCCCTTTCGAACGTTTTCATGTAGGCCACAGCCACGTTAGGCCACGTCATGTCGCGCGCGTGCAGGTAGGCGCGCTTGCGCATCGCATGCCGCCTGACTTCGTCGTCCAACAATTCGGTGATGGTCTTGGCCAGCGCCTCGCTGTCGCGGAAGGGAACCAGAACCCCGCGCTCGTCGGCGAGCAGCTCTTCAGCGTGCCAGTATGGAGTGGACACGACCGCTTTCCCGGCGCCCACGGCGTACGAGAGCGTGCCCGAAACGATCTGCGCCGGATTCAAGTACGGCGTGACATAGATGTCGGCTGCGCCAAGGAACTGCGTGAGCTCCTCCAGGGTGACATAGCGGCCGTGAAAGACCACGTGCTTGTCCACCCCTTTGGCTCGGGCCAAGCGTTGCAGCGAGAGGCGGTAGCTTTCGCCCTCGCGCCGGGCGACGTGGGGATGCGTGGCGCCGAGGATGACATAAATCACGTCCGGATGCCGCGCCACAATCGCCGGCAGCGCCTCGATCATGTGTTCGATTCCCTTATTGGGCGAAAGGAGGCCGAAGGTCAGCAGGACTTTCTTGCCTTCCAGCCCGAATTGATCTTTGTAGAAACTCGGATCCACGAAGGCGACGTCCGGAATGCCGTGCGGAATGATGTCGACTTTGGACAGCGGCACTCCGTACACGTCGCGCAGCAGATCCAAGCCCCGCTGCGTCATGACCACGAGGCGGTCGGAAAGCTGCGCGATTTCTTCAAGCACGGCGCGCTGAGCGGGATCGGGCTCTTTGAGTACGGTGTGCAGCGTGGTGACCACCGGCATGCGAAGCTCCCGCAAGAGCGCCAGAATGTGGCTGCCGGCGCGCCCTCCGAAAATGCCGTATTCATGTTGCAGGCAGACGATGTCGACGTTGTTAATATTCAAGAAGTCTGCCGCTGCGGCGTAACTCGCCAAGTCTTCCTGGAACAGCTCGAAGCGCACCCGTTGAGGGTAGTCGTATCCCTCGGAGGTATCGTTGACTGGAAGGGCGGAGCAGTTCACTTGGGGGAAAGCCTGTCCGACGGCTTCGCAAAGGTCAGTAGTAAAGGTGGCGATCCCGCACTGCCGGGGCACATAATTCCCGACGAAGACGACGCGCCGGATCCCTTGGCTTGCGGCCGGCGCTTCCGAATGAGAAGTCACAATCCGATCTTCGGTAGCTGCAAGTTTCTGCATGACGAATGCTCTCCGAATCAGGTGAGCCTCAGGGAGACGGAGGGCGCCGGATCGAGTGACCCCGGATTCTGTAGTCCTTCGCGCCCAACCTCAGCCTGGACTCCCGGTTACACGCGAAGTTTCGAGAATTCTATCAAAAATTATTAGCGAAATCGACTAAGATTGTCAAGCGTAACCGTGCAGCAATCTTCGCCTAAAATTCGCCTCGCGAGAGACGGGCGACGAAGTCGGCGTCTCCTTCGACAAAGCGGTAACGGGGCAAGCGAGCGGGCTGTTCCCACCGGATTTGTTCGAACGCTGAGCTGCGCGGCTCGCCGGAGAATTCCGACACCCGGTGAAAGATCAAAAGGATGGGCTGCTTACCGGGGTATTGATACTGATAGCGGATGATTTCCGGACCGATGCGCGCCTGGATGCAGAGTTCTTCTTCGAGCTCCCGTTGGAGGGCATCGGCGGGGCTTTCGCTCGGCTCGACCTTGCCCCCGGGGAACTCCCACTTCAAGGCGTGCGTGTCCCCTTTCCGGCGCTGTCCAATCAGCACCAAGCCGTCCCGTTGAATCACGGCGGCGACAACGCAGCGGCGCCCCTTTGCCATCACCGCCATTGTCGAATTTCGGTGACAGGCTACGCAATCCCCAATTTCGCTCCCATGGTCTAAATGGGGAAAGCGTAGCCTGTCACCGAATTTGTGTCACCGAATTTGTAAAGAGAAGAGGAGGCGCTTTTCGGTTTCGTCGACGCGGTCGAGGCGGACGCGAAGGCGGGCGCCGATGCCATACTGCCGGCGGGTGCGCTCGCCGATGATTCGCCGCGTGGTCTCGTGGAAATGGTAGCGGTCCCCCGGCAGGGTGTCAATCAGGATCAGACCTTCGACAAACAGATCCTCCAACTCGACGAACAGTCCGGCTTTGGTCGTGCTGATCACCAAGGCGTTGAATTCATCTCCCACGCGGTCCACCATAAACTTCGCCTTCTTCCACTCCACTAGCTCGCGCTCGGCGTCCGCCGCGCGGCGTTCGGCTTCCGAACAGGAGGCGGCTATGCGGTGGAGTTCGTCCTCGCTAAACCGCACCGGGGATCCTTCGAGGTCGGCTTTCAGAATGCGGTGCACCACCAGATCCGGATAGCGCCGGATGGGGGATGTGAAATGCGTGTAAGCGCGCGAGGCAAGCGCGAAGTGTCCGCTGTTGCGCTCGCTGTACCGCGCCTGCTTCAAAGAGCGCAGCATCAGGTAGGACAGGATGCGCTCCTCGGGTCTGCCCTCAATCTTCGCCACCAACCGTTGATAGTGGCGCGAAGTTATGCCGGCGCTTTCTGCGAGCACGATGTCCTTACGCACCTTCCGCCCGTCGCTTTTGCGCTCGATGTTGGCGTAACGCCTCGCCCGCACGGCGTCCGCGCCTAGAGAATATCCGAACTGTGCCGCTATTTGCTCAAACTCCAGCACCCTCTGCGGGTCCGGCTCTTCGTGTACGCGATAAAGAAACGGCAGATCCCTCGCCGCCGCGTGCTCGGCCACTGCTTCGTTCGCCGCCAGCATGAACTCCTCGATGATGCGGTGGGCGA
>FWPV01008932.1_pt1 | contig 17232 bp, 12 predicted proteins | sample 2228371 | NCBI WGS metagenome assembly FWPV01 (sample SAMEA103939776, study PRJEB20133) | metagenome | reverse complement strand
AAGCACGACCGAGTAGACGGGCAGCACCATGGGGATCGGCGTCAGGTTGCGCACAGCAATGGCCGCGCCCCAGGCGATGAGCACGCCGATCAGGCCGCCCGCGCTCGCGAGCACCGCCGATTCAATCAGAAACTGCCAGAGAATGTCGCTGCGCCGCGCGCCGAGCGACTTCCGGATGCCGATTTCGTGCGTCCGTTCGGTGACAACGGCGAGCATGATGTTCATGATCACCACCCCGCCGACCACCATGAAGACGCTCACCACGGCCATAGCCGTGGCTGCAATCGCGCCCGTCAGCCGGTCCCACGCGCCCATGATCGTGTCGGAGGTGAAGATCATGAAGTTGTCCTCGCGTTGCGGCGGCAGCCGGCGGTAGGCCCGCAACAGCGTGCGCACTTCGTCCATCGCATCCTGGAAGCGCGCGCGGTCCACGGCCAGACAGTTGAAGCTGAGCCACCGCCGCGAGCCGAACTCCTTGAAAAACGTATACAGCGGAATGGTGACGAAGTTGTCCTGCGACTGGCCGAAGACGCTCCCGAGCCGTTTGGCGACGCCGATCACCTCGTACGGCTTGCCGTTGATCTGAATGGTCTTGCCGATCGGGTCGACGCCGGTGAAGAATTTGTCGCGCAGATCGGCTCCGATGAAGGCCACCATCCGCCGGCCATGCACGTCGCCTTCGCTGATGTAGCGCCCCGTTTCCGTCTGGATGCCCGAGATCAGGTTGATGTTCGCGGTCGCTCCCTGGATGCGGACGTCTTCCAGGCGCTCGTTCTTCGCGCTGACGTCGGCGCGCGTGGAGCCGGACATGCCGATTTCGCTCAGCAGCGTCGCCCGCTGCCGGATGAACTCGTACTCGTCCGTGCGAAGCTCGGGATTCTTGCGGAGCAGCTCGAGGAATTTTTTCGGATCCCAGTCGCCGATGAATGCGAAACGGACCACGGTGAATCCATTGGCGCCAAGGTCGGCGATCTTTTCGGCCACATAGACGTCCATGCCGTGGATCACCGCCATCACGGCGATCAGCGTGGCTGTCGAAAGAATGATGCCGAGCAGGGTCAGTGCGCTGCGCAGCTTGGCCGAGCGCAGGTTGGCCAGCGCAATCCGGAACGCCTCCTGCACCTGGACGAAATGCGTCATCCCTGTGTGGATACGCTGGCGGGAGGCACTTTGTTCCCCAACTGCTCCAGCCAGCCGCACAAAACCTCGTCCAGCCAGAATCGGCGCGCGCCGCGCGCGAGGAACCCGAGATGTCCCCCGTGCGGAACGGCCAGCAGACGGAGCCAGGGGTTGGACCGGACCTCCTCGCGCCTGTACAGCCCGAACGGAATCATCGGGTCGTCCTCAGCCTGCACGAGCAGCGCCGGAACGCGGATGCCCGGAAGGAACCGCAATGAGGACTGCGTGGCGTAGTAGTTGGGCGCGTCTCCGAAACCGAAAAACGGCGCCGTGATGCGGTCGTCGAACTCGAAGATCGTGCGGATGCGGCGGATGCCGCGATCCGCGAACCGCTCCGGATCCATCGCGTGCCGCCTCGCGTACCGGCGGCGGAGGCTGCGGATGAATTTCTGGTGGTAGATCCAGTTGGACGGCGCGCTGATCCGGCGCACGCAGGCGTGCAGGTCGATTGGCGTCGAGACGGCGCAGACTCCCTCCACGAGCGCTGCTGCATCCTCGCCCATTTCGCCCGCCAGCTTGAGTACGACGTTGCCGCCCAGCGAGAAGCCCCCGAGGAAACGCGGACCGCGGCCTTCGGCGCGCCACTGTTCGAGGATCGAACGGGCGTCCTGCGTCAGTCCGGAATGGTACAGCGTGGGCGAGTGCGGCTCGCTGAGCCCGCAGCCGCGCAGGTTCATGCGGTGGACGGCGAAGCCCGCTTCCAGCAGCCGCTGCGCCAGGGAGATCAGATATCCGCTGCGGCTCGAGCCCTCCAGACCGTGCAGGAGCAGCACCTCGCCGCGCGCCTCGCCCGGCGGGCGGTTCTCCTCGACGGCGATGCGGACGTCCGGCGCGGTCTGGTACAGGGTCAGCCGCGTCGGGAAACGGGCTTCATCGAGCGGGCGCGGCCAGAAATTGCCTGCCAGCGTGGCCAGATGGGCGTTGCGGAACAGCGGAACGAAGGGGCGCAAACTTCGAGTGTAACAGCCGCGCCTCAGTCGCCTTCAGCTTCTGTCGAGTGGGCGCCGGGCTCGGCGGCCTTGCGGGAGAGTTCCTCCGTGAGGATGATGGCCTCGGCCAGGTCACGCATGGGCCGGCGCAGGCGGCGGCTTTCGTTCCGCAGCCGCAGATAGGCCTCCTCCTCGGTGAGGTGGAACTTGTACTGAAGGATGCCCTTGGCGCGCTCGACCAGCTTGCGCGTCTCGAGCTGGCGCCGCATTTCCTCGGCTTCGGCGGCCAGGCGCGTGTTTTCTTCCTCCAGACGGGCGCGGGCGAGCGCGCCGCCCATCTGCTCGCCGACGAACGTCAACAGGGCGATCTCCTGGGCCGTGTAGTCATGCCGCTCGCGGTGATGGACGTTGATGACGCCGATGACGTCTCCGCTGGAAACCAGGGGGACGGAACAGAAGGCTTCGTAGGTGTCCTCGATCAGGCCGGGCAGTCGGATGAAGCGCTGGTCCTGATAGGCCTTCTCCGGCAGGGCGACCACGCTCTTGTGCTGGATGACCCAGCCGGTGAGGCCCTGGCCGGCGGCCATGGTGAGATTGCCGATCTCGGAAGCGTGCGGCACCTGCGAGGCGCGTAGCACGACTTCGCCCGTGGACGGTTCGATCAGGTAGACGAGGCAGGCGTCGCAACCGGTGACCTGCACCGTCATGCCAATGATCTCGCCCAGCATCTCGTCGACCGACCGGTTCGAGCTGACGATGCTGCTGATGCGGTGCAGAAGAGAAACTTCGCTGGGTAAGGACTCCATCAGAGGTATCGAGGCCACAGTAATTGTAGGATAAAAACGGGGCGGCTGGGCGTCCAATTCAAACTTTCTATGCGGTTCATAGCGTTACAGAGAGTCCAGCGCATGCTGTTGCAGGCATGGGCACTGGCCGGAATCATGCCTCTCGCCGCCGCTCCTCCCACATGGTACCGCTTTCAATCCGGCGAGTGGGAGCTCTGCACGGACGCGGGCGAGCGGCGCGGCGAGGAAACGCTCCGGCGCCTGATGGAATCATACTCCGTGCTGCGGCAGGCGGCGCCGGAGTTCGCCGGAATCCCCGCCAGCCCCCAACGCCCCGTCCGGGTGATGCTGTTCCGGTCGGCGCGGGACTTCGCGCCCTTCCGGCGGGGCGAGTCGCACCGCGGGCTGTTTCTTTCTGGTGCGGAGAGACACTGGATCCTGGCGCCGGAGTCGGGCGGCGACACCCTCCGCGCGCTGAGACACGAACTCGTGCACCTGATGCTGCGCCATGCGCTGCCTTCGCCGCCGCCGGCGTGGCTCGAGGAAGGGCTCGCGGATTATTACTCCACCATGGAGATCTCCGGCGGCAGCGTGCGCCTGGGCAGGGCGCCAGCGTCCCATCAGCACTGGCTGAAGAACGAGGCATGGATGGATGCGGCCCGTCTCTCGGCCTTGCGCCCCGCCGAGGAAGCCAGCCTGGACAGGCGGATGATCACTGTCTTCTATGCGCAAAGCTGGGCTCTGGTGCGCTGGATGATGCTGGAAGGCGGGGCGGCGAAGACAGGTGGATTCCTTTCGAAACTCGCTGGAGGACTGAGCCAGGACGCGGCGTTCCGGGAACTCTACGGGACCGCCATTTCCCAAGCACTGGAGCGCGCCCGGCTGCTCGCCGAGCGCCTGCCGGACGACGCCGCTCCCGATCTGCGCGCGGCAGGACCGGGCGCAGCCGCCGCAGCCATTGCGAGGGAACCGTTGCCGCCGCCCGTTCCGGACGTGATGCGCGTGGAAGCGTTGCTCGACGCCGGCAGGGATCGCGACGCCGAACGTCTTGGACGGGAAACGGCCCGCCAGCATCCGTCCAGCGCGGCGGCAGAAACGCTGCTGGGCTCCCTCGCCCTGCGCAGCGGCGACTTTGAACGCGCGCGCGGACACCTGGAGCGGGCGATCGCCCTGGGCGGGGCGGGGGCGAGGACGCAGTTCGAATACGCCATGCTGCTGCGGGACATGAAAGGCCCCGATGCGCTGATCGAGCAATCCCTGCGGCAGGCCGTGGCCGCGGAGCCGGGATTCAGCGAAGCCTGGCTCGTGCTCGGCAACTGGCTGCTGACCAAAGGCCGCGCCGCGGACGCCGCGCCCTGCCTGGAGAAAGCGGCTTCGCTCGATCCGCAGCGCAGCGTGGCGTGGGAGGCGTGGGGGCGGGCGCTGCTCGAGCTCGGCGACAGGCAGCGCGCGCGGGAGGCCGCTTCCAAAGCGCTCCTGTCGGCCGTCACGCCCGAGCAGAGCGAGATGGCGCGCGCGCTGATGCGCGAGGTCGAGACCCGCCCGGCGCAGGCGCCCAAACCGGCGCCGCCCGTGCAGACTCCGGCAGGATGGCAGCCGCGCGAGGGCGACGCACGCGCCGAGGGGCGGCTGGTGGAGATCCGTTGCGAGGATGCCCGGCTGCTGTTCCGCATCGAGGTGAAGCCGCGGACGGCCACGGCGCAGGCTGTCACCGTGCTGCTCGAAACCAGCAAGCCGAACCTCGTGATGCTGCGCGGCAAGTCCGAAGGACGCCGCGAATTCATCTGCGGCGAACAGAAGCCGGCGCCGCCGGTTGCGGCTGGCTACATTGCAGCGCCGCCGCAGCCGCAGCCGGCCGAAGAGCCGCCTCCGCCTCCTGCGGCAGCGCCCAAACCGGCGCCAACGAAGACCGCGAAAAAAGCCCCGGCGAAAAAGGCCGCCCTCCGCCCCGCGCCGCCCAGGCCGAAGCCGGAACCGGTGGCGGGCGAACTGGTGTGGCTCGAATTCCGCTGATGCGGCCGTTCAGCGGGCGGCGGACGGGCCAGCCGGTGCGGTTCGGCTCAATTCCTGCGCGGTCTGCTCGACGGCGCGCATGAACCGGAGAAAATTCCCGCCGTAGATTTTGCGGATTTCGTCGGGAGTAAAGCCTTTCTCCAGCAGGCGCCGCGTAAGATTCGGCCACTTCGAGACATCCTCGAGACCTGCCGGCGTGCAGGAGACGCCGTCAAAGTCGCTGCCCAGCCCGATGAAATCCACGCCGGCGATGTTCCGGATATGTTCGAAATGAGCCACCACTTCGTCCAGCGTGGCCTGCGCGCAGCGGGCGTTTTTCGGCAGAGACGGGTTGATCCACGGCGACGTATCGGCCGACCGCTGGCTGATGAATTCGCAGCCCAGGTTGATCATCACGAGGCCGCCCTTTTTCGCCACGGCGCGGATCATGTCGTCGCTCATGTTGCGCGGGATGTTGGACAGGGCGCGCGCCGAGGAGTGCGAGCTGAATACGGGCGCGCGGCTGGCTTCGATCACGTCCCAGAAGGTCCTGTCGGAGACGTGAGCGACGTCCACCATCATGCCGAGGCGGTTCATTTCGGCGATGATGCGGCGTCCGGGCTCGCTGAGCCCCCGGTTGTCGTTTTCCGCCGAAGATCCCGCCCACTCCAGGTTGCGCGTGTGCGTCAGCGTCATGTAGCGGGCGCCGAGATCGTAGAAGGCCCGCAGCAGGCGCGGCTCGTTCTCGATGGCGTGGCCGCCCTCGATGCCGATGAGCGCCGCGATGCGGCCTGACCTGCGCGCGGCTTCGATCCCGTCGGCTGTGGTGGCCAGCACGAAATGTCCGGGATGACGCGCCACGATATCGTGGCGGATCGTATCGATCATCTCCAGCGCGCGGCGCGCCGAGCCGCCGGATTCGATGAGGCCGGCGCTGACGTAGGCAGCGAAAAACTGCGCCGCCGTGCCGCCGGCGCGGAGCTTCGCGATGCTTGTGTGCCGCGCGTCTTTCTCCGAACCGATGTCCCAGCCGCGCACCGTCCGGCTGGTGACGTCGTTGTGGCCGTCGATCAGCAGCGCCGAGCGATGCACGGCCATCACTTCTTCATCCGTCCATGTCTTCTTCTGCGCGCCGAGCGGAAGCAGCAGAAGGCCCAGCAACAGGAAACGCAACATGCGTTTCATTCTAGCGGCCAGCGGCCTTCCGGAATCAGCCGCGCGCGCCGGGGCGTGCTGCGGAACACGTAAACCCAGGCCGGGCGCGAAGAACCATCCTCCATGCGCACGCCGCGCAGCACCCGCTCGTACTGCGAGCCTTCGTAGCGGTCGAGCTGCTCGAGAAGGGCCGGATCGTCCAGCTCAGCCACCTCGCCGTGCACTTCCCCCTCCGAGCCATCGTCCTCCACGAACGCCGGATACGGACCGAGGTCATACAGCTTTCCGGGCAGAGTAGCGCAGCCCGCAAAACGCGCCTGCGCCCACAGGCGGCGCGACCACGGGTTGGAAATGCCGCGCTTCAGCGTGCCGTAGACGAACAGGAACCCGGGCGGTTGCGTCGAACTCATTCACCTCTCAGGATGCCTCAGCGGTGCATGGGCTGCTGAGAGCGCTTACGACATTCGCACCTTTTGGTGATAGAATACCCGCGGACTGTGGACATGCATCCGCATTCACGACTTCCGCTGGCGGACCCCGGCGTCCGGCAGCCGCCGCAGGCCGCGGTACGCCAGCCCTGTCGCGCGATTTGGACAGCCGGCTCCGGGGCGGCTGAGTGGAGAGCGCCCGGTGCCGGCCGGGCCGTGGTTCGACCGAGTCAAACGAGGGAGTGTTCATGAAGCAGAAGCTGTTTTTCCCGCTTTGTGGCTTGTGGCTGGCGGGCGCCGTGTGGGCGCAGCCGCCCGCGGATTGCAAACCGAACGAATACAACATCCCTGGCGCGGCCTACCCGTGCATTCACGCCGATGGCCGGGTCACGTTCCGCGTCTGGGCGCCGGAGGCGCAGAAGGTCACGGTGCGGATCGGCAAAGGCGTGGAGATGTCCAAAGCCGCGGACGGATGGTGGTATGCCACCTCGCCGCCCCAGGCCGAAGGCTTTCACTACTACACCCTGCAGATCGACGGCTCGATCGTGGCTGATCCGGCGACGCGGACGTTTTTCGGCTCCGGGTTCGACAACAGCGCCTTTGAAATCCCGGCGCCGGACGAGGACTTTTACCAGCAGAAGAACGTGCCGCGGGGCAACGTCCGCCAGCACTGGTATTTCTCCACCGTCACGCAGAAGTGGCGGCGCGCCTACGTCTACACGCCTCCGGATTACGAAAGGAACCCAAAAGGGCGCTATCCCGTGCTTTATCTGATGCATGGCTGGGGCGAGAACGAAGAGGGCTGGCACAAGCAGGGCCGCGTGGACATCATCCTGGACAACCTGCTTGCAGAGAAGAAAGCCCGGCCGATGATCATCGTGATGGACAACCTGAATGCGGTGAAGCCCGGCGAGGACGGATCGATCTTCAACGCGCGATGGCTATGGCCGCAACCGGCGCCGCCGAGCCCCGCCGAGGCCAAACCGGCTGCCGGCGCCCCGGCGCGCGGCGGTCTGGCGTCTTTCACCGGAGCGACCTTCACCGAGATGATGATCAAAGATCTGATCCCTTCGATCGAGAGCGCGTACCGGGTTCTGCCGGGAAGAGAACACCGCGCCATGGCGGGGCTGTCGATGGGCGGGATGCAGACGTTCATGACGACGCTCGCGAACCTCGACAAATTTGCCTACATCGGCGGCTTCAGCGGGAGCACCGGCTGGCGTCCGGGCTTCGACGTGAAGACGGCCCACAACGGCGTTTTCGCCGACCCGGAGAAGTTCAACAAGCAGGTGAAGGTGCTGTTCCTCGGCATCGGCTCTGAGGAAGGTCCGCGGACGAAGGAGTTCAGCGATCTGCTGACCAAATCAGGCATCCGGAACGTGTACTACGTCTCGCCGCGCACCGCGCATGAATGGCTGACGTGGCGGCGGTGTTTCAAAGAGTTCGCTCCGCTGCTGTTCCGGTAAACGCGCCGTCCGCCGCCTGTCTGCCACGGCAGGATTCGTTGGCCCTGCGGCCGCCTGACGGCCGCAGGGCTCGTCCTTCCCGACCGGGCGCCTCTTCTGCGCCTTCTCCGGGGCTTCATGCCTGCGCATCGTGATAGGCTGAGTGCCGCCCCGCGGCGGGCGCCCGGGAATGGATGCCGCGCCGCAATGCAGGGACAGGAGCTGGCCGTATGAAGATCGACAGGCGCCTGATGATGTCCAGCCTGCTGGGCGCGGGAGCCGGACTCCGGGGACAGCCGCGGCTGCCGGCAGCGCGGCTGCAGGAACGATATGCGCGGCTCGACTCGATCCTGAAGCAGCCCGTCCTGAAGAGACAGCTCTTCTCCTCCGCGGAGATCATCGACTCCATCGAGCTGTTGCGCTTCAACAACAGCTTCCTCTGCCGCGTGCGCTCCCGCAGCGGCGCGGAAGGGATGTCGGTCGCGCACGCCGAGATGCGCAACCTGTACCCGATCTTCCTGAGGAGAATTCAGCCATTCCTGATTGGCAAGGACGCGCGCGATCTGGACCTGATTCTGGATCGGATCTTCGTCTACGACTTCAATTTCCGTTTCAGCGGAATCTCGCTGGGCATTCCGTTGGCCACGGCGGAATTCGCCATTCTCGACATGCTGGGCAGAATCGCCGGCAAGCCTGTGGGGGAGCTGATCGGAGAGATTCATCATCCCGAAGTCGGCGTCTACGTCGCGACCGAATGGAGGGAGAAGCCGGTCGGGGAATCCCTGGAACTGATCCGGAATGAAGTGGCGAAGTACGATGCGAAGGCGCTGAAAATCAAGGTCGGCGGTTTGATGTTCATGACCACCGACATGCATGCCACTGCGCCGCCGGGCAGAACGGAGAAGATCATCCCGCTGGTGCGCGAGACGTTCGGGGACGGCATGGCGCTGTACGCCGACGCCAACGGCTTCTACACCGTCCCGGAAGCGATCCGCGTGGGGCGGCTGCTGGAACAGTACAAATACCGCTACTTCGAGGAGCCGGTGATGTTCGACCATCTCGAGGAGATCAAACAGGTGGCGGACGCTCTGGCGATTCCGGTTTCGAATGGAGAGCAGGACTACAGCTTTTACGGGTTCCGGTGGCTGCTGGCGCATGAAGGACTGGATATCGTGCAGCCGGATAACTATTATTTCGGCGGCATGATCCGGTCGATGAAAGTGGCGCGGATGGCGGCGGCGTTCGGCAAGCAGTTCATCCCGCACATGTCAGGCGGCGGTCTCGGCTATCTGTACAACATCCATCTCGTGTCGGCGGCGCCCAACGCCGGCGAGCATCACGAGTTCAAGGGCTACCAGACGCATGTCCGCTTCGAGTGCAGGACCTCTCCGCTCAAAGTCGTTCAGGGCAGAATCAAGGTTCCCACCGGGCCAGGCTTCGGCGTGGAATTCGACCCGGACTGGGTAAAGAAGCACGAGCCCGTCAGGACGGCGTAAAGGTATGGCCGGCTGGGGATCGCCTTCCGTCTTCAGCGGCTGGCTGCGTGCACCGGACAGGGGAGAGGCGGCAGTCTGTGGCGGTTGCGCGCGCCGGCCGACGCAGTTTGCCATCGAGCCTTTTGTGCGTCCGCAAGTGCCAGTATCATGAGGAAACCGGATGACACGGAGAGGCCTGATTGCGGCAATTGCAGCGGGCGTGTTTCCCCAGCCGGGCGCAGCCGCTCCGGGAGGAGGGGGGGCGTTCCGGCTGTGGTTCTGCTGGCTGGCCGAGTCGGCGTATTTCATGAAGCGCCTGCCGGCGGAGATCAAAGACTGCTCCTCGCTGCTGCGATTCGCCTACCGGGAAGCGCTGCGCCCGCATACGGCGGAATGGGCGCGTCAGTGGGGCTATGAGTGGCTGCCGCCTTACCCGGAGCCGGGGCTGAAGGCGCCGCCGCTGTTCCGGGTCGGAAATGAAGCCCGCCACTTCGCCGACGCCCGGCATCTGATGAGGTTCAACACGCGGAAGATCAGCGGGCGCGTCGAAGACGCGCATCCGGCGGATCTTCTGTTTTTCCGCGGCGCAGGCGGGGAATCGTGGCACGCCATGGCCTTTCTGGGAGAGAGCCGTTTCGAGACGTCGCCGGAAAAATACGTCGTGTATCATACCGGGCCTGAGGGAAAATGGCCGGGCGAGGTGCGGCGGCCTTCGCTCAAGGAATTGCTGGCGCATCCTGAGCCGCGCTGGCGTCCCGTATCCGGCAATGCGCATTTTCTGGGCGTCTTCCGCTGGAATCTGCTGATGGAGGCATGAAGGCAGTATGCGCGCGAAAGTTCTCGTGGCAGGATTGCTGGCGTTCGCCTTTGCCGCGCGGGCGCAGCTGGAAGAGAGCCGGCCGTATTTCTCGCTCTCGTCGAGCGACACGGTGCTGCCGGGCAGGACGGTGCAGGTCAACGTTCAGGCGCAGGGCGTCGCCCAGCTGGAATTCCGGCTGTACCGGCTGAAGGATCCGCGGGCTTTTTTCGTCAAGCTCGGAAACGTTTCCTCGACGGGTCCGAGGCGGGGGCGGATGTTCAGTGCGCGGACGCCCATCGAGCGGTTCGACGCCTGGAAGCGGCGGCAATGGGCCCGGCTGCGGGATCTGGCGCGCATGCAGTTTTCGGCGGAAAACCGCGCCCGCATCCGCGCGTGGATGCAGAAGGAGGAGCAGAAGCCGCCCGCTCCGTCCGAGAAAGGGCCCTCCTATGCCGCCGCGCCGCTGCTGAATCCGGATCTCCTCGTGAAGCGCTGGACCCAGCCGGTCCGGACCGAGAACCGGTGGGAGACTGTGACGATTCGCGTGCCTCTGGCAGAAGCTGGCGTGTACGTTCTGGAAGCCACCGATCAGGTCCGGCAGGCTTACACGGTGCTTGTGGCGACGCCCCTGGGCGTCATCGTGAAGGCCTGGCCCGGGCGCGCGGCGGCGCGGGTGGTCGACCGCCTGAGCGGCGAACCGCGGGGCGGGTGCGCGCTGGAACTGCTGGACGCCGGGCGGAACCTGAGTTTTGGAAAGCGGAAGACGAACGCGGAGGGGGCGGCCGAATTCGAGCTGCAGGCCTCGTGGGAGGACGAACTCCTTCTGCTGGCTGATTGCGGCGGCGTCCTCACGCCGGCCAAAGTGCCCGCCCACGCCGTGGCGCCCCGGTGGGGCGGCGTGGAAGGGGTGGTTCACACGGACCGGCCTGTCTATCGTCCCGGCCAGAAAGTGCGTTTCCGGGCGATTGTCCGCGAGTCCTTCGACGGGGAGTACCGCACGCCCGAGGCGCGGAAGGCGCGGATTGTGGTGGACGACGGGGAGGGGAACCCGATTTATCAGAAAACGGTCTCCCTGACGAAATACGGCACGGCCAGCGGGGAGCTGGATCTGGCCGAAGACGCTCCGCTGGGCTATTACGGAATTTCAGTGAAGCCGGAAGGAAAAGAGAGCGGGGTTTTTGGCGGATTCGAGGTGGAAGAATACCGGAAGCCGGAGTACGAGGTGCGAGTCCATCCCGCCGCGGCGTGCGCCCTCCAGGGGAGCCGGATGGAGGCACGCATCGAGGCCCGTTACTATTACGGCGAGCCGGTGTCAGGGGCGGAAGTGGAATGGAGTCTGCACCGGTACCGCTGGTATCCGCCCTGGTGGGACTGGGAAGAGATGGAAGCCGACGCGGATGCGGAAGAAATGTTCGGGGGCGAAGAGGTTTCCTCGGGCGAAGGCAGGCTGGACGCCGAAGGGAGGCTTGGGATCACCGTCCCGCTGGAGCGCGGGCAGCACGATTACCGCTACCGGATCGTGGCGCGCGTGAAAGACGAGGGAGGGAGGAAGATCGAAGGCGCGGGGTCTTTTCTGGGGACGCGTGCGCCGTTTCTGATCACGGCGCGTCCTGACAAATGGGTCTACCGCAAAGGCGAGACCGTGAAATGGCGGGTGAACGCCTTCGATTTCGACCAGCAGCCGGTGGCGGCTGTCATGGTCCGCGTGGAGGCATACCGGGAAACCAAAGGGACTGCCCAGGGCAGTCCCGTCGAAACCCGCACTGCCGTGACGGGCGCTGACGGCGAGGCCATCGTGGAGTTTTCGCTGCCTTCGAGCGGCGCATGGATCCTGCGGACGACCGCGCGGGGCGCCGGCAGCGAATTGCGGGAAGAGAACTGGATGTGGATCGCCGGCGAGGACAGCGGCTGGAAGCCGCCGGAGCGGGTCCGCCTGGCGCTCGACAGGAAGTCCTACGCGCCGGGCGAGACGGCGCGGGTGACGATCATCACGGGCGTGCCGCAGGCCCGGATCTGGCTGGCGGCGGAGGGCGCAGTACTCCACTGGTCGAAATTCGTCACCATTGAAGGCGGCGCCGGCACTGTCGAAATTCCCGTGAAGGGAGAGTTTTCTCCGAACGTTTTCATCAATGCGGTTTTTCTGTACAAAGACCGGCATTACGAGGGTTCAAAAACCCTGACAGTGCCGCCCGTGGAGAAGCAGATTTTTGTCTCTCTGGAGCCGTCGAAGAAAGAATTCCAGCCGGGGGAGCCGGCCTCTTTCCGGTTGACGGCGAAGGACCGCGCAGGGAATCCCCTGCGGGCGGAATTCGCGCTTGGGGTCGTAGACGAGGCGATCTACGCCATCCGGCGCGAGTCTCAGCCGGACCTGCTGAAGGTTTTCTACGGATACCGCTGGAGCCGCGTGGAGACGGAGACGAGCCAGTCCTTCTCGTTCTGGGGCGCCTCCGGCACGCGGCGCATCGAACTCGCCCGGACAGGCTCCCGCCGGTTCGCCGCGCAACTGAAGCGCGAGGGGCTGGAGATGCCCCGGGTGCGGAAGAACTTTCCGGATACGGCCTTCTGGGTAGCGGACCTGGAGACGGATGCGCAGGGACGCGCGGAAGTGCGCTTCGAGTTCCCCGACTCGCTGACCACCTGGCGGGCGACGGCGCGCGGAGTGACCGAGGACACGAAAGTGGGCGGGGCGGTCGAGCGGGTGCTGGTGCGAAAAGACGTCGTGGTCTCGCTGGCGGCGCCGCGGTTCTTCACGGAGGGAGACGAGACCGTGGTGCCGGTGCTGGCGCGGAATTACACGGACAGGGCGCTGCGTGTCCGGGTCGGATTGCAGGCGCAAGGCGTGGAGGTGCTCGAGGGACAGGAGATGGAACTCGAGCTGGCGCCGCAAAGCGAAGGCAAGTCCGACTACCGCCTCAAGGCGCAGCAGGCTGGCAAAGCCGTGCTGACGGCGAAAGCGGCGGGGCAGGGCAAGGGCGATGCCCTGGAGATCACGGTTCCGGTGCATCCGTACGGGATTCCGATGGAGGCTGCGGCGCAGGCGCGGCTGGACGGGGCTTCCTCGCGGACCCTGGTGTACGAGTTCCCGCCCGCCGGAGAGTCGTCGGGTAGAGCCGCGGAGGTGCAGCTGTCGCCCTCTCTTGGCGGCGCGCTGCTGGGCGCGCTTGAGTATCTGCTCGAATACCCCTACGGTTGCTCGGAACAGTTGATGTCGGGGCTATTGCCAAATCTGGCAGTGGCTGAGGCGATGCGCAGGCTGAAACTCGAAACAGCGGTGGATCGCACGACGCTGGAGCGCAACGTGAAAGCAGGGCTCGAGAAGCTCTACGGCCAGCAGAATGACGATGGCGGCTGGGGCTGGTGGCGCGAGGACGAGAGCTCGCTGTTCCTGACATCCTACGTCCTGCTGGGACTGAGCCACGCCCGGGACAACGGATTCCCCGTACGCTCGTACGCTGCAGAGCGGGCTGCGGAGTATCTTGCTGCCTGGCTGGCTGGCGGAAGCAGGATCGACGCGGACGTGGCTGCTTATGCGTTTCTGGCGGTGGCGCGGGCGGGGCGGGCGACGCCCGAGATCACGGATCAGGCCTGGTTGAAGCGGGGGGATATGTCGGGCTTCGGTTGGGCGTCGCTCGGGCTGGCTTTTCAGGTTTTGAACGATCCGCGGCGGCGGCAGGTGGCGGACCGGCTGGCCGCGATGGCGCAAGAGGAAGGCGAGGAAGTGTTCTGGCTCAGCGGGCGTGATGTCATGTTTCTGCACGAGGCCGAGCATGCGTTCGAAGCCACGGCGATGGCGGCGCGGTTCCTGGCGATCGAGCGCCCTGAGAGCGGCCTGGCGGAGCGCGCGGCCCAATGGCTGCTGAATCACCGGGACCGGGGATATTACTGGGGCTCGACCAAACGCACGGCGTTCGTGATCTATGGACTGATTCCGCTGCTGGAGCGCTCGGGCGAACTGAAGCCGGATCTGACGGCGCGCGTGAAGGCCGGAGGGCGCGAAGTTCTCACGCACAGGTTCACGCCCGCGGACGCGCTGGCATCGAAGCCCATAAAGGTTTTGGTTCCGGCGAGCGGCGCGCGCAGCGAGATCCGAATCGAGACGGAAGGCCGCGGGCGGCTCTACGCCTCGGTCGTCTGGCGGTGGCGTCAGACGGAAGCCGGCAACGTGCGAAGGCTGCCCGAGGCTGGAAAGCTGGAAGTGGAGCGGCGCTACTATCGCCTGAGGCGCGTGGAATCCGGCGGTGTGATCGAGCATGCTCTGGAGCCCTGGAGCGGACCTGCGCGGCGCGGAGACATTGTGGCCGTGCGCGTGAGCGTACGCGGCGCAGGATCGAACCGTGCGTTTGTCATCGAGGATCCTCTGCCCGCCGGCGCCGAGGCCGTGACTCGCGATGAAGCGATCCGTCTCCGCGGAAAGCCCGACTGGTGGCGCTGGTGGATTGGGAGACGGGAACTGCGGGACGAGCGCGCCTCGTGGTTCCCCTGGTGGATTCCGGATGCCGGTTACGATACCGTATACCTGTTCCGGTTCACCAACGCCGGGAAATTCCGCGCGGCGCCGGCCCGCGTGGAGGCCATGTACGAACCAAACGTGAAAGCCTGGAGCGAGGCTGCTGAGTGGGAGGTGTTGCCATGAAGATCTGGATGGAAGCCGCGCGCCTGCTGCTGGCGCGATGGAACTGGTGGCTCGTCGTGGCGTGCCTGCTGCTGGGGGCGGGCGGGTTTGCCGCGCTTTGGCTGCGGGCGCCGCTGGAATCGGGACTGGATCTGGCGTTGCTGGCGGGCTACACGCTGTTCGCACTCGGGTTTCTGGCGCAAGGCGTGTATCTCGCGAGAATACGGTTCGCTCCCCGGGGCGTGCGGCTGGCGCACGCGTTGCAGCACGCGGAACTATGGGGTGCGGTGGCGCTCTTTGCGGCGGTATCGGTGTGGCTGCCGTGGCGGCTGGTCACGTGGGTGCCGCGCTTCGAGACGCTTGCGGCGCAAGCCTGGAGCGCCGGCGTGCGCTTCCTGCTGGCCTGGGCGCTGTTGACGGGCGGCCTCTGCTGGGTCGTGGCGTGCCTGGGGCTGCTGTCGAGGGAGGCGCGGAATGCAGAAGCGGTACCGGCTCAGTAATGGAAGAACGATCCGCCTGGTGGAAGGCGACATCACGCGGATCGCCGCCGATGCCATCGCCAATGCCGCCAACTCTGCGCTGGCGGGCGGCGGGGGCGTCGACGGCGCCATCCACCGCGCGGGCGGGCCCGAGATCATGCGGGAGCTGGACGAAATCCGGCCTCAGGTGGGGCGCGTGCCGGCGGGGCAGGCGGTTGCGACCGGGGCGGGCAGGCTTCCGGCGAAGTACGTGTTTCACGCTGTGGGTCCGGTGTACCGGGACGGAAGACACGGCGAGCCCGAGGCTCTGGCATCCTGCTACCGCGTCTGCCTGGAGATGGCGGAAGAGCGCGGCTGCAGGACGATCAGCTTCCCGGCGATCAGCACAGGAGTCTATGGCTATCCGGCGGAAGAGGCGGCGCGCGTCGCCATCGGCGAAGTCAGGAAGTTTCTGGAAACGCGCGCGGAAAACGTGCATGAGGTGATCTTCGTGCAGTTCGGGGAGGCGGCGTACAGCGTATACGAACGGCTACTGGGGCAGTCCGGTCTGGAGGAACTGCAGGACTGAGACGAGCCCGTGACGGCGGATGAGCGCCTCCACGCGGGCGCGCTCGGAAGCGCGCGTGGTTCCCCCGGCCAGATATTCGGCGAGGCCTTCTTCGAACCACTCGGGCAGCGGCGCACGGCGATTCGCCCCGATCAGCACGTGCATCATTTCGTGCAGCAGGACCTGACCGAGCCTGCCCTGCGGCTGAAGGCGGACCGGCTGATTCAGATGGATCGTGCAGCCGCGGGTGACGGCGGCGAAGTCACCGCGCGCGCCGGTCGTGTCGCGGAACAGATCGACCGTTGGATATTCACGGATGCGCAGACGGCATGAAGCGTTGAGAGAGGAGCGGCGGCGGGCTTCACGCCAGGCCGTTTCTGCCGCGGGCGGAGACATAACGGGTGGGCCGCCCGCCGTCCAGAGTTCAACAGATTCTCCCTTGTAGCGCTGCCAGGAAAGCCCCTGCGGCGTGAGTCCGGGCACGGTGCCAGGGAAATAGAAGGCAAGAATTTCCCTGAAATCAGCTCCGGTTTTGGCCAGTTCGATGGCCCCTTTCTGACATAAACCGGCCCCATGCCCGGCCCCCCGGCCCCGGAATACGGCAGCCGCCGGGAGGGATTCGACTTCATACAGGCGGCTCCGCAGCAGGTCCCAGCCGAGCATGCGGCCAACCGCGAGGTGAAAGGACTCCGCGTCCACCGGTCCACGGTTTGAACGCAATGACAGGACCCGGCCGGAGGCGCTGCGGCGCTCTACAGCGAGAAACCGCACGCCGGAAAGACCGAGAGCTTCCCCGATTTCGGACCACGCGATCCGGACAGTCCACGGAGGCGAGGGGGAACGGCGGCACCAGGGATCCTCTTTCGCGGGCAGGTAGGGACGGGCGAGGCCGGGCCAGATTTCGCCGGCGGATGCCGTGCTGCCTCCGCAATCCGCGGAGTGAAAAACGAGCGCCGGCGAGCCCCCGTGCCAGAGAATGACGCCCTGCGTTTCCTCCACTGCAAGTTCGATCAGGCTGGATTTTCCCGAAAAGTCGAGCCGCTGGCAGTGCGTCGTCGGGCAGAAATCAAAGCCGTCTTTCCGGTGGCGGCCCGGATTGACGCGGATGTAAGTCCGGGCGGCCACAGCCATGGCCTTGAGCGCCTCCACTTGAGAGACGCCGCCCATTTCGCCGGCCACGGCGGCCGCAACTGCTGCTTCCACCGGCAGCCGGGAGATGCCGTCGGGAGTCCGCACGGCGACGGTCTGCGGGGCGGCGGGCAAAGCCAGCGCCAGCAGGATTACAGATGGCCCGAGCGCTTTGCCCATGAGAAAAGCTCCGCGGCGATCGGCGCCGCGCCGCTGGGGCCGCGGGCCGCGGGCTGAAAGACGACGGCGACGACGGCCGGCCTCGAGGCGGGCGCGTAT
>FWPV01008931.1_pt1 | contig 17234 bp, 9 predicted proteins | sample 2228371 | NCBI WGS metagenome assembly FWPV01 (sample SAMEA103939776, study PRJEB20133) | metagenome | reverse complement strand
CACGTTTATGTGAACATGGTGGGCGGCAACGACCAGCTCATCTTTGATGGATCCAGCTTCGCCGTCGACGCGGAGGGCCGGATCGCCGCCGCAGCGCCCTCGTTCCGCGACGACATCATTCTGTTTGACACCGAAACCTGCCAGGGCGAATTGCGCGAATCGCACGCGGACGAAGTCGAGGCCGCCTATGACGCGCTCGTTCTGGGCACCCGCGACTACATTGCAAAATGCGGCTTCCGCAGCGTCATCATCGGACTGAGCGGCGGGATCGACTCGACCCTGGTGGCCTGCATCGCCGCCGATGCGGTCGGCGCGGAGAACGTCACCGGCGTCTCCCTGCCCGGCCCGTATTCGTCCGATCACAGCCTCTCGGACGCCCGCGCACTGGCCGAAAATCTGGGCATCCGCTACGAGGTCATCTCCATCACTCCGGCTTACGAGACGCTGCTCGCCACATTCGCGCCCGTTTTTGCGGGCGCCGCGCCGGACGTGACCGAGGAAAACATCCAGTCGCGCCTCCGGGGCCTGACGCTGATGGCGCTGTCCAACAAATGGGGGGCGCTCGTCCTCACCACCGGCAACAAGAGCGAAGTCGCCGTCGGCTACTGCACGCTCTACGGGGACATGGCCGGCGGACTCGCCGTCATCAGCGATGTGCCGAAGACGATGGTCTACGAGCTGTGCCGCCGCGTCAACGCGCGCCGCCCGGGCACGATCCCCGAGAACGTCTTCGTCAAACCGCCATCCGCGGAACTGCGGCCGAACCAGAAGGACTCCGATTCCCTGCCCGAGTACGAAGTCCTCGATCCGATCCTGAAGGCCTACATCGAAGAGCTGAAATCGCCCGCCGAGATCTCCGCCGAACTCGGCCAGCCGCTCGATCTGGTCCGCAGCATCATCAACCGCGTCGACCGGAGCGAGTACAAACGCCAGCAGGCCGCTCCGGGCCTTAAGGTCACGACAAAGGCGTTCGGCATGGGACGCCGCTATCCCATCGCGCAGAGGTTCTTTGAATGAGACCCGTTCTCCGATATGCGGTTCCGGCTCTGCTGCTGTTGTCCGCCGGCTGGCTTGTCTCGCAACAGGCCTCTCCGGAGCGCGTCGGCCCGCTGCCGGGCGGCGGCTTCCTGCTGAACTCCGGCTGGCTCCTCCGCCCGGCGGGCGAGCAGATTCCGCTCAGCACCATGCCAATGGCGAGCGCGATGTCGCCCGGCGGGAAGTTCCTCGCCATCCTTCAGGGCGGCTACCTCCCCCCCACGGTCAGCATCCACGACGCCGCCACGCTGCGGAAGATCTCCGAAATCACGCTGCCTGACGCCTGGCTGGGGATGGCTTTCGCGCCCGAAGGCGGCCTGCTGTACGTCAGCGGCGGCTCGCGCGCCACGATTTATGAGCTGGCGCTGCTGCCTGAGGGCAAGCTCGAAAAGCGGCGCGAATTCTCCGTGGTGGAGGAAAAGGAGCGGAAGCACGCGGACTTTCTGGGCGATCTGACGCTGTCGCCCGACGGCCGCCTGATTTATGCGGCCGCCCTGCACCGCGACATGATCTACGTGATCAACCCGCAGTCGGGCATGGTCATCGAGCGCTGGAAAACCGCCCACCGCCCGTACCGCATCCTCTTCCACCCCGACGGGAAGAGCTTCTTCGTCACGGGCTGGGGCGATGGAACGCTGCGGCAGCACTATGCCGACTCGGGCGAAGAGGTGGCGCGCTATTCTACGGGTCCGCAGCCCATGGACATGCTGTGGCGCCTGAAGCCCGTTGCCGTCGAACAGGGCGAGGAACCCCTGCCCTACACGGCTCGGCTGTTCGTTGCCGTTTCCGGCTCGAATCTGGTGCAGGTGTTCGGCCTTGGGCCGGGCGGCCTGCTGCGCCGGGCCGAATCGATCAGCGTCGCGCTGTACCGCGATTTTCCCGAAGTGGCCGGCATGACGCCGAGCGCGCTGGCGCTCTCGCCGGATGAAGACCGCCTGTATGTTGTCTGTTCGGACGCCAACGCCGTGGCGCGCGTCAACATCAGCGAGCGCCGCAGCGTGGTGGAGGGTTTCATCCCCGTCGGCTGGTATCCGCTGGCGGCTCGCGTCCTGCCCTCCGGAAAACTGATGGTGCTGAACGGGCGCGGGGCGCGCTCGTTCCCGAATCCGCAGGGACCCAATCCGCTGGTGCGCCGCGCTGTGCTGCACGAAGGCAACGTCGCGGTCGAGTATGTCGCCGCCATCCAGCGCGGAAGCGCCACGCTGCTCGATGAACCGCAGCCGGCGCAGATGGCCGCGCTCACGGAGCAGGTGCTCGACAACGCCCCCTGGCGCCGGACGCGTCCCATGCAGTCGCCGCCGCAGGGTCATCCACTGGAGAAAGGCGGCGAAGAGTGTCCGATCCGCCACGTGATTTATGTGGTGAAGGAGAATCGCACGTACGATCAGGTGCTGGGCGATCTCGGCATCGGCAACGGCGACCCGTCCCTGACGCTGTTCGGCGAAGACGTGACGCCCAACCATCACAGGCTGGCGCGCGAATTCGTTCTTCTCGACAATTTCTACGTCAACGCCGACGTCAGCGCCGACGGCCACAACTGGTCGAGCGCGGCCATTGCGCCCGCGTACGTGCAGCGCATGTGGCCGAACTCTTATGCCGCCCGCCGGAGGCACTATGATTACGAAGGCGGCGAGCGCGCCGCCCTGCCGCCCGCGGGCTTCATCTGGAGCAACGCCATGCTCGCCGGCCTCAGCTTCCGCAACTACGGCTGGTGGGTGACCAACATCACGCCCGCGCCTTCTTCCGGACGACAGATCGCCGCCGTGCGCGACCCCTCGCTAGCGCAGCACACCAACATGGATTTCCGGGGCTTCGACATGGATTATCCGGACGTCGAGCGCGTCAAAGTCTTTCTGAAGGATCTGGAGGAGTTCGAGCGCCGCGGCCAGATGCCCCGCTTCATGACCATCCGTCTGGGCAACGATCACACGTCGGGCGTCTCTCCGGGCAAGATCACGCCGAAGTCCGCCATGGCCGACAACGATCTCGCGCTCGGCATGCTGGTCGAAGCGGTCTCGAAGTCGCGGTTCTGGCCCGCCACGGCCATCTTCGTTCTGGAAGACGACGCCCAGAACGGCGCCGATCACGTCGACAGCCACCGCGCCCCCGCCTACATCCTGTCGCCCTACACGCGCGGGCGCGGCATCGATTCGACGATGTACAACACCGTCAGCATGCTCCGCACGATGGAGCACATTCTCGGCCTCCGGCCCATGACCATCCACGACGCCACGGCACGGCCCATGTGGGCCGCGTTTCATTCCAGGCCTGACCCGCGTCCGTATTCCGCCGAAAAACCGCGCGTTCCCCTCGATGAGCGCAACCCGCAGTCCTCGCCTCTGGCCGCGCGCTCGGCGAAGCTCGACCTCAGCGAAGCCGACCGCATCGACGACGAAGAAATGAACGAGATTCTCTGGCGCGCCCTGCGCGGCACCGAGCCGCCGCCGCCCGTGCGCAGCTACTGGGGACGCTGATGGCCCACACTTATCTCGTCTTCGTCTGGCACATGCACCAGCCTTTCTACAAGGACCTGGCCACGGGAGAATACCAGCTCCCGTGGACGCGCATGCACGCCCTGAAGGACTACTACGGGATGGCGGCCATCCTCGACGAATTTCCGAAGATCCGGCAGACGTTCAACCTCGTGCCCTCGATGCTCGTCCAGATCGAGGAGTACGCCGAGGGCCGCGCCGCCGATCCGTTTCTCCGGCTCGCTCTCAAGCCGGCCGAGGAGCTGACGGGACCGGAAACCGAGTTCATCCTGAAGTATTTCTTCCAGGCCAACCCGGGCCGGGTGATCCAGCGTTATCCGCGCTACCACGAGCTGTACGAACAGTGGCGCGCCCATCATGCGGATCCTGCCGGTCTGGCCCGCCGGCTGGGCGTGGGCGGACTGCGCGATCTGCAGGTGCTGTCGCAGCTGGCCTGGTTTGACGAAATCTTCCTCGAGACAGACCCGGAAGTCCAGGCGCTGGTCGCCAAGGGCCGCAACTATACGCGCGAGGACCAGCTGCTGATCGGAAAGAAAGAGCAGCAGATCTGCGGCCTGGTGATCCCGACCTACAGGCGGCTGGCGCAGGCAGGGCGGATCGAGCTGTCCGTCACGCCCTTCTACCACCCCATCCTGCCGCTGCTGTGCGATTCCAACATCGCCAGCGTCAGCCAGCCGGGCGCGCCGCTGCCGCGGCGGTTCCGTTATCCGCAGGATGCGCGGGTGCAGATGCAGTCCGCGCTGGACTACGCGCGGGAGAAGCTCGGCATCCGGCCCGCGGGCATGTGGCCGAGCGAGGGCAGCGTCTCGGACGAAGTGCTGGCTCTGGCGGCGGAGCTGGGCGTCGAGTGGATGGCCACCGACAACGGCGTGCTGGGGGCGACGCTCGGCCGGCTGGCCGGAGTGTCCGAGACCTGCCGCCCGTATGTCTGGCGCCAGGAGGGCCGCGAGATGAAGATGATCTTCCGCGACCATTTCCTGAGCGACCTGATCGGGTTCGTCTACTCGCGCATGGACGCCTCGGCGGCCGCGCATCACTTTCTGGACCGCATCCGCGAAAACGCGCGCATTGTGCACCGCGAGGGCCGCGACGCCCTGATCCCCGTCATCCTCGACGGCGAGAACGCCTGGGAATATTACGAGCGCAGCGGACGGCCCTTCCTCCGCACGCTGTACCAGCTCATCAGCCAGGATCCCGGCATCTCCGCCGTCACCGTCAGCGAAGCCCTGCGGAAGCTGCCCGCCGCCGACATCCCGCGCATCCATCCCGGCTCGTGGATCAACGCCAACTTCGAGGTCTGGATCGGCCATGAAGAAGACAACACGGCCTGGGAGTATCTGCTGGAAGCTCGCGAAACCTACGACCGCGTCACGCAGGGACCCGAGGGAGCCTCGCTGACCGAAGCGGAGAAACAGCTGGCCTATCAGGAGCTCCTGATCGCCGAAGGCAGCGACTGGTGCTGGTGGTACGGCCCGCACCATCATACGGAGAACCGCGCCGAGTTCGACCAGCTGTTCCGCTCGCATCTGGCCCAGTGCTACCGCGCCCTCGGCAAGACGCCGCCCGCCGCGCTGTCGCGCCCCATCGCGCATGTCGCCGCCGAGGCGTTCTCCCAGGCGCCCTGCGGCCTGATCGAACCAAGCGTGGACGGCGAAGTGTCGTCCTACTTCGAGTGGCTCGGGGCCGGCGTGTACCGTCCGGACCACCGCCAGGGAGCCATGCACGGCCGCGCCGCCCTGCTGCGCGAGCTGCGCTTCGGCAGCGACGGCGTGCGCCTGTTCGTGCGCGCCGACATGGAGCAGTCCAGCCCCGGCGCGATGGCCGGTCTCGAGCTGCGCCTCACGGTGCGGGCGTCGAACGCCGAGACGGAATTCCGCTTCACGCTCGCGCGCGATGGAGCGCATCTGTCTTCGATGTCGGGACGCGGCACGCGCCATGCCCTGCCGCACGTGGCGTGCGCTTACAGCCGCATCTTCGAGTGCTCCGTCGATCTGGCCGGCATCGACGCATCCGCCTCCGCGCCGCTGCAGATCCAGGTCTCCCTGTGGCGCGAGGGCCTTCCGTTGGAGGCCGCGCCGCCGCACGGATGGCTCGAATTCACGCCCGGCGAGCCGGCCGAATGGGAGTGACGCGCTATTTGTTCCTGTAGGCGGAATACTTGTTGAGCAGGCTGATCAGCTCCTGCGCCGAGGGAGGAGCGTTCCGCTTGCCCCGCAGGACTTCCTTGCGGTCCACGCCCGCTCCGTAGAGCGCCTCGTCGACGCTCCGGTCTTCCCGCATCGTGGTGCCCTGCAGCGTCAGCCCTCCGAACACGCCGCGCGAGCGCGACCAGGAAAGAATCTCGGCCCTCATGGTGGCGTCGGTCTGCGCGCTCGTCGAGCGGCCCACCGGCCCCGCGGCGCCGGTGGCGTCCGCGCCGAGCGTGAACTTGCTCGACAGCAGCCGCTCCATGCCGCTCTGGTTCATCACCAGCATCACGATGTCCACTTCCGCCCCGCCGATCTGCAACCCGAACGTGCCTCCTTCGATCCGCACGCCTACCGGCGCCGTCCATCCCTGCCCGTCCGGCATGCGGCAGGAAGCGAAGCCCCGCCCGTACTTGCCTCCGAAGACGAAACCGGCCTTTTTGGCCCCGGGGATGATGATCGCGCACTGGGCCTTCGAGAAAAGGTCCTGGGGAATCGCCTTGTCTTCGATCGCCATGATCTCCTGCAGCACCGTCGCCGCAGCTTTCAGCCGTTCATCCTCCGCCTTGCCCGCCCAGGCGGCGGCGCTCAGGCACACGAGAAGAAAAGTCAGTTTTCGCATGGGATCTCCAGTCCTTCAATGATAACGCCCTGCCGCGCGCAGAGGCGCGGCAGGGCGGGACGGTTCGCGATGGATGCGGCCTAGAACGTATAGCGGAGGCCCATCACGATCCGGCGGTTGCCGCCGTCCGTGTTGCCCTCCAGGCCGAAGGCGGTGCTGTTCACGCGCGACTCGGGGATGCCGTAGTTGCGCGTGTTCGACGTGTTGTAGAACTCGCAGCGGTACTGCAGCGTGTTCGACTCGCTGATGCGGATGTTCTTCACCACGGCGAGATCCAGGTTGTTGATGCCATCGGCGCGGAGAATGTTGCGGCCTGCGTTGCCGATGGGCGCCGCCGCCGTCACGTTCGAGAAGAGGTTGCGGCCGCCAGCCTGCAGGATCTCGCGCAGCGTCATCCGCGACAGGTCGAGATCCGTGGCCACGTTCGGCCGGATGGCGTTGCCGACCAGCGCGTCGATGCCCGACAGCCGGAAGCCCGGGTCGATGCCGGCCAGCGGGCTGAACGGAGCGCCCGACTGGAACGTCAGGAAGCCGGACACCTGCCAGCCGCCCAGCAGCCTGCCGATCACGCCCTGCTGCTCGCGGAGGAAGGGCAGCTCATACACGCCGTTCACCGCGAACCGGTGCGGCCGGTCGTAGGTCGAGCGGCCGCGGTCGGCGCGCCAGTTGTAGCTGTCCTGCGGCACCGCCACTTCGCCCGACACGGACGGGTTGAAGATCTCGCTGGCCAGGTCGATGAACGAGCTCCACGTGTAGTGGGCGGCCATCGTGAAGTTGTTCGAGAGCCGCTTCTCGAGGCTCGCCTGCAGCGAGTGGTAAATGGAGTTGGCCGCATTCGCGCGCAGCCGGCGGACGCCTTCGTTGGCGAACAGCCGCTGCCGCCCCTGCGAGCCCGGAATCGTCGGATTGCCGTCGAGCGTCTGGAACAGCGCCGTGCCCTTCGTGGCGATGTAGCCAACGGTCGCGATCCAGTCCCGGGCCACCTCGCGCTGCACCTGGAAGGAGAACTGCTCCGCCAGAGGCGCGCGGAAGTCGCTCGCCACGAGAGTCCGCGGCACCTGCAGCGGATCAGGCGGCGGCGGAATCACGCCCTGGAAGCCCAGCGAGTACACGTACTGGTAGCTGTTCGGAGAGCGCGCCGGCAGGTTGTTCACCTGCGTGAACGGGAACGCGCTGAAGATGTTCAGGTAGATGTTGTTGAAGATCAGGTCGTAGGTGCGCGAGTAGCCTCCGCGCAGCACCGTGCGGTCCGTCAGCCGGTAGTTGAAGCCGAACCGTGGCGCCCAGTTGTTCTTGTCCCGCGGCGGCACCGGCGTGAACAGGAACCGCGGATCGTTGTTGTTGGCCGCCACCACGCGCTTGTTGATGTCGGCCAGCCACTGCGCCGGATTGCCCGGCGTCTCGTAGCGCAACCCGTAGGTCAGCGTCAGCCGCCGGTTCACGCGCCACTCGTCCTGCACATAGAAGAAGTAGTCGTAGTAGCGGTAGGCCTGCCAGCGCGGCACGCCCGGCAGGAACGTATTGATCGACGCCGTCTGCGCCACGTCGTCCACCAGATCCTGCAGCGTGTTGTACGCCAGGCGCCCGCGGATCGTCGGGTTGAAGTCCTGGATCTGGTCCTGGCGGCGGAAGTCGATGCCCATCTTGAACGTGTGCGGGCCCTTCAGGATCGAGAGATTGTTCGCGATCTGGTAGTTGTTGAGGATCTGCGCCTGCGGCAGGTTCACCGCCAGGCCGAACGCCGTGCGCGAGGCGGCGGCGTTGAAGCCCGTCATGCCCAGCTCCGAGATTTCAATGTTGGGAATCGATTCCGCCCGCGGGTCCTGGGCGTTGGTCGCCGAGGCCAGCCGCTGGAAGCTCAGCCGCAGTTCGTTGTAAATCTGCGGCGTCAGCGTCGAGTTCACGCCCGCCACCGCCGCCTGCCGCCGCGCCGGAGACGTCGAAAGCAGCCCGGGCGGCACCGCCTGGCCGCCGATCGTGATGCGGTCGTCGAACATGAACCGTCCCAGCAGCGTGTGCTTCTCGTTAAGCTTGTGATCCACGCGGCCCGACCACTGCCAGACATCCTGGAGGTTGGCCGCCGCGCCGCTCAGCGTCCCGAGCGGGACATTGAAGGTCTGCCCGCCGAGCGTGAACGTGGCCGTACGGCCCGTCGGCGTCTGCGCCGCGGGCACGAAGTCCAGCAGCGCTTTCACCTGCGGCCGGTTGCCCGCGGCGTTGCGCAGAATCGTCTGCCCTTCGGCCGTCGGCGCCGCGCCGATCGCCGTGCCGCTGGCGAACCGCCGGTCCGTCCACCGCAGGATCGATCCGAAGAAGAACGTCTTGTCCTTCACGATCGGCCCGCCCAGCGTCCCTGCAAACTGGTTCTCGACGCGCCACGGCGCGCGCGCGAACGTCCGCTTGTCGAGGTTGCTCCTGGAGTTCAGCTTGTTGCCGTTGTAAAACCAGTAGGCCGAACCATGGAACTCGTTCGTGCCGCTCTTGGTGACGATGTTGACCACCGAGCCGGCCGCGCGGCCGTATTCAGCCGCAAACTGGTTCGTCACGATCCGCATCTCGGCCACCGTGTCCGGGTTGTTGATCTCCTGGACCAGGCCGCCGATGCTCGCGTTGTTCGAGTCCTGCCCGTCGATCTGGAAGTTGTTCGACCGGGTCCTCATGCCGTTCACCGAGAACGACACGCCGCCGCTCGTGAAGGCGCTGTTGCCCGAACTCAGCTGGCTGACGCCGGGAATCTGCAGCGCCAGGTTCAGAATGTTCCGGCTCGGCGCCATCGGCAGGTCGCCGATCCGCTTCACGTCGAAGTTGGTGCCCACTTCCGCGTTCGTCGTGTTGATCAGGCCTGCGTCGGCGGACACGGTGACGACTTCAGTCAGTCCGGCCACCTCAAGCCGGATGTTCAGATCCACGTCCTGTCCCACGCGCAGCGTGATCGGTCCCTGGATGTAGCGGCTGAAACCGCTCCTCGACACCGAAACCTCGTACGGCCCCGGAGGCAGGTTGGGCACGCGGAAAACGCCTTCCGCGTTGGTCGTCGTCTCCCTCGAGACGTTGGTGGACAGATTTCGCACGCGCACCTCCGCGCCGCTCACTGCAGCGCCGGAGGGGTCGCGCACCGTTCCCAGAATGTCGGCCAGCGTGGCCTGGGCCCACGCCGCAGGCGCCAGACCCAGGAATACACAGGCCAGAGACAGAATCGAAACCAGCTTGTCCATCGGAAACCCCTTCGCGCGGATTGACCGCGGAGATTGAATGTTCGTTATGTTAACACATTTTCAGCAATCCAGCGGAAGTTTCCGGCTAAGAAGAAGCGACCGGGCACATCCGTCCCGTGCTGTGCTGCCCCGGCCGCCAGCCCGCGCCGTATAATCAAGGCAGGGCTTGCACTCCGATGAGGAAATTCCTCCCGACGGCACTGGCTCTCTGGGCTTTCACCGCGCTCTTTGTCCCCTGCCCCGCGCAGGAGGCGCGTCCGCCCATGCGCGCGCAGGAGGCCAAGCCGCCCCTCCGCTCTGAAGAGGCTTTCAGGACTTCGGTCTCCGAGGTCGTGGTCCCCGTCACGGTCACGGACGACAAGGGCCGCTTCGTCTCCAACCTCGAAGAAAAGGACTTCCTTCTGCTGGACGAGGGCGTTCCGCAAAAAATCACCTATTTCACGCGCGAGCGCAACCAGCCGGTCGTGATCGGTTACCTCATCGACCTGTCCAACCGCACCCGTCTGCACTGGGACAAGTTCCGCGAGGCCATCATCGAGCTCGTCGACGCCACCATGGAGCCCGACGGAAAGCCCGACAAGCGCTTCTCGGGCTACCTGATCGCTTACTCGACCGAAGCCGAGCTGCTCGTCAACACGACTGACGACCCCGAAAAGATCATCGAGCGCGTCCGCAAGCTGAAGCCGGGCGGCAGCTCCGCGCTGTTCGACGCCGTTTACATGGCCTGCACCAGCCGCACGCTCGTGCAGGGCGAGCCCATCGAGCCGCGCCGCGTCATCGTCATCGTCGGCGACGGCACCGACACGAGCAGCAAGAAAACCCTGGAGGAAGTGGTCGAGGTCGCGCAGCGGAACCTGGTCACGATCTACGGCGTGTCCACGGTGGCCTTCGGCTTCCACAGTGCGGGCGACGCCAACCTGAAGCGCCTCTGCGAATCCACCGGCGGCCGCGTCGTGTATCCGCTGGAAAACGTCTACTCCGACGTCAGCGGCTACCTCTCCACTCCTTCCGATGAAGGCAACTTCGCCCTCAAGGTCGGCACCGGCGGCTATGCTGCGGCCATCATGCGCGGCATCGTCAACGCCGTCGCCGCCACCGCCGGCGAGATCACCACCCAGTACATCCTCCGCTACGTCCCCTCCGACCTCGATACGCGCCGGTCCTTCCGCCGGATCGAAGTCCGCGTCAACCTCCCCAACGTGAAGGTCCGCGCCCGCGAGGGCTACTATCCATTCAACCCCTGACCCTTCTTTCCGATATGCCCATAGAGCCATGACTGCCGTCCGCACGCACAGGGTCGAGTACAGAATCCTTCAGGCCCTGGGCGAAAACTGCGGCGTCATCGTGGCCGATCCCGAAACCGGCGAGTGCGTCTTCCGGTTCCGCGAAGATTTCGACGAATTCGCCGGCGAGGAAGCCCCAGTCCTTTCCGCGCTCGCCGCCCAGCTGCCGGAGCTGCAGCGGGAAATGGGCACGGAGGCGTTTCTGCGCTGGATCGACGAGACGCTCTCCAACACCCTCCGCGTTTCAGAACCCGCCCAGTCTCTCGCCATCGACCTGGAGCGCACGGCGCAGGCACTGTACCGCAGGCACGTCGCCTCCCGCGTCCGGCCCTACGAGACCCATCTTCCGCTGATTCCCATCGAGCTTGCCGCCGGCGGCTTTGGCGCCGACAAGGCCAGAGGCGCGGAGGAGTGGATCGAGGCCCGCGTCCCCGGACGCCGCCGCCTCTCCGACGATCTGTTCCTGGTGCGCGTCTCCGGCCGCTCCATGGAGCCCGACATCCCCGACGGATCGATCTGCGTGTTCCGTTCCTACTACGGCGGCTCCCGGAAAAACGGCATCTTCATCGTCCAGCGCATCGCCACTCTCGACGAGGGCGGCGAGTTCACCCTCAAGCGCTACTCTTCCTCAAAACAAGTCCGCGGCGATGAGTGGCACCACACGCAGATCACCATGCACCCGGAAAACCCGGATTATCAGGACTGGGATCTCCGCGAGGACGAACAGTACATCACGATCGCCGAGTTCGTCTGCGTCCTTGAAGATCCGCTGCCCGAGTGATTCCCTTCCCCCGGGCAGCCGCTTTCCGCCCGCTGCGATATCATCGCAAGCATGATGTCCGACGCCACCCGCAGAGCTTTTCTCCACACGATCCCCGCCGCAGCCGCCGCAGCAGCCGCTTCCCCGAACACTTCCGCCGCCGCATCTTCGGCGCCCGCCATCCGTTTCGGCATCGCCAGCTACTCGTTCCGCGAATTCAGCCGCCGCCTCTGCATCCAGTACACGAAACAGCTTGGCATCTCGCTGCTCACCATCAAGGAATTCCACGCCCTCTACCGCTCCACGCCGGAAGAGCTCGACCGCGCCCGCCGCGAGTTCGCCGCCGCCGGCCTCACCCTCACCGGCGGAGGCACGGTCTACATGCTGAAAGAAGATCCGGAGGACGTGAAGTTCTACTTCGAGTACGCCAGACGGCTCGGCCTGCCGATGATGAACGTCGGTCCGACAGCGAAGACCCTTCCCATCATCGAGAAATTCGCCCGCGAGTACGACATCAAAATCGCCGTCCACAATCACGGTCCCGAGGACAGGCACTTCCCCGCCCCCTCCGACGCGCTGAAGCTGATCAAGGATATGGATCCGCGCATGGGCGTCTGCGTCGATGTCGGCCACACCACGCGCACGGGCAAGGATCTGCTCGAAGAGATCGAAATGGCCGGCCCGCGCCTGCTCGACGTCCACATGAAGGACCTGCGCGACCTCAAGCAGGCCGCCAGCCAATGCGACGTCGGCGACGGCCAGATGCCCGTCCCGCAGATTTTCCGCCTGCTGATGAAGATGAACTATTCCGGCGTCGTCCATCTCGAATACGAGATCAACGCCGACAATCCGCTGCCCGGCATGCACCGCAGCTTCGCCTACATGCGGGGCGTGCTGGCCGGACTCCAGAGCTGAACCGCCGCAGGCGCAGACAGCCAGTTCAGAGGCAGGGACAGTGGAAACCACCGAACAACAACGGCGCATCAGTCAGGCCCGGCGGGATTTCGCGACCGGCAGGCTGTCGGCGGGAGAGTACTCGCGCCTCATCCGTTCTCTCGGCGTCGAAGATGCTCTCGCTCTCCTTCTGAAGGGCTACGAGCTCCGGCGGCAGGATCGTCTGGCCGAGGCGGAAGATGCCTTCTGGCGGTCGGCGGACCTGGCCCCGTACCAGCCGCAGGCCTTCATTGCGCTCAGCGAGCTGAACTTCCTCCATCCTCCGCCGGTCGACATGGCCAGCCGGACGGCCCTGAAGGCACTCTGTCTTCTGAAGACCGCCCACCAGCCGGAGATGTGGAAAGATCCTAAGCTCAATCCCGTTCCCGAAGACCTCTTCCGCGATCTCCCACTGCCGGAAGCTGCAAAGGAGTCAACATCGCCGGCCGACCGTGCGGAAATAGCAGGCGAGCTGCTCCTGCGGCTTGTCCTGGAATCCAAAGACGTCCGGGACGCCCGCCTCTGGCGGCACGTCCTGTTGACGACGGTTTTCAATGACCCGATGAGGGAAGAAGACGTCGACTGGCTGCTCGATCACAGCGATGAAACCATGCCTCTGCTGGCGGCTGTCGTCGACGGCTACCGCGAAGGACTGCTGGGAATTTACGCCGAAATCGCGCTGGAAAATGCTCTGGCCCTTCTCGGAGAGGGAGCAGGGCCGCGTTATCTGGAAAACGTCCTCACTGTCTTTCCCCGCCTGGAGCAGGACCAAACCCACGCAGCCGAGTGGGCACTGAGCCGCTGGATGGCCCGCGAGCCGGGCGCTTTCGCCGCCGAGCTCTACCGGCTCCAGCCGCGCCTGGGGGAGGATGACCTCGGATGGCTTGTCATCGCTCTGGGCAGGGCCGCGCGCGGCGCCGGGATGGCCCCCGTCTGGGAGGCGCTCTTTGAGATTGGCTGCGGCGTCGGCGACAGCAGTGGAACCTGGTCGGCCGGCCTCGCCGTGGCAGCCCATCTGGTTTTCGGCCCCAGGGACAACGGCGGCAGAGCCGCCAGAGTGGAGCGGCGCTTCGCTCATAACTGGAATGCGGAAACCCGGGCTCTAGTGCGGGAAATCGGGAAAATGGGCTTCGCCCAACTCGACTCGTACTGGGCTGCGCAAGACGCGCGCAGGCCAACTGTTCATGAGATCTGCGCGGGGCGTGCCGGCTGGTTTGATGACTCGGAAGAAGACGGCGAAGATGAAGAGATCCCGGGCAGCGCCCTCGAGGCAGAGATCCGCCTCCGCACGACGGGACGCAACGATCCCTGCTGGTGTGGCAGCGGCAAGAAATACAAGAAGTGCCATCTGGACGAAGACGAGGCCCTCGCGCGCGGCGAGGAGAGCCGACGGCAGGCCGCACCCTCTTCCGATCCATACGAAAAAGTGCGCAGGGACCTTGTCGCGTTTACGCTTGCCGCCCTCTCGCCCTCTCAGTTCCAGGATCGCATCGAAGACTTCTTCGGCCCCGCAGGAGCGGACAGCGAGGATGAGATGCCGCCCTTCATGGATTGGCTCATCCATGACTGGCGCCCTGCGGCCGGCCGGCAAACATTTCTGGCGAAGTATCTCCGCGCCGAGGGCGCCCGCCTCGATCCCGCTGTCCGGGAGTCTCTACGAGCCTGGACCGCCGCCACGGTGGATTTGTATGAAGTCCTGCGCGTGGAAGAGGGCAAAGGCATGCGGCTGCGCCGCCATGAGACAGGCGAGGAATTGTTCGTCCAGGACGTCTCTTCGTCCCGCCAGTTGGTCCGTGGCGATTATCTGCTCAGCCGGGTGGTCCAGGAGGGAGAGCGGAATGTGTTCAGCGGCTCGGGCCTTACAGTGCCGCGAAACATGGTGGCCGATCTGCTGGACTGGATCAGGGAGGACCGCCGCAAGACCGGCCTGGACCGCGCTGCCCACCTGAAAGCCCGCTGGCCTGCCATCCGGCGGTTCGCCATGGAATTGCCGGAACGCAAGTGGCAGCAGCTTCGACTGACCAATACCGACGGCGACCCGATCGAATTCCAGAAAGCGGTTTTCACAGTTTTAAACGGGCAGGCTGTGAGCGAGGCCTTTGCTTCCTGCCCGGCGCTGATCGATGACGGCGACGGCCGCTTCACCTGGCTGCGAGGCGATCCGGGCAGCACGAACAACACGGTTCTCGGCAATCTGCGCCTGTCGGAAGACCGCCTCACGCTTGAATGCAACTCGCGCAACCGCCTGGCCGCCGGAAAGCAGCTCCTCGGGGACATCGCCGGCGCGCACCTCCGCCACCTCGCCGACGAAATCATCTCAATTGAGGAACTCAAGCGCCAGGCCTCCACCCGCGCCTCTGCCCGGCCGGAAGACGCCGTCCCGCCGGAAATCGCCAACCCGCTCATCGAGCAGATGCTCGATCGCCATTACAGCACGTGGCCTGATACACCGCTGCCCGCCCTCGGCGGCAAAACGCCCCGCGAGGCAGTCCGGACAGCGGAAGGCCGCCGCCAGGTCGAGAATCTGCTGCTGGACTTCGAGAATCAATCCGAGCACGACCGCCGCGCCGGCCGCCCCGCTTATGACTTCTCCCGAATCCGGCGTGAACTCGGCCTCACTTGAACGCCTCCGCCACGATCACTTGCGCCCGGAACACCCACAGCTTCGCCTCCGGGTTCCGCCACGCCCCTGCTGGCAGGCCCGCCTTGTGCGCGAGCGCTTCCAGAAACCATTCGCGCGCCGCTCTCCTCTCGCGCCCCACCTGCGGGAGCAGAAGCCCCCGCCGGCCCCAGCACTCCAGATACCCGCCATGCTCGCCGGCGCGGAACCGCTCCGGATGGACCAGCCGCTTGAACGGCGTCAGAATCGAAATCTCGATCTCCAGATCTTCCGGCGCCGTCACGCGCGTTGGGAACCGCGGATCATGCAGCGCCGACAGCGCCAGCTCGGGCACGGCCGCGCGGTAAGTGTCCTCATCACCAATTCGTCCGATGCAGCCGAACAGTTCGCCCTGCCGGTGCAGGCTGACGAACACGCCGCCGCGGCGGTCCAGCTCTTCGATCTGCGCCTCACTCTCGACAGGCCGCTCCACGCCCCTTTCCCGCACCTGCTCGAGCGTCGCCTCCACGCTCCGGACCAGCTCCCGCTGCGCCGCTTCGCTGAGATAAAACGAACTCTCCTGAAAATACCCCAGCGCCGCGTATCCGACCGAAAGCGAGTAGTCCCCATTCAGATCGCCCGTCGTCATGTAGTCGAGCTGCGCCTGGAAGATCTCCTCTTCGCCTTGCAGCAGGCCCAGAATCTCCAGCAGCAGGCTCACCGGCGCCACCCCGCAGGTCGTCGATCCGTTCCTGCGCAACTCCGCCAGGAAAAACGCCGGATCCAGGCTCGATGCCGCGTCGATCACCTCCCGGTCCAGCGCGTGCAGGTTCGATGCCGTCTCTCCATCCAGCGGAAACGGCGTAAATCCGAACCGCCGCCCGTAATGCGTCAGATCCGTGCTCGCCAGCAACACGTCCCCTGGCCGCAGCGCCTCCGATATCTTCCGCGCCGCCTCCCCCCGCACGCGCTCCGCCGCCGAGCCTACATACAGCGGCGCCACTGGCACGCCCGGAAGCAGTTTCTGCGCGAATGGCAACTGGATTTCCAGCGAGTGGTCGCAGGCCAGGTCTGGCGGCAGCGCCGGGAAATCGAATCCAGACAGGTCCACAGCCACGCGGCCGAGCGGCGTCTCATACGCGCCGATCCGCGGCATCACGACGCCCGCCGGCCCGCCCGCGTGCAGGAATCCCAGCATCACCACGCGCGACGGATGCGCCGCCGCTGCGTGCCGCCACGCGGCCGCCGCGACGCGGCCCGAATATTCCAGCCCCGCATGCGGCGCCACCACGGCCAGCGCGCCGGGCAGCACGGCCGGACCAATTCTCTGCTCCGATGTATCGAACAATTCCTCAAGCAATTGTTCCAACCGCGGCGGGCTGCCCGGATACCATGTCCCCGCGAACGGAGTGGCGAATGTTGCGCTCATGAATCCTCCTCGGCCGCCGCTTGCCCCGGCGCCTCCCAGAATCCGGCGATCTGCCCCCCGCACTTCGGGCACCGCCCGACGGGCTTTAGCCGGTTGGCCAGCACCCGGAAACCGTACCGTTCAATCCCCAACGCCCCGCACTGCCAGCACCGCGTGCTCTCCAGGTCCCCCATCCGGCCGGGCAGGTTGCCCGCATACACATACCGTAGCCCGGCGTTCCGGCCCGCTTCGACCGCCCGCAGCAGGTCTCCGGCCGACGTCGGCCGCGGGCCCGTCATCCTGTAGTCCGGGTGAAAAGCGGTCGCATGCCACGGGATGTCCACGGAAACAGACGCCAGAAACTCCGCGATTTCCCTGAGCTCTTCATCCGAATCGTTGAAGCCCGGCACCACCAGCGTCACCACTTCCAGCCAGAACCCCATGGCATGGATCCGCCGGATCGAATCCAGTATCGGCTCGAGCCGCCCGCCCAGCTTGCGGTAGTTCGCATCCCGGAACGATTTCAGATCCACCTTGAACAGGTCTAGCCACGGACGCAGGTAGTCAAGCACCTCGGGCGTGGCGTTCCCGTTGGAGACGAAGCCCGTCACGAGCCCGTGCCGCCGCGCCTCGCGGAACACCTCCGCCGCCCACTCCGCCGTGATCAGCGGCTCGTTGTAGGTGCTCACCACGCACTGCGA
>FWPV01008930.1_pt1 | contig 17234 bp, 14 predicted proteins | sample 2228371 | NCBI WGS metagenome assembly FWPV01 (sample SAMEA103939776, study PRJEB20133) | metagenome | reverse complement strand
TATGACGGCGGGCGTGGCCAGGTCGCGGCCCGGGGCGCCGATCGCGAGGGCGCGCCGGCGGGCATCGTCGCTGCCATCCGCGAGGGCGGCGTCGACCGCTTCGACGGGCAGGTACGTGGCGAGCGCCGAGTCGTCGACCTCGCGGAAGCGGGTCCACGCCCGGGCGAGCTGGAGCCGCCGATGCAGCAGGAGGCCGTGGGCGAGCCTCGACGCCGGCGTGCCGCCAGTGATCCCGCCGAGGCCCTCGGCCAGCGACCAGGCCGCGCTCCACTCCTCCGCCTCGGCGAGGGCGGCGACCGCCCGGCAGGCGGCGCGCTCGAGATCCTCGCCCCGCCCAATGGCCTCGGCCAGCGCGGCCTCGGCGCGATGGCGCGTCGCCTGCGCCGTAGCCGCCGGCGCCAGCCCGGGATCCGGTCGTGCCGCGTCGCCGCCGGTGGTGCCGAGGACAGCCCGCGCGAGTCGCCCGAACTGATCCACGTACCATGAGTCGGGCCGGTCGGTGCCGCCACCCGAAGTGCGGGCGGGCACGTCCCCGCTCCCGCCCGGGAGTGTCGCCGCGACGCGCCGGCGCACCCTGCGAACCGCGTCGCCGCGGGTCTCGGCCCGCCAGAGATCGCCGAGGAGCCGCCGGACCCTGCCGGCTCGTCCGTCGCTCAAGGTCGCGTTCCGCGGTGTGCGGGGTCGATCGGCTGGCCCGCCGGGCGATGCAGATGGCGCGCGTCGTTCACGTTCTCGTCCCATGGGAGCCGCGCAGCGCGGCCACGGCGCGAAGTCTAGCCGCCGCCCCGGTCGTCGACCGACACCCCAAACGAGGGCGGCGGCACGAAGCCCTGCCAGGTTCCCTGCTCCCGCCGCGCCGCCAGGATCTCGATGATCTCGTCAAGCCGCGGCCCGCCGAGCTCGGGGTAGAGCCGCTGCAGCACGAAGCGTGCACGGGCGAGGTCGTCGAGCCGGCCGGCTCGGGCCTCGTGCTCGCGCAGGGACGCCCACGCGAGGTCGAACGACCGGTCGCGCAGCTCGGCCGCGAGGGCCAGTCGCTCCGCGACCGTCCAGGACGCTCGCGCCGCCGCCAGCTCGGCGCGGCCGGGGTCAGGACGCATCGGCACGCACCCTGGCGAGGAGCCCCGCTACTCCGAGGGTCGCCGCGTGGAGATCGAGGTATGCCTGGTCGAGCCCTGGGTTGGCCCGCAGGAGGTTCGCGCAGTCGCGGAGCTGGAGCTCGCTCGTCCCCTCCGACCACTCGAGCTTGGCGAGGAGGAGATCCTCCGCCGACGACAGCCACACCGGACCGTACGAAGGGTGATCGAACCGGCGTCGCCGGTCGAGCGCGGCGCGGCCCCAGGAGTCGTCGTCACGAAAGACGAGGTCCACCTTGCCCCAGCCGGTCAGCGAGACGAGCGAGGCAAGGGACCGGCCCGGCACCTGGATCGGGCGCGCCACCGCGAAGGCGTCCGAGAACGGGGCGAAGACCGCGTCGAACCGCTCGACCGGGAGCTCCACGACGATGTCTGTGTCCGCCGTCTGGCGCGGCTCTGCGTATGGCCCGAGGGCCTCCGAGCCGGTGAGGTACCAGCGAAGGCCGGCCGCCTCGAGCCGTCCGAGCGCGTCACGAACCGCATCGGCGTAGGACGCGTGATGCCGGGTGGCCATGGCCTGGAGTCTACCCCGGGACCAGCGCCGCGGCCCCGGTCGCCGCGGGCGCTTGGCCCGGCCGTTCGGCCCCGCGGGTATCCTTCGCGGAAGCGCCCGGAGCCGTCCCGCCGGGCGGCAAACCCGATCCCCGCCCCAGAGCCCCAGCCGCCGGCGCCGCCGGCACGGATCCCGGAGACCCGGATGACCGAACGCCACCCGATCGACAGCGTCGTGCTGGTCAAGCAGGTGCCCGACACTCACAACGTGACCGGCGACGCGATGACCGCCAACGGCACGATGAACCGCAACGCGCTGCCGGCGATCTTCAACCCGGAGGACCTCAACGCCCTCGAGATGGCCCTCCAGCTCCGGGAGCGCTACGGCGGAACAGTCACGGTCGTCACGATGGGCCCGCCCAAGGCGGCCGACATCCTCCGCGAGTCGCTCTGGCGCGGTGCCGACCGGGTCATCCTCCTCACCGACCGCCGCTTCGCCGGCGCCGACACCCTCGCCACCTCGTTCGCCCTCCAGAAGGCGATCGAGAGGATCGGCCGCTACGACCTCGTCCTCGCCGGTCGCCAGGCGATCGACGGCGACACCGCCCAGGTCGGCCCGCAGACGGCCGAGAAGCTCGGCATCCCCCAGATCACGTACGCCGAGACGGTCCTGGAGATCGCCGCCGGGAAGATCACCGCGGAGCGCGCTCTCGACCACGGTTCGGAGGTCGTCCGCTGCCCGCTGCCGTGCCTCCTCACCGTGGTCGGCACCGCCAACACGCCGCGACCCCCGTCGGCCCGCCGACGGATCGCCCAGAAGCTCGCCGCGACCACCGCCGAGATCCCGGCCCTCCTCGCCCGCCGGCCGGAGTTCGGCACCGCGGAGGCGCTCGAGGCGCACCTGCGCGAGCGGGACCTCGTGATCCCGGTCTGGACCGCCGACGACCTCGGCGTGACTGCGGAGTCGATTGGCCTGGCCGGCTCGCCGACGCAGGTCCACAAGGTCAACTTCGTTGTCCTCGAGCACACCGAGAGCAAGACGGTCGAGCCGACCCAGCCCGCCATCGCCGCGATGGTGGCCGAGCTCGTCCACGAGTACATCGTCGGGTGACGGCCATGAGCGCGCAGAAGAGCGTCTGGGTCTTCATCGAGCAGACAGACGGCCGGATCGCCGACGTCAGCCTCGAGCTCGTCGGCCGGGCCCGCGAGCTGGCCGACCGGATCGGCGCCGAGGTCGTCGGGCTCCTGCTCGGCCACGGCATCGAGGCTCTCGCGAGCGAGGTCATCGCCCGCGGCGCCGACCGCGTCCTCCTCGCCGACCATCCCGAGCTGGCCCACTACCGGACCCTCCCCTATGCCCGCGTGGCGATCACCGAGGCCCGCCGCCGAGCCCCGGAGATCTTTCTCGTCGGCGGCACGCCGAACGGCCGCGACCTCGCCCCGCGGGTGGCCAGCGCCCTGCGCTGTGGCCTGACCGCGGACTGCACCGACCTCCAGGTCGGCGACTACACCGTGAAGAAGGAGGGGCGGACCTACGAGAACCTCCTCTTCCAGATCCGGCCGGCCTTCGGTGGCAACCTCGTGGCCACGATCGTCAACCCCCACACCCGGCCCCAGATGGCCACCGTCCGCGAGGGCGTCATGCGGATGCCCGAGGCCGACCCGGCCCGGACCGGCGTCGTCGAGCGGGTGGAGCCCGCCTTCGAGCCCGGGGACCTCGCGCTCGAGGTCCTGAGCCACCAGCGGCGCGAGTCCACCGTGCGCCTCAAGGACGCGGCCGTCGTCGTCGCCGGCGGCGCCGGCATCGCCGACCAGAAGGAGTTCGATCTCCTCCGCGACCTGGCCAACCTCCTCGGCGGGGAGGTCGGCGCCTCGCGCGCCGCGGTCGACGCCGGGCTCATCGAGAAGGACCACCAGGTCGGCCAGACCGGGGTCACGGTCCGCCCCCGGCTGTACATCGCCGCCGGAATCTCCGGGGCGGTGCAGCACCGGGCCGGCATGGACCAGTCGAGCAAGATCATCGCGATCAACACCGACCCGGCCGCCCCGATCTTCGGGATCGCCCACTACAGGATCGTCGGCAAGGTCGGCGAGGTCGTCCCGATGATCATCAAGGCTCTCCGCGAGCGCTCCGCCGCCGAGGCGGCGACGTGGGGCGCCCCCGACACGGCAGGCGAGTCGGCAGCCGAGGGAGCAGCCCGATGAGCGAGAACTTCTTCCTCGACAACCCCGACCTCCAGTTCCGCCTCGAGCAGCTCGACCTCCGCGAGGTCGTCGACCTCAAGGAGCGGGGCTACGCCGAGGCCGACCGCTACCCGACGGCGCCGCGCAGCTACGAGGACGCCAAGGAGAACTACCGGATCGTCCTCGAGGTTCTCGGCGAGGTCTGCGGCGAGCGCGTCGCCCCCCGGGCGGCCGAGGCCGACGAGGAGGGCGCCCACTTCGACCACGGCGAGGTGAGCTACGCCGCCGCGACGCTCGACGCGATCGAGGCGCTTCGCCAGGCCGAGCTCTTCGGGGCGATGCTGGGCCGCGAGTACGGCGGCCTGAACCTGCCGGAGTCCGTCTACTCGATGATGGTCGAGATGGTCGCCCGGGCCGAGAGCGGCCTCATGACCGTCTACGGCCTCCAGGAGATCGCCTCCTCGATCGAGGAGTACGCCGACGAGGAGACGAAGGCGCGGGTCCTGCCCCGCTTCGCCCGCGGCGAGGTCTCCGGGGCGATGGTCCTCACCGAGGCCGACGCCGGCTCCGACCTCGGCGCGGTGGCCACGAAGGCGACCTACGACGAGGCCACCGGGCAGTGGCGCCTCAACGGCGTCAAGCGGTTCATCACCAACGGCCTGGCCGACGTCTCGCTGGTCCTCGCCCGATCAGAGGAGGGATCGACGGACGCCCGCGGCCTCTCGCTCTTCCTCGTCGAGCGGGACGCGAGCGTGAAGATCCGGCGGATCGAGCACAAGATGGGGCTCCGCGCCTCGCCGACGTGCGAGATCCAGTACGACAACACGCCGGCGATCCTCGTCGGCAAGCGCCGCTTCGGGCTCATGCGCTACGCCATGAACCTCATGAACGGGGCCCGGCTCGCCGTCGCGGCCCAGGGGCTCGGGATCGCCGAGGGCGCCTACCGGGAGGCCGACCGCTACGCCCGCGAGCGGGTCCAGTTCGGGCGGTCGATCCGCCACCTGCCGGCCGTCGGCCGGCTCCTGCTGGCGATGCGGACCGACGTCGAGGCCACCCGGGCGCTGCTCGCCGAGACCGGGCGCTGGGTGGACCTCTGGAAGGTCTACGAGCGCGCTGTCGGCGAGGGCGGCGAGGTCTCCGCCGAGACGCGCGCCCGCCACAAGCAGGCGGCGGCGCTGGCCGAGACGCTCACCCCGATGGTGAAGTTCTGGGCGACCGAGACCGGCAACCGGGTCTGCTACCAGGCGATGCAGGTCCACGGCGGCGTGGGCTACATGCGCGAGTTCAACATCGAGCGGCTCTTCCGCGACGTCCGCATCACGAACATCTACGAGGGCACGAGCCAGCTCCAGGTCGTCGCCGCGATCGGCAAGCTGCTGAACCGCTCGCTCGACCCGCTCCTCGCCGAGTGGCAGGCGGCCGACTACCCGGCTGACATGGCCGCCGAGAAGGCGACGCTCGACGAGCTGACCGGGCTCCTGGGCCGGGCGATCGACGCGCTCAAGGCCGTGCCCGAGCGCGAGCGGGTCGACTACTACGCGGTGGACCTCGTCGAGGCGGCCGTCCAGGTTGTCAACGGCTGGCTCCTGCTGCGCGACACGAACGTTGCCGAGGCGAAGAAGGCCGTCGCGCGAGCCTACGTCGCGGCGGCCGCGCCAAAGGTGCACGCGTCGGCCGAGATCGTGCTCGCGGCGAGCCCGGTTCCTCTGGAGTCGATGCCGGCGCTGCTGGCGTAGGCAGCGAGCTAGCCCCGGGTCGACGGCCAGGGCGCCGGCGCCCAGCCCGGATGGGGCAGGACCTCGGCGGTCAGGGCCTTGATCCGGTCGAGTCGCGGCACCCAGACGTTGCCGTACTCGGTCTTCTTCGGGGCCAGAAGCGGGGACTTGATGACGACCCGGGTGATGTCGTTCGGGCCCATGCCGTCCGCGATGGCGGCGAGCTCCGGCAGCCGGGCCGGCGGCAGGTCCGTCTCGACCATCGAGCCGAGGCTCCGGACCAGGTCGGGCAGCCGAACGAGCAGGCTGCCGTCGGCGAGGAGGCCGCGGTACAGCGCCACGAGGACCTGCTGCTGGCGGGCAGCCCGGGTGAAGTCGCTCTCGCCGTCTGCCTTCCGGACGCGGACGAAGGCGAGGGCGTCGCGGCCGTCGAGACGGTGGGTCCCGGGCTCGATCCCCCAGCCGCGGACACCCGAGGGATCGGGGTAGTTCGGGTCGCGGAAACCCTTCTCCACCGTGACGGTGACGCCGCCCGCCGCGTCCACCAGCCGGCTGAAGCCCGCCATGTCGATCGTGGCGTAGTACTGGACGTCGATCCCGAGCAGCGCGCCGATGGCGTCCTGGAGGGTGCGCATGGGACCCGCCGGGAACTCCGCGCGATGGGCGGCCGCGTAGGCATACAGAGAGTTGATCCGCGGGCCGTACGTGTCGCCGTTGCCGAGCGGGACCATCGCCGTGTCGCGAGGGATCGAGATCAGCGTCGCCGTCCGGGCGCGCGGGTCGAGCGAGGCGAGGACCAGGGTGTCGGTCAGCTCGTGGTCCCGGCCCGGGCCGCTGTCGACGCCGACGAGCAGGACGTTGATCCGCTCGGCCGACGCGGGACCCGCCAGCGCGGTTCGCGCCTCGACGCCGAGGTCGCCGGTCTCGGTCCCGGCGAAGGACCGCCCGAAGGCTTCCCGGGCCGCTTCGATGTACCAGTGGCCGACGAGGTGAGGGAGCGCGACGAACCCGAGGACGAGGGCCAGCCCCCCAAGCGCAAGCGGGCTTGGCCGCCGCGGGTACCGGTGATCGAAGAACGCCTGGAGGACGGCGAAGCTCCGCCAGGTGAGGATGGCGACGCTGGCGGCACCGAGCAGCGCGAGCGCGGCCGGCGAGACCAGCGAGGCGAGGAGCTGAAGTGGCGGCGTCGAGGCGGCGGTGAGGGCGACGGCCGCGACGAGAACCCCCGTCGGGACGAGGAGGCGAGCGGCGAGGCGGGAGCGGCCGTTGACGAGCTGGCCGAGGCCGGGCACGAGGCCCGAGAGGCCGGCGGCGACGATGCGCCGGAGGTCATGGCCCGTCTCGCGCGGCTGCACGTCGGGGCGCGACCGAGCGCCCTGCCGGAGGGGGGTGGCCTGCGGCTGCCGGCGAGGAACGGGCGCGCCGACCGGCCGTGGCGTGGCGCGCGCGGCGTGACCGATGGCTCGGTTGACGGGCTGCCTGTGCGCTGCCAAGAACCCCTCCAGGTCGGCGGACGGCCAGTCGACGGTCGCTGGGGACGACCGCGCTGCCGGGCACAGGCGGCGCGAGCATACCAGAGCGCGACAACGGTCCCGGCTACGGCGTCGCGGGCGCGGGCACCGTGCCGTCGTCGGCGCGGGGCTCTCGACGCCGGACGATCACGGCGAACACGACGCCGGCTGTGAGCATTGCCGCCCCCGTCACGTACACGACCGAGAGCGGCCCCCAGGGCACGAACAGCTGGCCCACGAGCCAGGGCAGCGTCATCGTCCCGAGGCTGCCGCCGACGAGGAATGCAGCGCTCACGTGGCCGGTGATCGGCAGCCGCCGCTCGGCGAGGTTGAAGCTGCTCGGGATCATCGAGGCGACGAAGAAGCCGAACCCGATCGTGCCGACCCACAGCGCCGCCACCGACTCCGGCAGCAGGAGGATGAGCGCCAGGCTGGCCACCGTGCCGACGAGGTCGAGCGTGAGCATCGCCTGCGGCGAGAAGCGCAGGGCGAGCGGAATGGCGACGAGGCGCCCGACGACGAGGCCACCCCAGAACGCCGAGTTGACGAGGCGGGCGGTCGTCGGCGAGCCGGTGGCGCCGTCCGCGTACGTGAAGATCCAGCCGCCGAAGGCCATCTCGCCGCCCATGTGGAGGAAGAAGAAGACGGCGATCAGGCCGATCAGCCAGGCATGGCGCCGAACGACGCTCGGCGCGTCCGTCGTGGCGCCGGGGCGGGCGGCGATCGGGCTCTCCGGGCTCGGCAGCCGCGCGAGCCAGAGCGCGACCGGGACCATGAGGGCGGCGAACAGCAGGTAAGTCGTCGCGGCGCTGTCGGTCGCGAGGGCGAACCAGGCGAAGACGAGCGGCCCGATGACGGCGCCGACCCCGAACGAGAGGTGCAGCGCGTTCATGTACGGGGGGACGTCGTCCCGGAAGAGCCAGACGAGCAGCGTGTTGCCGCCGACGTCGATGACTCCCAGCGGGATCCCGATGAGCGCGAAGGCGACGATCAGCAGCTCCAGCGAGCCCAGGGCCGGCACGGTCAGGGTGAGCGCCGCGAGCACGAGCAGGGAGATCGCGAGGACGCGGTGCCCGGCGATCCGGCCGTAGAGGCGCCCTGCCGCCAGCGAGCCCGCGATGTAGCCGAGCGCGTTCGAGGTGAAGAGGATCGCGATCGCCTCGGTGGCGGCGCCGCTCTGCGCCCGCAGCGCGTCGAGGCTCGGGCCGATCGCCGTGAGCATGAGCCCGAGCACCACGTACGTGGCGTAGTAGGCCGCGGCGATCCGCAGCCTCCCGGCTCTCGGCAGCTCGTGCGGGGCGACGGCTGCGGGCGGCATCTGGTCAGGCGCCGGCGCGTCCCAGCGTGACCCGCGTCCCCACGGCGTTGGGGATGAAGGCGTCGCCGAAGGCGCGACCCAGGGCGTGGAGCGCCCGCCAGCCGGTGCAGTGCCCCGGCACGATCCAACTCGGCTGCATGGCCCGGAGATCGTCGCTCACGCGCCCGATCAGGGGCTCGAAGACCGGTCCGTTGAGGTGAAAACCCCCGATGACCGCGCAGACGCGGTCGATGCCGGTCAGCGCGCGCGCGTGGCGGACGATGTTGACGACGCCCGCGTGGCCGCAGCCGGTGATCACGACGAGCCCCTCGTCGCGGACGTGGAGGACGATCGCCTGATCGTCCAGTACGAGCGGGTCCGGCTCCCAGTGGTCGCTGCGCCAGGCCTGCTGGTGCGGCAGCCCCGGCTCGTAGCCGGTCACCCGCGGCACTTCCCCGGTCACCAGGACCGCTCGATCCAGCAGGAAGCTCGGCCGGCGGTCCTCGACGATGTCGAAACCGAGGCCCTCGAGGGCCGACCGGCTCGTCGTCGGGAGCTCGATCGGCGCGGAACCGGGGGCCGCGGAGCGCCGGCGGTTCCAGAAGTCGGGATGGATGATCACCGGCAGGTTGGCCCGGCCGAGGCGGGTCGCCAGCCCGGCGAGGCCGCCGGTGTGGTCGAAGTGACCGTGGCTGCAGACGACGGCCTCGACGTCCTTCGGGTCCACGTCGAGCCTGCCCATGTTCTCGACCATCCCGTTGGGGCTGACCCCGAGGTCGAAGAGCAGGCGCCGCGTGCGACCGTCCCGCCGCACCTCGAGCAGCGCCGAGTAGCCGTGCTCGGCGACCGGCAGGTCGGGAACGCTGCCGTGCAGCATCGTGGGGGCGGCCAAGCGCCCGGCCAGCCTGGAGTGGCCGGCGCGTCGCGCCGGGCCCTGGTCGGGCATCAACGTGTCGTAGACGTTCTCGACGAGCGTCGTGATCGTGACGGCGTCGATCGGCTCGAGCGGGATCCCCGGCATGTGGCGCCTCCAGGCGGACATCGTACCCGGCGGCCGACGCCCCGAGCCGGGTCATCGGAGCCACGACGTCATCTCCGGCAGACGCCGTCCTGCGTGTAAGCGCTCTCTTGACCGGCGGGCGTACCATGGCATCGTGGTCGCGAGAGCGCGCACATGGCTGCCAACGCCATTCGCGACCGTGCCTTCGTTGCCGCCCAGACGGCTGCGGTCCGGTCCCAGGGGAGGAGCGCCATGAGCACGAGAGCCGACTACACGGATGAGGAGTGGGCGGCGCTCCGGCAGACGCCGGCCATGGCCGCGATCGCGATGGAGCGCGCCTCCCCGAGCGGCTTCCTCGGCCGCCGCCGCGAGCGCAAGGCCCAGGAGCGGGGGTTCGCAGCGGTGATCTCCGCCTACGCCGGAATCGCCCTGGTCGATGCGCTCGTGGCGGCTGCGGAGGAGGAGGGCCGCCTCCTCGACTCCCTTCGGGGCACCGATCGATCCCTCGTCGACGAGGCGATCGAGAACGCGGCCGCAGCCCGTCGGGCAATCGAGGCGAAGGGCTCGCGCGAGGAGCTGGAGGCCTACCAGATCAGCGTGATCGGGATCTGCGAGGAGGTCGCCGTGGCCGACCAGGAGGCGGGCCATGGGACCCTCAGCCCCGCCGAGGCGATCCTGCTGCAGCGCCTGGCCGAGGCGCTCGGGAGGCCCGACTACACGCCCGGCAACCCTGACTTCATGCCCCCGGGCCGTACGACCCCGGTCATCCTGGTCGGCCTCGAGGGCACCGACGGCGAGCAGGGTCTCGGTCAGCAGCGTCGCTAGGCGACGCCTGCTCCCGGGGCCGGCAGGGCTCGCAGAGAGCGTGAGAGCGCTCCCTTGACATCTGCTGGTAGTATTCGCGTTAGGGCGTGAGAGCGCTCACAAGACCGGGAGCCGACCCGGCCCCGGGCCAGTCGACTGGATCAGTCGAGGAGGAGAACCCGTAATGCGGAAACTGCTTGCCGTGGCCGTGGCCGGGGCCGCGCTGCTCGTTGCAGCGTGCGGCGGTGGCGCCACGACCGCTCCCAGCACCCCCGAGCCGGGGCAGACGGCGGCTCCCGGGACGACGGCGCCCGAGCTGTCGGGCACCGTCAAGGTCCTGATCCACCAGAACCCCCCGCTCGTCGATTTCGTCACCGAGTTCAACAAGACCTTCGAGGCCAACACCGGCGTCAAGGTCGAGATGTCCGTGGTCAACGCGAACGACCTCCCGACCGCAGTGCAGACCCGCCTCACCGCGGGCGACGTCGACATCGTCGTCCCGACGCTCACGGGGTTCTCGAACCCCGTTCAGCCCTACATGAAGGACGTCAACCCGCCGGCCTGGCAGCAGCTGATCGACGCGGGCCTGCTCGCCGACCTGTCCGACCAGGCGTTCATCAAGAACTACGACGAGGTCGCCATCACCGACGCGTCCTCGTACCAGGGCAAGGCCTACGGCGTGCCCCTCGGGCGCGTCGTCTACAGCGGCATCTACTACAACAAGGACCTCCTTGCCGCGAACAACATCGCGCTCCCGACCACCTGGGGCGAGCTCGTCGCGGCCTGTGACACCCTGAAGGCCGCGAACATCCCCTGCATGACCGCCGGCGGCAAGGACGGCTGGCCGGTCTTCGTGGGCGCCTACGGCCTCGCCGGTGCCAACTTCCCGGACCAGGCCGGTCTCGCGGAGGGGCTCTGGACCGGCTCCGTGAAGTGGACCGACGCCAGCATGGCCCCGCTCTTCCAGAAGTACCAGGTCTACAACCGCGACATGATGGAGCAGGGCGCCAGCGGCATCGCCGGCGACGCAGCCCCGGGGCGGTTCGCCTCCGGCGCGGTCGCGATGTTCACCGGCGGCAGCTGGTACGCGGCGGCCATCGAGGGCGCCGAGCCGGCCTTCGAGTGGGGCTACTTCCCGTTCCCGGGGAGCGACACGGCCGCTGACAACGAGTACATGTTCGGCAAGTACGACATGGTCTTCTCGGTCGCCGGCAACGCCCCGAACAAGGACGCTGCTCTCGCCTGGCTCGCCGCCTTCTCCGAGCCGGCCAACTACCAGGCGTTCGTCGACGCCGTCCAGTTCATCCCCACCCAGTCCACCGCCACCCTGAACGCTCAGATCGGCACCGAGCTCGCTCCGTACCTCCCGAACTTCAAGGTCGGGTTCGAGCAGTACTGGATCGCGCCGAAGGGCGCCGGCACCTATGCGGCCGGCCCGATCCTCGCCAACATGTTCACGCCGTTCGGCACCTTCGACGACCCGGCGGCTGCCGCCGCGCAGGCGCAGTCCGACCTGGACTCGGGCCTCGGAGCCCAGTAACCGCCACTCGACGCATCACGGGCGTGGAGCCCCACCCCCCACGGAGGGGCCCCACGCCCCCCACCCCGCACGGCGAAGAGAGGGACTGGTCGTGGCGTACCACTTCGGAGGTGGCTGGTCGAGGGCGGCCCCGTATGCCTACCTTGCACCGGCGCTGTTTCTGTACATCCTCGTCTCGCTGGGCCCATCCCTCGCGACGGCCGTCTACTCGCTCACGGACGCCAGCGGGCTCCCGGGCCTGCCGATCAACTGGATCGGCCTCGAGAACTACCGCGAGTTTCTGACCCTGGGCGCCGCGTCGCAGGAGAACTGGGCGACCATCTTCCGGACGTTCCTGTTCTCCTTCGCGGTCACCGTGATCCAGTTCAGCCTTGGGTTGCTGGTGGCGGTCCTGCTCAACCAGAAGCTGCGCGGCACGAAGTTCTTCCGCACGATCATCTTCATGCCCGTGATCCTGGGCGTGACGATCCAGGGCCTCATCTGGACCCTCTTCCTCTATCCGCTCGGCGGGCCGATGGCGAACCTCTTCGGCATCTTCGGCATCCAGCCGGAGTTCCTCGGCGGACAGGGCATGGAGGCCTTCGCCTGGGTCGTCGTCGTCCAGATCTGGTCGAACCTGGGGATCACGATGGTGATCTTCCTCGCCGGCCTCGCCACCATCCCGACGGAGGTGTACGAGGCGGCCCGGATCGACGGGGCCGGCCGCTGGCAGGTCTTCCGCGAGGTCACCTGGCCCCTCCTGACCCCCGCCGTCAACACCAACCTCGTGCTCACGATCATCGGCTCGCTCCAGGCCTGGCAGCTGTTCCTGGTCCTGACCGGCTATCGCCCGGGAAGCACCGTCCTCGGCTACCTCGTCTACGCGACCGGCTTCGGGGCGACGAGCGGCAGCACCGTGGCATCGCTCCGCCAGGGCTACGCGGCGGCCGCCTCGATCGTCCTGTTCGTCATCGTGTTGCTGATCGGCATGACGGCCCAGTACCTGCTGCGGCGGAGAGAGGCTCGGTTGCTGGGATGAGCGCGACGACATCGGCTGCCACCACCGCCTCGGCGCTCCCGCGACGCGGACCGGACTGGGGCCGCCTCCTCGCCTACGCCTTCCTCATCCTGCTCGCGATCATCTACATCGGCCCGCTGCTGATGCTCGTGATCACGGCCTTCAAGACGCTGCCGGAGTTCACGAAATCGGCGACGTCGCTGCCGGCGACGATCAGCCTCGACAACTTCTTCGAGGCCTGGGACAAGGCAAACTTCCCTCGCTACCTGCTGAACACGGTCATCTACACGGTCTCGTCGACGGTGATCTTCGTGGTCAGCGGCACCTTCCTGGCGCTCGCGATCGCGCGGCGCTTCGTCCGCGGCAGCGGCCCCCTGTTCACCCTGTTCCTGATCGCGCTGTTCCTGCCGGCGGCCCTGATCCCGCAGTTCCAGCTCATCCTGCGGCTCGGCCTCTACAACAACCCGATCGGCTACATCATGCTGTTCGTCGTGAACCCGATCGGGATCGTGATCCTGGTGAACTACATCCGGACGATCCCGATCGAGCTCGACGAGGCGGCGGCGATCGAGGGCTGCGGCTACCTGCGGTACGTCCTCCGGATCGTGCTCCCGCTCGCGTCGCCAGCGATCGCGACGGTGGCCGTCCTGCATGCCATCGGTGTCTGGAACGAGCTCGTTCTGGCTACGATCTACCTCACCTCGGCGGACTTCTATCCGATCACCCGTGGGCTCATCGTCTTCAACGGGGTCTACGGCAACAACTGGCCCCTGCTGGCCGCCGCAGTGCTGATGATGACGCTGCCGATGGTCGTGTTCTTCGTCCTCGCCCAGCGCTGGATCATCGGCGGCGTCACGGCCGGCGCCGTCAAGGGCTAGGGCTGGAGCCACCACGCTCCAGGCCGGTCATGTTCGGGGGTGAGCCGAGCGCACCCCGTGCGCCTCGGCTCACCCGACTCAAAGGAGCACGAAAGAGGGAGCGGTGACGACGATCAGGCGGTCCTCTCGGGACGCGATTTCGAGCATCACCGTGGAGGACGTCGCGCGCCGCGCCGGCGTCAGCCGGGCGACCGTGTCGCGCGTCGTCAACGCCAGCCCGCGGGTCAGCCCCGAGACGCGCCGGGCGGTGGAGAAGGCAATCGAGGAGCTGCGCTACGTGCCGAACCCCGCGGCGCGGGCGTTGATGACGCGGCGCAGCGACTCCGTCGCGGTGGTGATCCTCGAGTCGGCCAATCGGCTGTTCGAGGACCCCTACTTCAACCAGCTCCTGCTCGGCATCAGCGGCGGCCTCGCTGACCAGGAGGTGCAGCTCGTCCTCCTCATCGCCCAGTCGGGGCGCGAGGAGGAGCGCCTCGAGCGCTACATCGCCGCGGGCCACGTGGACGGGGCGATGATCATCGGCCCGCGCGGCAACGACGAGATGCCGCGGCGCCTCGTCGACCGGGGCGTCCCGATCGTCGTCAATGGGCGGCCCTCCGGGCACGACCTGCCCGGCAGCCCCCATACGCTGAGCTACGTGGACGTCGAGAACCGGGAGGGCGCCAGGGCGGCCGTGGCCCACCTCGCGGCCGGCGGCCGGCGCCGGATCGCGACGATCCACGGCCCGCTCGACCTCCCCTCGGGCCGCGACCGGCTGAGCGGGTACCGCGACGGCCTGGCGGCGGCGGGCCTGGAGGCCGACCCGGGGCTCGAGCGGCCCGGCGAGTACATCCCGGCGGTCGCGGCCGAGGCGATGCGCACCCTGCTGGCGCAGCGCCCCGACATCGACGCAGTCTTCGCGGCCTCCGACTCCATGGCGGCGGCGGTGCTCGGCGTGCTCCTCGACGCGGGCCGGCGCGTCCCGGATGACGTCGCGATCGTCGGATTCGACGACTCGCCGGTCGCCACCTCGGTGCGTCCGGCGCTCACGACGGTCCGCCAGCCGATCGTGGCGATGGGGCGCGAGATGGCCCGCCTGCTGATGCGCCAGATCGCCGACCCGGAGGGTGCGCCGAGCCGCGTCATCTTCCCCACGGAGCTCGTGGTCCGCGATTCGAGCGCACCGCGCCCGCCCGCTGCGGCGGGCCCGGCAACCGCGTCGCACTCGCCATCCCTCGGGGCGGTCACCCCGGCGTCCACTCCTCCTGGCGCCGGCAGGTGACCGCCCCCGGGGAGCTTCCGTCGCTCGCCGCCATTCCCGCGGCCGCCTGGCGGCGGGCGATCGGCGTTCCGCCCCTGCGCGCCGGCCGGCCCCACGTCACCCACGAGGTCATCATCGACGACGGCCCGTGGGGCGGCGTCCCGATCGGCGGCCTCGGCTCCGGCAGCATCGGACGGACCCCGCGCGGCGACTTCGCCCGCTGGCATCTCGAGGTCGGGACCCACCGGTTCGAGACGATCCCCGCCTGCCAGTTCTCCGTCTTCTTCGCGGCCGGTGGCCGGTCCGGCGCCCACGTCCTCAGCACGATCCGCCCGGAGACGCCGAGGGCGTGGCCGTTCGACCTGCCGGCTGGGGCCGGGACCTACCACGCGCTGTTCCCGAACGCCTGGTTCGAGTACGCCTGGGACGAGCTTCCGGTGCGGCTCGTGCAGCGCCAGCTCTCCCCCGTCATCCCCGGCAACGACCGCGAGAGCACCTACCCGGTGGGGCTGTTCGAGTGGCACGTCGAGAACCCCGGTCCCGAGCCGGTCACCGTCGGGCTCATGTTCACCTGGCAGAACCTCGTCGGCCGCTGGGCGGGCCGCGACGCGCTCGGCGGCAACGTCAACCGGGCCGCCCGGCGGGACGGGCTGCGGGGGATCGTCCTGGCCGGCCCGGACGACGCCGCGGCCGAGCCGTGGGCCGGCAGCTTCGCCATCGCGTCGGGCGAGGAGCCGGGAGTGGACCTGAGCGTCCGGGGTCGCTTCGTGGCCGCCGACGGCGCCGACGTCTGGGCCGACTTCGCCGCGGACGGCCGGCTGGACGACCTCGACGACCCGACGCCGAGCCGGCCCGGGGAGCCGATCGGCGCCGCCCTGGCCGCGACCTTCGAGCTGGCCCCCGGGGAGGCGCGGACCGTGCCGTTCGCGCTGGCCTGGGACTTCCCGGTCGTGGAGTTCGGGTCGGGGCGGCGGTGGCACCCGCGCTACACGCGCTTCTTCGGGGCGAGCGGGACGGCGGCCTGGGAGATCGCCGCCGAAGGCCTCGCGCGGCGCGAGGAGTGGCAGGCCGCCATCGACGGCTGGCGGGCCCCGATCCTCGCCGACCCCGCCCGCCCGGACTGGTACAAGGCCGCCCTCTTCAACGAGCTCTACTACCTCGTCGACGGCGGGACGTTCTGGGCCGCAGAGGAGATCGACGGCTCGGAGCCGGCTGACACCGGCCCATTCGCCCTCCTCGAGTGCTTCGACTACCCCTTCTACAACACGCTCGACGTCTACTTCTACGCCTCGTTCGCGCTCGTCTCGCTCTGGCCCGACCTCGCGAGGCGCGTCGTCCGCGATTTCATCAGGACCGTCGCCGTCGACGACCCGGAGGTCGTCCCCGTCTACGCCACCGGCGGGCAGGCTGTGCGCAAGGTGGCCGGGGCGCTCCCGCACGACGTCGGCGGGCCGGCCGACGACCCGTTCGTCAAGCTCAACCACTACCACCTGCAGGACGTCAATCGCTGGAAGGACCTCAACTGCAAGTTCGTACTCCTGGCCTGGCAGGCCGTCGCCCTCCTCGGCGACGAGGCCCTGGCCCGGGACGCCTGGCCGGCCGTGGTAACGGCGTTGCGCCACCTGGCGGCCTTCGACCGCGACGGGGACGGGCTGCCCGAGCACGACGGCGTCGCCGACCAGACCTACGACACCTGGCCGATGCTCGGGCCCAGCGCCTATGGCGGCTCGCTGTGGCTGGCGTCGCTCCGCGCGGCGATCGCGATGGGCGAACGCGCCGGCGACGACGCGATGGTGGCCTGGCTGCGCGACACCCTGCAGCGCGCCGAGCCAGCCTTCGAGGCGGCCCTGTGGACCGGCTCGCACTACCGCTACGACGCGGGCGGCGACGCGTCGGGCGACTCGATCATGGCCGACCAGCTCGCCGGCCAGTGGTGGGCCGACGCCACCGGCCTCGGCGACCTCGTCCCATCGGAGCACGCCCGCAGGGCGCTGACGACGGTCTTCGAGCACAACGTCCTGCGCTTCGGCGACGGCCACATGGGCGCCGTCAACGGGGTGCGCCGCGACGGGACGGTCGACGACTCGAGCGAGCAGTCCCAGGAGTCGTGGGTCGGGACGAGCTACGCGCTCGCCGCGTTCATGCTCCACCGCGGCCTCGACCGCGAGGCCTGGCACACGGCGTCCGGCGTGGACCGGGTGGTGGAGGAGCGCGGCTACCGGTTCCGGACGCCGGAGGCGTACGACGCCGCCGGCAACTTCCGGGCGACGCTCTACCTCCGGCCCCTGGCGATCTGGGCGATCGAGCATGCCCTGAGGATGCGCGATGCATGACCCGGCACCCGCGGCGCGCGATGTGACGGTCCCCGCCGCTCGCCGGCGTGCCGGCCGTCGCCGCGCGCGCCTCGCCCTGCTCGTCGCCGCAGGCCTCGTGGCCTCCT